>Ga0307414_10000936_pt1 | contig 14906 bp, 13 predicted proteins | sample DK1Ometagenome_FD_203804 | JGI IMG/M metagenome (GOLD analysis project Ga0307414, IMG submission 203804) | Maize rhizosphere microbial communities from greenhouse at UC Davis, California, United States - DK15-O-3 | ecosystem: Host-associated > Plants > Roots > Rhizosphere > Soil | place: USA... | reverse complement strand
GCTCTGCTCGCTGCCATCATGTGCGATCTTGCCGGTAAACACGCGATTGCCCGCCGGGCCACTCTCGGCATAATCGACCAACGTGTAAGGCTGTCCATCGGCCAGGCAATAATGCCTTTCAAAGGCCTCCCAAATGTCATTGGCGTGCAATTCGCGGCTGCTCTTGTCGGCCAAATCCTGCACGACGCGCGAGAAATCGGACTGGAGCCGCTTGGGCAGTTTGAGGCCCTTGTCCTGCTGCAGCACCCACGCAACGCCACCCTTGCCGGATTGCGAATTGACGCGGATCACTGCCTCATAGGAGCAGCCAATGTCTGCCGGATCGATCGGCAGATAAGGCACGTCCCACAGCTCATCATTACGCTGTTCCTGCGCGGCAAAGCCCTTTTTGATCGCATCCTGATGGCTGCCCGAGAAGGCGGTGAAGACCAGCTCGCCCGCATAAGGATGGCGGGGATGGACCGGCAACTGGTTGCAATAGGTCACTGTCTGCACGACCTCCTCGATATTCGAGAAGTCGAGGCCGGGCGCAACGCCCTGCGTGTAAAGATTGAGCGCCACCGTCACCAGATCGCAATTGCCGGTGCGCTCGCCATTGCCGAACAGGCAGCCCTCAACGCGATCCGCGCCCGCCATCAGGCCAAGCTCAGCCGCCGCAACGCCCGTGCCGCGGTCATTGTGCGGATGTAGCGACAGTATAACCGTATCGCGATTGCGAATGTGCCGCCCGAACCACTCGATCTGGTCGGCATATATGTTGGGCGTCGCTGCCTCGACCGTGGCGGGCAGATTGAGGATCAGCGGCTTCTCGGCAGTCGGCTGGAGAATGTCCATCACCGCCTCGCAGCACTCCAGGCTGAAATCCAGCTCGGCGGTGGAGAAGGTTTCCGGGCTATATTCAAAATGCCAATCGGTATTGGGCTGCTTGGCCGCTTCATCACGAATGATCTTGGCCGCGTCGATGGCGATCTGCTTGATCTGCGGGCGCTCCATGTTGAACACGATGCGCCGCCATGCCGGGGAGACGGCATTATAGACATGCACGATCGCCTTCTTCGCACCCTGCAGACTCTCAAAGCTGCGCTCGATCAGATCGCGCCGCGCCTGCGTCAGGATTTGGATGATCACATCATCTGGGATGCTGTCTGAGCGCACCAGCCCGGAGATGAAATCAAACTCGGTCGCACCAGCAGACGGGAAGCCGACCTCAATCTCCTTGAGGCCCACACGGGTGAGCAGCTCGAAGAAGCGGGTCTTCTTCTCCGTATCCATCGGATCGATCAGCGCCTGATTGCCATCACGCAGATCAGTCGAGAGCCAGCGCGGTGGCTTGGTGATCGTGCGCGAGGGCCATTGCCGGTCGGGCAAATCGACCTGCGGAAAAGCGCGATATTTAACGGAAGGATCAGTCAGCATCATGGCTCGAACATTTCAATAGTCACTGGCAAGGACGATCAGGCTTCGCTGACCTTGCCCGGTGCGTTTTTGATGATTTGGCTATCTTGGCCCTTAAGCGCAGCGGGCCGCCTGCGGCAACCGCATCCTCGCGCCTAAGGGCGCGTAAGTCGTGTAAGGCGAAAGATCAGCCGCAAGTCCATGCGCGCCTCAATGCACAAAATTGCCGCGCGCGTCCAGTGTGGATTGGGGCAGGGCGCGTGCAGGAACCGAGTTGGCGCCCTACCGTTCTGTATCTGACGAGATGCATTGCCTCAGACGCGCAAAAAATGGCGTGGTAACAGGTGGTTGCAGAATGTGAATTTTAGGCTTGATTTTGCTTTTTCCAAGCGCAGTATGTTGCGATGCACAATAAGATAGAGAAACCGAAAAACAGATGACCTGTTCCGAGATGCTGGGCGAGGCGGGTAAAGTTCGCGATTGTTATGCGGTCGTGCAGCAATGGGTCGCTGAAACCGGCATTGAAGGATTGCACAGGCGGCTGGGTGAGGCGGAAGCGATCTTCCGCCGGATCGGCATCACATTTGCGGTCTATGGTGAGGGTGGTGATCCTGAGCGGTTGATCCCATTCGATCTTCTCCCGCGCATCTTCACCGCTGCGGAATGGGCAAGGCTGGAGGCGGGTATCAGGCAGCGCGCCGCCGCGCTCAACGCCTTCCTGCTCGATGTGTATAATCGCGGCGAGATCATCCGGGCCGGCATCGTGCCAGCCGACATCGTTTACCAGAACAAGGCCTATAAGCCTGAAATGGCCGGCTTTACCCCGCCGGGCCGCGTTTACAGCCATATCGTCGGCATCGATATCGTCCGCACCGGCCTTGAAGACTTCATGGTGCTGGAGGATAACTGCCGCACGCCCTCCGGCGTTTCCTACATGCTCGAAAATCGCGAGATCATGACGCGGATGTTCCCGGAACTGTTCGCGCGGGAGCGCGTGGCGCCGGTGGATGATTATCCAAGCCAGCTTCTGCGCTCGCTCCAGGAAGTCGCGCCGCCTGCCTGCACGGGTGATCCGCAAGTGGTCGTGCTGACCCCCGGCTCATTCAACAGCGCTTATTATGAGCATAGCTATCTGGCCGATTTGATGGGCGTGGAGCTTGTCGAGCCAGCCGATCTGTTCGTGGAAGATGGGCTGGTCTTCATGAAGACCACGCGTGGCCCCAAGCGGGTGGACGTGATCTATCGCCGCATCGATGATGATTTCCTCGACCCGCTCGCCTTCCGGCCGGACAGCATGTTGGGCGTGCCCGGCCTGTTCAATGCCTACCGCGGTGGCGGCGTGACGCTCTGCTCTGCGCCGGGCGCGGGCATTGCCGATGACAAGGCCATCTATGTCTATGTGCCGGAGATGATCCGCTTCTATCTTGGCGAAACAGCGATCCTCGAGAATGTGCCCACCTATCAGTGCGGCAAGCCCGATGATTTTGCCTATGTGATGGAGCATCTTCCCGAACTGGTCGTAAAGGAAGTGCATGGCTCGGGCGGCTATGGCATGCTGATCGGCCCCAAGGCGACGACCAAAGAGATTGAGACCTACGCCTTGCGCATCCGCGCCAATCCGTCTGAATTCATTGCCCAGCCAACCCTCGATCTCTCCACCTCGCCCACAATGGGGCCGAGCGGTCTGGTGGAGCGGCATGTCGATTTCCGCCCATTCTGCCTGGTCGGCAAGCAGATCCGCCTGGTGCAGGGCGGGTTGACCCGCGTGGCGCTGGCTGAGGGGTCGCTGGTCGTCAATTCCAGTCAGGGGGGCGGGGTGAAAGACACTTGGGTGCTGCGATGACGCATAAGCCAGACGATAGCGCGCCCCACCGCACGACCGGAAAGAGAGCAGGCCCATGCTGAGCCGCACCGCAGAAAATCTATACTGGATGGCCCGCTATATGGAGCGCGCCGAGGCGACCGCGCGCCTGCTCACAATGGGCCAGCGCATGGCGATCCTCCCCGGCGCGACAATGCGTGATGAATGGCGCTCTGTAGTGCAAGTGACCGAGTGCGAGGATGTGTTCGGCAAGGATGCGATCATCCGCGAGAGCGACATTGTCGAGCATCTGATCCTCAATCCCGATAATCCCTCCTCGATCCGCTCCTGCCTCGCCCGCGCCCGTGCCAATGGCAAAACCGTGCGCACCGCGCTCACGCAGGAGATGTGGGAAGCGCTCAATGAGGGCTGGCGCAAGCTGGAAAGCTATGGCGTGGCGGATGCGCGCCGGGATTTCGCTGAGCTGATCGACTGGGTGAAGAGCCGCGCCATGACCTTTCGCGGCGCGACAGAAAGCGGCCAGTTGCGCAATGAGGGCCATGATTTTCTGCGCGTCGGCGGTGCGCTGGAGCGGGCGCAAATGACGCTGCGGTTGCTCGATGTGAAATATTATGTGCTACTGCCCGAGACCGAAGTCGTCGGCGGGCATCGCGACCATTATCAATGGACCTCGGTGCTTCACGCCCTCTCGGGCAGTCGCGCCTATCACCATGTTTATGGCGGGTCATACACGCCCGCGCAGATCACCGATTTCCTCATGCTCAACCGGCAATTTCCGCGCAGCGTGCTCTATTGCCTTGATCAGATCGCCTATCGTTTGCAGCGCCTCGCCAGTTGGCATGGTCAGCGCACGCCTGCGAATCTGCGCAGTGAGGAGATGGTCGCTACGCTCTCGCGCGAGAATAGCGGCGATATTTTCAGGCAAGGCCTGCACGAAACCGTGCAGAGCGAACTCGTCCAGTGTAACATGCTGGGATATGAAATCGCCGAAGCCTATCATTTCGGTTGAACTGGAGGCTTTGCGGCCATGCGGATCACGATCCGTCACGAGACGACATATGACTATTCTGAGGCGGCGGCAGGGGTGGTCATGCGACTGCGCCTGTCCCCCGCGAGCAGCAACACGCAGACTGTGGAAAGCTGGCGCGTCACCATCAATGATGCGCCGGTCGAACGCTGGATAACCAACGGCTATAATGATGCAGAAGCCGTCTGGCGTGCGCCGGGCCGGCTGGAAGCGGCAAAGATCGTCGCGGAGGGTGAAGTGACGACGTTCAACACGGCAGGCGTGTTGCGACCCGCCTTTGGCGCTGTCCGTCCGCAATTGTTCATGCGCTCATCGCCACTCACGGAAATCGATGAGCGCATCGCCGACTTTGCCGAGCAGGCGCGCAGTGCGAGCGGTCAGCTCTCCAGCCTGCATGGGCTTTGCGAGTTGGTACATGACGAAATTACCTTCCGCGCGGGCAGCACCGATTTCGAGACAACCGCTGCGCAGGCGCTGGCCCAAAAGTCCGGCGTTTGTCAGGATCAGACCCACATCTTCATCGCCGCCGCGCGCAGCCTTGGCATTCCTGCCCGCTATGTCGTGGGCTATTTGCGCGATGACGAGCGGCCCGATGGCGAGCATGACGCCCATGCCTGGGCCGAAGCCTATGTGGAGTCGATTGGCTGGATCGGCTTTGATTCAACGCTCGGCCATTGCCCCGTCGAGGGACATGTGCGCCTTTGTTGTGGCCTCGATGCCGCGGACGCTGCACCAATCCGCGGGATAATGGTCGCTGGGGGCGAAACAACATTGTCGCATGACGTTCAAATCGTCAGTCTGCCGCCGAAAGAAGAATCACAGTCACAAACACAGCAGTGAGTCGCGACAGGCGGAAAACCGCCACCGGCTCATGAAGGGGTAGATAATGACTTATTGCGTGGCGTTGCGGGTCGAAGCAGGCCTTGTGATGCTCTCGGATACCAGGACCAATGCCGGGCTCGATAATATCGGCATGTTCCGCAAGACCTTCACGTATGAGCGGCCCGGCGAGCGGGCGATTGCTCTGCTCTGTTCGGGTAATCTCTCGGTCACGCAGGAAGTGCGGACCAAGCTCTCGCGCGCCATGAAAGATGCTGTCGAAGATCCTGAAATCGAGACGCTTTTGAATTGCACGACGATGCACCGTGCCGCTCACTTGGTGGGTGAGGCGATGAAGACCGTGCAGACCGAAATGCGCACGGGCATGAGCGCTAGCAATGTGTCGCTCGGCGCCAGCATCATCGTGTGTGGCCAACGCAAGGGCGGCAAGCCACGTCTCTATCTTGTCTATTCCGAGGGCAATTTCATTGAGGCGACGGCCGATACGCCCTTCTTCCAGATTGGCGAGCATAAATATGGCAAGCCGATCCTTGACCGTATGATCACGCCTGCAACCTCGCTGTCGGATGCTGCCAAGGCGGTTTGTGTTTCAATGGATTCGACCCTGCGTTCCAATCTCTCGGTCGGCATGCCGCTCGATCTCACCATTATCGAGCGTGATGCGCTTGCCTTCGGTCTGCGTCGGCGGATCGAGGCGGATGATGCCGAGTTCAACATGATTTCCCGCCAATGGGGGCAAGTGCTCAAAGCGGGCTTTGATTCGCTCCCCTCGATGGTGGACGCACCCAGCGCCTGATAGCTAAGCTGTCAGCCACTTAACGGAGCATTTGTCGGCAGAGCGTTGTCTTCCGCGCCGCATCGCCTAAATGCTGATGATGTTCGCGGCGCGTCCAGCGCCTGCATCGTCGTTACGAGGAAAGTTCTGCTCCCATGACCGCTACCCATAGTTCGCGCATGATCATTCTTGGCTCGGGTCCGGCTGGCCTTTCGGCTGCCATTTATGCCGCGCGCGCTGGCATGTCGCCCATCGTGGTGCAGGGCATGCAGCCCGGCGGCCAGCTCACCATCACGACAGATGTGGAGAATTACCCGGGTTTCCGCGAAGTCATCCAGGGTCCATGGCTGATGGAGCAGATGCAGGCGCAGGCTGAGCATGTCGGCACGCAGATGATGTATGACCAGATTGTCGATGTTGATCTGAGCAAGCGCCCCTTCAAGCTGACCGGCGATGGCGGCACCGAATATTATGGCGATACGCTGGTGATCGCGACTGGCGCACAGGCCAAATGGCTGGGACTTGAGAGCGAGCAATTGCTTCAGGGCAAGGGCGTTTCGGCGTGCGCGACCTGCGATGGCTTCTTCTATCGCGGCAAGAAGGTGGTCGTGATCGGCGGCGGTAACACGGCGGTTGAGGAGGCGCTTTACCTCACCAATCACAGCCATGATGTGACGCTGATCCACCGTCGTGACAGCCTGCGCGCCGAGAAGATCCTGCAGGAGCGCCTGTTCGCGCATCCGAACATCAAGGTTCTTTGGAACAAGGGCGTCGAGCGCTTTGTTGGCGGCGGGCAGCCTGAGGGTCTGGTCGGCGTCGATCTGGTGGATACCGTCACCGGCGAGAAGAGCCATATCGAGACGGATGGTGCATTCGTCGCCATTGGCCACAAGCCGGCGACAGAGCTATTCGAGGGCAAGTTGCCGCTCGATGAAGGTTATCTGGTCGTCGACAAGGGCACGAGCCACACCAGCGTTCCCGGCGTGTTTGCCGCGGGTGACGTGACGGACAAGATCTACCGTCAGGCTGTTACGGCGGCGGGCATGGGCTGCATGGCGGCGCTTGATGCCGAGCGCTTCCTTGCCGAGGCCGATTTCGAGGCGCAGCAGCACCACGTCGCGGCCTGAACCCCACGCCTTAAAATAGCCGGCATGGCGGTCCGCTTCTCGCGAAATCCGCCATGCCGGCCATCAATTTTTGGCTGAAAATCAGCAATTAGCGCGATGCAACCTTGGTAGGTGCCTGAGCAATTGCGACCGTATCCGCGACGCGGAAAGAAACCGGGCTGCCATTGGACGTGCCGACAACGCGGCCATTTGCGACAACGAGACGGAACGAGCTGCCGGGCGTCGCATAACCCTCGATCACGCGGCGCGTGTCGCCGATCTGCTTGACCGTATAGGTATAGTCCACGCCATTGTGCGAGAAGCTCTTGGCATTTTCACTCGCTTGTGCGCCAGAAGCGGCGGCGAGGGAAAGGATCGAAGCGGCAATAAGAGTTTTAATCACGAACAGTCTCCTTTGTGAGCAAAAGATCCTTGTTCAGCATCCCGTTGTATTTTGTGTCCTCAAGATGCTGCGCCGCACCATTTCGAGCAAACGCAAATGACGCAGGAGCGATTGCATTCCTTGCATTGCTAAGGAAGCAAGTGGTTCCGTATCCCGCTCAGCGAGCCGGACTGAGCTTCTTGCTGACAAATGCACGCAGCGCCCCGAATGTCTCAAAGGCCTCGGCATCGATATCGTCGTCATCGATCATGATCGACAGACGGTCCTCAAGGTCGGTGAGCAGGGTTGCGACAGCCATCGAATCCAATTCGGGTAGCGAGCCGAACAACGCTGTCTCATCGTGAAATTCGGCAACGCGCTCCGGGGCTAGCCCAAGCGTCTCGGCCAACGACTCTCGCAACGCGGCATCAGCGCCGTGATCCTGCGCTCCGGCGCTGCTCTCATCATCAAATGTCCGCATGGTGGCGCGCGTTAGCGCTTTGGCGCCAGTTTGAAAAGGCGCAGCGTCTGCCAATTGTCAGATCGTGTCGGCAGCTATCCCCTATTGTGAACGATCATGATATTGGCGCGCTGATGTTCCAGCCACTCGATCATTTGACGCAACGCGGCGATCCGCAATCCATCGCGCTCACGGGCAAATTCGGCGCAATCGATTACGCGACGATGGAGGCGATGACCGGGCGGCTCGCACATTGGCTCGCGGCACATGGCTTGGCGCCGGGCAGCCGGATCGCCGCCTGGCTTCCCAAGGGCATCGTCGCGGCGATGCTGCCGCTCGCCGTAGCGCGGGCAGGGCATGTCTATGTGCCCATCAATCCGCTGCTCAAGCGCGCGCAGGTGGCACATATCATGGCCGATAGCGGCGCGCTGATGCTCATATCGCAGCCGTCGCGGCTCGCTCTGCTTCAGCCAGAGGATTTGATAGCTGCCGTCACCGTAGAGGAGGCGCAGCTTTCAACCGTGATGGAAGCGAGCGATGGGCGGGCGCTTGGACCCAGTGCCGCCAACGTCGATGATCTGGTCGAAATCCTCTACACCTCCGGGTCCACAGGCCGCCCCAAAGGCGTGATGCTCAGCCACGCTAATCTCATGATCGGCGCGCGCTCCGTGGCCTCCTATCTCGGCCTTGCCGCAGATGATCGCGCCCTTGCCGTGCTGCCGATGAGCTTTGATTATGGTCAGAACCAATTTCTCGCCAGTTGGTGGGCGGGCGCGAGCGTTGTTCCGCTGGATTATCTTTTGCCGCGCGATGTCGCCAAGGCGGCAGCGACTTATTGTGTCACCACGCTCGCAGGCGTTCCGCCGCTTTGGATACAGCTTACCGAAATTGACTGGTCGAGCGAGGCGGTTGCATCCCTGCGCAGGATCACCAACACCGGCGGCGCGCTCACAAGGCCACTGATCGCCAAGCTTCGGCACATATTCCCGAATGTCGATATCTTCGCCATGTACGGCCTGACCGAGGCGTTCCGCTCCACCTTTCTGCCGCCGCACATGCTCGCCGCGCATCCTGACAGCATCGGGCGTGCAATCCCCGATGCCGAAATTCTGGTGATCGGCCCCGATGGCGCGTTGACGCAGGATGATGAGCCGGGCGAGCTCGTCCATTGCGGCCCGCTGGTGGCGCAGGGCTACTGGCGCGATACCGAGCGCACCGCTGAGCGATTCCGGCCTGCGCCCGCTGCGTCGCGCTATGGCGGGACGGCGGTCTGGTCGGGCGACACAGTCGTGCGCGATGCACAGGGCCTGCTGCGCTTCGTCGGGCGCGATGATGCGATGATCAAAAGCGCAGGCAACCGCATCAGCCCCGGCGAGATCGAGGATGCTGCGGTGGCCGTGGCGGGCGTTGCGGAGGCCTGCGCGCTCGGGGTGCCGGATGAGCGGCTTGGGCAAGCGATCCTGCTCTACATCCGCGCCGATGCCGCGTTGTGCGAAACCGATGAGCAGGCACTCATGGATCGGTTGCGCGCCGCCTTGCGGCAGGACCTGCCCAATTTCATGCAGCCAGCCTCGATCCTGATCCTGCAGGACCTTCCTCGCAACCCCAACGGCAAGATTGACCGCGTTGCATTGGCGCGCATGGCACAAGGCACCTCGGTATGAGCGACGTGAAATTCAAAGCGATGGGCCCAATCCCGCCCGAGTTTGTGAGCGAGGAGGGCATGTTGCTCATCGGCGGCTGCGGCGCTGCTGCCTTGGCCGATGAGGCCGGCGAAACCCCGCTCTTCGTCTATGACGGCGCGATGATCCGTCAGCAGATTGCGCATTTGCGCGCCGCCATGCCGGATGGGCTCGACATTCATTATGCGATGAAGGCCAATCCATTCCCGCCCTTGCTGGCAATGATGGCGGATTTGGTCGATGGCTTCGATATTGCCTCAGCAGGCGAGCTGGCCCTCGCGCAAGAGGCGGGCGTGAGTGGCGCACGGATCAGCTTTGCAGGCCCCGGCAAGAGCGATCTGGAACTTGCCGCCGCACTGGACGCCCGCATCACGATCAATCTGGAGTCCGAGGGCGAGGCCCAGCGCGCGCTGGCGATCGCCGAGCGAAGTGGCGTGACACCGCGCCTCGCCATCCGCGTCAATCCGGATTTTGAGCTCAAAGGCTCGGGCATGCGCATGGGCGGCGGCGCACGGCCCTTCGGCGTGGATGCGGATCGCGCAGCGGCCCTAGCCCGGCAGATCATCGCCGCGGGGACCGAGTGGCGCGGATGGCATGTGTTTGCAGGCTCCCAATCGCTCGACGGCGCAGCGATCATCGCCGCGCAGGCCGCCACGATCGATCTGGTCGCGCGCCTCTCCGATGAGGTTGGTACGCAACCGCCGCTGGTCAATCTTGGTGGCGGCTTCGGCGTGCCTTATTTCCCCGGAGACCAACGCCTCGATCTCGCACCCATTGGGCAAGCGCTCGGTGAGGCGCTCGCCGCGCGCCCTGCGATCCTGAGCGCCAGCCGTTTCGCGCTGGAGCTTGGCCGCTTCCTTGTCGCAGAAGCAGGTGTTTACCTCGCACGCGTCATTGATGTGAAGCGAAGCAGGGGAGAGCTATTTGCCATTGTCGATGGCGGCCTGCACCACCAGCTTGCTGCCAGCGGAAACTTCGGCACCGTCATCCGCCGCAATTACCCAATTGCGCTCGCCAACCGTCTCGGCAGCACGCCCGCGCCAGAGCCGGTCACGGTCGTCGGTTGCCTCTGCACACCGTTGGACCGGCTTGGCGAGGCCGTCGCACTGCCCCCCGTCGAGGTTGGCGATCTCGTCGCCATCTTCATGGCCGGCGCTTATGGCGCGAGCGCCAGCCCGGCCAGCTTCCTGGGCCATCAGCCCGCAGCCGAGATATTGCTCGATCAATCTCTGGAGACTGTGCGCTGATCTCATTTCAGCTTGCAAGGCGTTGACAGACGAGTCGCCGGGTCGGATGGACAGGCCATCCCAGTGCCGGGCGATCATGGCAATGGCAGCCCGATCGAGGGCCGCCTCGTCACTGGGCCCTGCCTCACGCCAAACGCAATTTACCGTCGCTCCGGAGAGCTTCACGACATGTATGAGAAATTCTATGGATTCGCCGGTCGGCCTTTCCAGCTGACGCCTGATCCGCATTTTTACTTTGAGAGCGCCACGCATCGCAAGGCGATGTCCTACCTCGGCTATGGTCTGGCGCAGGGCGAGGGCTTCATCGTCATCACGGGCGATATTGGCGCAGGCAAGACGACGTTGGTTGGTCACCTGATGGCGACCATCGATCCGCAGCGGCTGATCGCGGCCAAGATCGTCTCCACCCAGGTGGGTGGCGATGATATGTTGAGATTGGCCGCGCAGGCGCTCGGCATTGAAACCGACAATGCTGAGAAGGCCCAGATTCTCGGTCGGGTCGAAGCTTTCCTCCACCATCAGGCACGGGAAGGGCGCCGCGCCTTGCTGATCGTCGATGAAGCGCAGAATATGAGCGGCAATGCGCTGGAAGAGCTGCGGATGCTAAGCAATTTCCAGCTTGGCGGGCAAGCGCTGCTGCAAATCTTCCTGCTTGGCCAGCCCGAATTTCGCGAGCGGATTTCCGGCGGGCAGGGCTTTGAGCAGCTTCGCCAGCGGATTATCGCGACGCATCATCTGGCGCCCATGCAGTTCGAGGAAGTCGGCCCCTATATCGAACATCGCCTGCGGGTCGTTGGCTGGACGGACAATCCGCACTTCACGGAGGATGCCTTCGACATGCTGGCGGATGCCAGCGGCTGCTTGCCCCGGCGGCTCAACGCGCTGTTGAGCCGGGTCTTGCTGGCTGGGTCGGTCGAGCATCTGAGCACAATCGATGGCCGGCTGGTCGAGTCGGTCGTGGCCGACTTGCGCGACGATATTGCGCCGTTTGAGCCGGAGCAGGATGTGGCCCAGCCGGTCGCGCCCCGTCATGAGCCGGAGGTTCGCAGTCCCGAGCCTGTCGGGGCCGAAGCGGCCAGCGTGCAGCGTGCGGTGCAGTCAGGCATTCACAGCCTGCGGACGCTCCACGCCGAAGTAGATGCGCTTCACGCCGCAATGGCTGCTGATCGCGAAGATCATCTTGAGGAGGAGGCGTGCGAAGAGCCGGTCGCAGAGCCCGCCCACAGCCACGATCCCCACGCGCTATCCGACATCGAAGCACGGCTCACGAAGGTCGAAGAGCGATTGGACGAGCAGGACGAGGTGCTCAGGCGCATCCTCTCAAAGCTCATCGAGTGGGTAGAGCGGGATGCGCGAAACGGCCCATTCGCGCGCAAACCTGGGTGAGGCGCGCGCCCTTAAGCCGCGGCGTGCTTCTCGTCGTCATCATCCCAAAATTTCGGGCAGAGCGGATATAGCTCCCGCTCTTCGCTGTGAATGCGCTGCTCAAGGGCATCGAGAATGGGGCGCATGATTTGCGCGAAACCCTGCTGATCGCGCAAAATTCCATCGTCGGGCCACTCGCTCATCATGGTCAGCCATGTCTTGGCCAGATCGCCCATCTCAGCCTCGAAGCGCGCTGCGCAGAGCGCCGTGGCAGCTTTAGGGCTCCGCCTGAGCGCGAGGTAGAGATGATGATCTTCCTTGGTGAGGTGCGCAACAAGCACGCGGCTCATCTTCTTGCGCAATTTAACGATCTCGGCTGGCTCGCCATCCATTGCAGCCAGCATAGCGGCGCTCAGATCAAGCAAGACGGCATGTTCCGCCTTGAAGAAATCCAGTTCGATGATTGCGACCATCGGCGCTGCGGTCCTCTCCCCTTGTCAAGAGAGGGTAGTGCGTAAGATATTTAAAAACAATTATTATCGGGATCCGGATAGATCGCCCGCACGAAGTATAAGCCATCGGGCGGCGCATTGAGCGCCAGCGCTGCGCGATCACGCGCCTCCAGCGCCGCTTTGAGGTCTTCCGCAGACCAGCGGCCCAGCCCGACGAAGGCAAGGCAGCCCACCATCGAGCGCACCTGATGATGCAGGAAGCTGCGCGCCTGCACCTGCACATGGATGCGATCACCCGCGCGCACCACATCGAGCTGGTCGAGCGTGCGGATCGGGCTTTCCGCCTGGCAATGCGCCGAGCGAAACGTGGTGAAATCATGGCGACCGAGCAGCAGCTGCGCTGCATCATGCATCGCGTCGCTATCCAGCGCCTGCCGCACTTGCCACACCAGCCCCCGCTCGAATGTGAGCGGCGGTCGGCGGTTGGCAATGCGATACTCATAGGCGCGCGCCGTGCAGGAGAAGCGGGCATGCCAGTCATCGGGCACGATACGGCAATCGACGATCGAGATCGGTTCAGGGCGAAGGTTTGCGTTGATGGCTTCCATCAGGCGATAGGGCAGGATCGTCTTGGCGATATCCACATGCGCCTGCATGGCGAGGCCGTGGACGCCCGCATCGGTGCGCCCCGCGCAATGGACCGAGACTGTCTCGCCCGTCACCCGGCTAAGCGCGGCTTCGATATGATGCTGGACCGTCGGCCCGTGCGGCTGACGTTGCCAGCCCATATAGGGTCTCCCATCATATTCGACTGTGAGCGCAAATCGCGTCATTCCAGCACTGTTCCTGCCGGGATGGGGAAGCCGCGCAGCATCTCCTGCACCGTCATCGCGCCTTTGCCCGCGCGCTGCACCACGTCGGGTCGGATCGCGCCGAGGCCGCAGCCGATGGCGAGCTGGTCATCCAGAATGAGGCCGGGCGGAGCATCAAATGCAACGTTCATGGCCTGATCTGTCTGGATATTGGCCTCGAGAATGCGGATGCGCTCGCCCTGATACTCCAACCAGGCCCCCGGCGCCGGGGTGAAGGCGCGGATCTGGCGCTCCACCTGAAGCGCGCCCGCCGAGAAGTCGATCCGGCTCTCGGCCTTGTCGATCTTCGCCGCATAGGTGACGCCATCCTCAGGCTGCACCACAGGCGGATATGCGCCGATATCGGCCAGCACCTGCACCATCAGCTGCGCGCCGCTCTGGGCGAGTTCATCGGTCAACATGCCAGCTGTTTTATAGGCAGTCGGCGTTACGACCTTCGCCAGCATCGGCCCGGTGTCCAGCCCCTTGGCCATCGCCATGATGGTCACGCCCGTTTCCGCATCGCCTGCCAATATGGCCCGCTGGATCGGCGCGGCACCCCGCCAGCGCGGCAACAGGGAGGCATGAACGTTAAGCGAACCAAGGCGCGGCGCGTGAAGCACAGCGATCGGCAGGATCAGGCCATAAGCGGCAACCACCGCAACATCGGCATCCAGATCGTCAAACAGCGCGATCTCGCCCTCGTCTCGCAGGGTGAGCGGCGTGCGCACCGGTAGCCCCAGCGCCTCCGCGCGCATCTGTACCGGGCTGGGGCGATGCGCCTTGCCACGGCCCGCCGGACGGGGTGGCTGGGTATAAACCGCCACGATCTGATGCCCCGCTTCGACCAGCGCATTCAGCGTTGGAACGGCAAAATCGGGAGTGCCCATGAAGATGATCCGCATGCGCCTTCTGAAACGCTTGTAACCGCCAAGCGCAAGCCCTTATTTGGGCGCATGTCATCACCAGAGATTGATGCGCTCACGCAAGCGCTGTCCCGATTGCCAGGGCTAGGGCCGCGCTCTGCGAGGCGCGCCGTGCTTCACCTGCTCCAACGACGCGATACCGCGCTCGTGCCGTTGCTGCGCGCGTTGGAGAGCGTGCAGGCGCGCATGGTGCATTGCGCGATCTGCGGCAATGTCGATACGGTGGATCCCTGCTCGGTCTGTTCCGATCCACGACGGGATGCGCGCGCGCTCTGCGTGGTGGAGGATGTCGCGGACCTTTGGGCGCTCGACAAATCCCGCCTCTTTCCGGGGCGTTTCCATGTTTTGGGAGGGCGATTGTCCGCGCTCGATGGCGTGCGACCGGAAGATATCTCCATTGCAGCGCTGGTTCAGCGGGTTGCGGCTGGTGGTATCGATGAGGTCGTGTTGGCGATGAATGCGACGCTGGAAGGGCAGACGACGGCCCATTATATTGCCGAGCGGCTGGAGGCTTATCCGGTGCGCCTCACGCAATTAGCACATGGCGTACCAGTAGGCGGCGAGCTTGATTATCTG
>Ga0307414_10000935_pt1 | contig 14921 bp, 13 predicted proteins | sample DK1Ometagenome_FD_203804 | JGI IMG/M metagenome (GOLD analysis project Ga0307414, IMG submission 203804) | Maize rhizosphere microbial communities from greenhouse at UC Davis, California, United States - DK15-O-3 | ecosystem: Host-associated > Plants > Roots > Rhizosphere > Soil | place: USA... | reverse complement strand
CGCACCAACAGACTTCGAATGTTACAGACCTTTTAGCTCTTGAGATCCGCCAAGGTATCTGTTCAGGTGAATATTATGAAAAGCTTGCCAGCCGCGCCGAGGCGATAAAGCTCGATCTTATCGAATTTCTGGTTCAGCAACGAAAATCTGGTAAGAAAGTTGCAGCCTATGGCGCAGCCGCGAAGGGCAATACGCTTCTAAATTTCGCGGGAATACACGCCGATCTGATCGATTTCGTGGTGGACGCTGCGCCGTCGAAGCAAGGAAAATATTTGCCAGGAAGTCACGTGCCGATCCTACCACCTTCGGCGCTGTATGATAGGAAGCCTGATTACGTACTGATATTGCCGTGGAATCTCCGCGACGAAATTCTTTCGCAGCACGGTGGAATACGCGATTGGGGCGCACGTTTTGTCGTGGCCGTTCCAAGCCTAGAAATCTTTTAGTGTTTGCGCGCCGGTGGTAGTTTCCGCTGTGAATAAGCCATTCAGCATATCCGGGTAATTATTATGCCATCTTTTCTGAAGTCACGGTTTTCTCATAAAGACGCTGCCTACCGTAGCATCAAGAAAAGCGGATATTTCGACAAAAATTGGTATCGGGCGACCTATAAAGATATAGAAGATTTCGACCCGATTTTGCATTATCTGCGCCATGGCGCATCTGAAGGACGTCGACCTTCGGCGAATTTTGATGGTGCCCTTTATTTGGCTGAAAATGAGGATGTTCGGGAACTCAAATTTAATCCGCTTTTGCACTGGATACTGCATGGCAAGAACGAAGGTCGCCGGTTTCCTGGAGATGGCAGCCGCCGGCCAAGGCAAACGCTTGTTGGTAAGCTAATCGCATCAGCGTGTAAGTATCGGCAGCAAAGAATCTATTTTCAGCAAGAACAAGAGCAGCGTCGAAAAATTCTTGCGAGCGGCTTATTCAGCGAAAATTGGTATCGCCAGACACATGCTGATATTGGTGAAGCTGATCCAGCATTTCATTACATTCGGTACGGCGCGCAGGAAGGCCGCGTAGCGTCGCCTCATTTTGACGCCTTGCTCTATGTTGAAAAAAATCCGGACGTGAAGCAGTCAAGTATAAATCCTTTGCTTCATTGGATTGAGCATGGCTGTAATGAAGGCAGGCTTTATCCACAAAAATCAAATGATTCTCGTTCAAGAGAATCGCTCTATAGATATTGCGATCCGGATAAATTTGAGAACCCTTCAAGCGTATCTGATCCTGATTTTAGAATCTCTGTCATAACACCTTCTTATAATACAAAAGCTTCTTACTTAATTGAACTATACCACTCTTTAATCAACCAGACTTATTCAAATTGGGAGTGGGTAATCTGTGACGATTGCTCTACAGATCCCGCGACCGTCGCAGCGCTCAAGCGGCTCGCGCAGTCGGACGCTCGCGTACGCCTTAAGCTCATGAATGAGATTTGCGGAATATCAGGCGCGACGAATGTGGCGCTTAATATGGCTAATGGCAACTACGTTGCCCTCGTCGATCATGATGACCTTTTATCTCGGGATATCTTTGAGTCAGCTTGGAGTGCGTGGAAAGCAACGGGTCGTGACGTAGAGCTGTTTTACAGCGACGAATGCAAGTTGAGCTTGACCAGGGAGCTGTACGATTTCGTCTACAAGCCCGCGTGGTCACCGGTCTTGCTGGAAAGTACGATGTATATCGGCCATCTGAGCATCTACCGAAGAGACCTTGTGCTGTCAGTTGGCGGTATGAGGTCGCAATATGATGGCACCCAGGACTATGATTTGGCGCTGCGGTTGTCTCGAGGCCTTCGGCGCGTGGTTCATCTCCCCAAAATCGGCTATTTCTGGAGAGCAATCCCCGGCTCGACTGCGATGTCGCTTTCTGAAAAAAGCTATGCGGTCCAGAAGCAAAGAGAGGCCGTATCAGCTTTCACAGAAGAATTTGCGCCCACAGCAGAAGTCGACGCTGGACCCTTTGCGGGGCATTGGCGCACTGAATACGATCTAAGCTTACCAGCGCCTCTTTTAAGTGTCGTCATTCCCACGGGAGCTGGGCAAAGAATAGTCCGGGGCGAGGCCTGTGATCTGCTAACGAACTGTATCAAAAGCTTAATAGAACGCAATTTTTACCCAAACATGGAATTCATCGTTGTCCACAATGGGGATCTCACGGTCGCTCATACATCCTTCTTAACTGAAGTCCCCAATCTTAAACTGGTCCATTATCCAGATCCTCATTTGAACCTTTCTCGCAAGATGAACATGGGGGTGGATGCTGCCGCAGGCCAATATGTGTGCTTGTTGAACGACGACATTGAAACGATAACCGAACGCGCTGGCGAAGCTCTAGTTGCTTTCATGCAGGCGCATCCGGGCGTTGGTGCGATCGGGCCGATGTGCCTCTACGAGAATGGAACAGTCCAGCACAATGGCGTGATGTTGCTCGAGCAAGGCCCATCTCATTGCGGCATTTTGGAAACAGAAACCTTTGGTGGCCCCTTCAACTACCTCCGGATGCGACGGGAAGCCTTTGGTGTCACGGGCGCAATCTTGATCACCGAAAAGCGTCGGTATATTGATGTAGGAGGTTTCAACGAACTCTTGCCTTTAAACTATAACGATGTCGAGTTCTGTGCAAAAATAAATTCTTCAGGACTTAGCTGTGTTGTTGATCCAGAGGTAAAAGTTTTTCACTTTGAAAGTGCCACTAAGGTCGGAACTTTCAAATGCGAAAAAGAATTGTTGTTTCGGATTATGACATCAGTCGATGATCATTATTTCAATATAAATTACGATCAATCTAGTCCATATTTTTCTATTCCAAATAAATATCCAAACGTTGATGTTTCTGTATCTTTCGAAAGATTGCTAGATGATCACATTCGAAGAAGAGCCGTTAATTCTGACAGTAATGACCTAAAATTCACCATCGGAATTTCCATATATAATCAGCCTAAAAATTTCTTAAATGAAATGCTCAAGTCGATACTTGCTCAAACATATTCTAATATTGAAATAATTATTCATGATGATGCAAGCACATTGCAGGAGACTAAGGACTGGGTGGAATCCGTTAGGGATCATCCGAGAGTTAATTTGATTATATCAGATGAGAATAATGGAATTATCGGTGGACAGCGCAAGTTGCTTGATGCAGCAACCGGCGATTATTTTTTACCGGTCGATGCGGATGATTTCGTTACAATTGATTCCGTCGAAATTCTTGCGAATGCGGCGTTGCTTCATCCAGAAGTAAACGTTTTCTATTCGGACGAATTTAAATCGGACGTCCAGTCCAATAAGTTCTCGCCATTTTATAAAACGGATTTCGACCACATCAAGATTTTCAACTGCTGCTTTGTTACGCACCAGATGATGTTCAAGACTGCGTTTCTGCGAGAAATAGGTGCCTATAGCGATGACGAGGCGACGTGGTGCCATGATTGGGACACGACGTTTCGGGCGCTCCAGCACGGCGCGACACCCATGCATGTGCCCGAACTCCTTTATGCTTGGCGAATAAATCCAGGATCTACGGCATCTGCGGAAACGGGAGAAAAGCCAGAAGCAGTTGCGAGCCAAAGCTTTGTTTTGAACCGTCACCTGGATTCGCAAGGGCTGCGGGACTTGTTACTCGTCAAGGAAAATAAACTGGGGCCAAATACCGGAATGTGGTCGGTGCATGCCCGGCTGCCGGTGAGAGGCATTGAGACGCTTTCTGCGACGAACCTTTGGCGCCAGACGCCTAAGAAGCGTTTCGAGATGCTACGCGAGGCTGCCTCAGTCGGGGACTACGTGATGCTTTTGCTGGATGAGACAGATCCGCGTCTCGCAGAGCTTGAACTTTCCGTTCCGATTCATTTGGATCCATCCGTGAAGATCGTAGGCAGCACGCTGGTGGATCACAATCGCATGATCGCTTGGACCGGCGGGCTTTTCGACGATGGTAAGGTGGTTGAGCCGTCGTGCGGCCTGAATCCGCGAGAAGGCGGTTATCATGGGCAGCTATATTGTCAGAGACTAACTGATGTCGTTGCTGGCGCGAATGCATTGGTCGCGAGCGATGCCTTACATCAGGCTCTGGATGAGCTAGGCGAGGCCATCGATGCGGATCGGCTGATGATCACTCTGGCTATTCTGGCTAAAAAGAACGGTTGGCTCGTTGCTACAACGCCGGGTCTCGAGGCAACGCTGCCGCTGCAATTGCGGACGATTTTGCCGGTTGACCGCGATTCACTTTTGGCAAAACATGAAATAACAGGACGAAGCCCGTGGCTAGGCCGCGCACCGTTGATGTCTTAGGTTCATAATCGTCATTGTAACTGCTCCGGTGAGTGGCCTTCGTGCATCGGCACGAAAGAGGCGCTTAGTCTTGCACGGCGCTGTGGGTTGGCCTAACGCGGCGGCACGATAGTAGGGCCTTGGTCGGGTCCGCATAAGGCATTGCTAAAGAAAAATTATGAACGCTGAATCCTCGTTTTCGGTCGATGCCGAACCAAAGGTCCCACACTCCGCTTCAATGGCGTGGTTGAAAAAACGACGCTGGTTTGTTGTGTTCGTGATTGTGCCCACTGCACTAGCTGCAATATATTTTGGGCTTTTTGCTTCTGATGTTTACGTTTCCGAATCTCGGTTCGTCATTAAAAGCCCTGACCAAAAAAGTTCGCAAATGTCGACGCTGGCAAACCTTATTCAGACGACAGGTTTGTCAGGAGGGCAAGAGCAAACCAACGAAGTTTTAGCTTTTACGCGGTCCCGAGACGCTTTGAAGTCCCTTGAAGAAAATCCGGGGTTTCGAGCAAGATTTTCGGTGCCCAGTGCTGATTTTCTGTCTCGCTTTCCTGGCATTGCCGGAGATGCCAGCTTCGAAGATCTTTATAAATATTACGGTAAAATGGTTACTGCACGCCTGGATACTGAAACTGGGACAGCGCTTATAACCGTAAAGGCATTTACAGCGGAAGACGCCTACAAGATCAATCTCCGGTTGCTTCAACTGAGCGAAAACCTTGTCAATCGGCTAAATACTCGTGCAAAAACTACCGGTATCGGCGAAGCGCAAAGGCAAGCGCGTCTTGCCAGCGATCGTGTGAGGACAGCGCGAATTGCTTTGGCGGGCTATCGCAACGCTCAGGCATTGATTGACCCGGGCGAGCAAGCGGCCGGCGTGATTGAAATTGCAAACAATCTGATCAGTCAGAGGGCCGCGTTGCTGGCCCAGCTTGATCTTGTTCAGCGAATGACGCCTCGAAACCCCTCCATTCCGGCACTTAAAAGTCAGATCAGCGCGCTATCATCTCAGATCGCATCCCAAGATATTCGTGTGGTAGGTTCTAGTACGGGCATCGCGTCTAAGATGGGTGGGTATGAAGCTCTTTTGGTAGAGCAGGAGTTCGCTACAGAGAATCTCAATGTCGCAAATGCCGCCTTGGTGCAAGCTAGGGCGCAGTCGCAGAAGCAACAATTCTATCTGGAACGTGTCGTAGAGCCAAATCTGCCTGATAAGCCGATGTTGCCGAAACGATTGCTCGACACCATCGTTGTCGCAGCTGCAGCGACCTTTCTTTACTTCATTGGATGGATGTTGATTGTGGGTATCATCGAACATGCACCGGAAGATTGAGGATGTCTTTAACTGGATTACGCAAGCTACGTGAAGGTTGGGCAATTCAATGGCGCGTACTTCATGCTTTGATGGTTCGCGAATTAAATACGCGCTTTGGTCGAGAAAACATCGGCTTTCTTTGGATCATGGTTGAGCCGCTTCTTTTCGCTGGATTAGTTGCTGTTGTCTGGCGGTTTATTATGGGGCCAGAAAAGCATGGTATGAGCATTATAGCTTTCGTCGTTACTGGCTATATTCCTATTACCTTGTTTCGACATTCCATTTCTAGATGCATTACCGTCTTTACGGTAAATGGAAGTCTATTATACCATCGACAAGTAAAAATCTTGGACTTCATTCTTGTAAGATTTTTGATCGAAATGCTTGGTGGAATGATGGCCTATGCCTTTATTGCGACAGTGTTGATGTGGTGGAATGAATTTCCAGTTCCTGCGGATATCGGCTTGTTCATTGCGGGTTGGTCCCTCTATGCACTTTTCACTCTATCGTTATGTCTTGTGATTGCGCCGCTTTCTGAAATGTCAGAGGTTCTAGAAAAATTCGTTCCCATAACCACCTATCTGATGATTCCTATTTCTGGCCTGTTCACCATGGCTGCATGGATTGATGCAAGTTTAAGGGACTATTTTCTCTGGTCGCCATTCGTGAACGGCATGGAGATGATGCGGAAGGGCATATGGGGCGATCAGATTGTGGTTTATTATAATATCTGGAACCCTATCGGATGTTCCCTTGTCCTAGGCGTCATCGGCCTAGCATTATGCAGGCGCGTACGGCGGACATTGGCAATCGAATGATCATCTGCAAAAATATCTGCAAAGATTACGTTCATGGGGGCGGGCGCAAGCGCGTGTTAAGCAATGTGAATCTTGTGGTTGAACGCGGTGAGCGGGTCGCATTGCTTGGAAGGAATGGCGCAGGAAAAAGTACTCTTATCAAGATGATTGGGGGCGTCGAAATGCCGACCTCCGGTAAAATCACCCGTGATATGTCTACGTCATGGCCTTTGGGCTTTGCTGGTGGCTTCCAAGGAAGCTTGACCGGGTACGACAATGCCCGCTTCATATCACGTATATACAACCGAGATTATAAAGAGCTTCGCGCTTTTGTTGAGGACTTCACTGAACTTGGCAAGCAACTTAAAAATCCGGTAAAAACATATTCATCCGGAATGCGAGCACGTCTTGCCTTTGCACTGTCACTCGCAATCGAATTTGACTGTTATTTGATTGATGAAATTATTTTGGTTGGCGACCAGAATTTCAATCGTAAATGTCATCACGAGCTTCTTGAAAAGCGGCATGATCGTTCAATGATTATTGCCTCTCATAGCACTGATTTGGTGCGCCAAATATGTAACCGCGCTGTTCTTATTCACGATGGACAGGCGGTTTGCTACGACGATGTCAATTTGGCTGTTGAAGAATATTCAAAACTATAGGCTGAGGTTCATGGCGCCCGATGTTGCGCCAGCTTATGACGGCCATATTGCCGAGGCGCGATGTCGAAGACTTGGGCGATCGTCGCACACACAGGGCTTTGCGGCTGGTGCAGAAATATTTAAAACTTCTGCACGCTCGAACGTCAGGCATCATATGTTTTGTGTGCAACTTTCCGATTATATGCCCAAATGTGTAATTCCCTGCGCCAGCAACGTCCACGACGATCCCCACCTTTTACCTTTGTCTCGCAAGCTCTGGCCTAGCATCAACATGATCGCGATGCTAAGGCGCGCCGTCCAATCTGCATGATTTCGGGTCCAGTCAGCGATGAAAATTAAGAGTTCAGTTTACATTCTAATCCTTTCTGGCCTGACAGGTTGCGCGACGCTTCCTTCAAGCGGCCCGACCCGCAATCAGATCGAGAAGTCGGCGAATATGCCAGAAAACGGGCCACCGATTAAGATAGTCGAAATTCGTCACGCGAGCGACCTGCCGATCGGGAAGACAGTTTCGGCACCCGTCACGGCGCCACTCGAGCCCCCGCCGATGCCCACGGACTTGCTCGGGCCGGGAGATGTTCTGGACATCAGTATTTTTGAGACTGGCGTTGCGATGTTCACCCGAGGTGGGGCGATCGGTTCAGGGGGGGCAACAGAGGTGTCTGCCACCCCCGGTGTGCAGGTTCAAAAACTTCCGCCAATCCGCGTGGACGATAATGGTTACATCACTGTACCATATGCAGGCCGCTTGAACGTCCAGGATCAGACTGTTCGCGACGTCGAGGCAATGGTTCGCGATTCGCTGCGGGGCATGTCGCAGAACCCGCAGGTGTTGATTACGCTTCAGCAGGCGATCACAAACTCTATCATTATTGGCGGGGAAGTCGCTAGGCCTGGCAGACTGGTGTTGCAAACAAACCGGGAGAGGCTTTCAGACGTTGTAGCGCTTACCGGAGGCTATAGAGGTAACTCTAAAGATATCCTCGCCAGAATTTTTAGAAGAGACAATATTATAGATGTTCGACTTAACGATCTGGTTGAGAACCCGGCATTGGATATGCGGGTATCTCCAGGGGATCGAATAACGCTCATAAGCGATCAACGCTCTTATTCCGTTCTAGGCGCGTCCGGCTTGGTAGCGCAGCTTCCTTTTAATCGATCCTCAGTGTCCTTAGCCGAGGCAGTGGCCTCTGCAGGCGGCACCAATCAAGCGATTGGCGATCCTGCTGCTATCTTCCTGTTTCGATACACGCTTGATGAGCAGGGCAATGAGATCCCAATTGTATATCACCTGAATATGATGAATGCTGGCTCATACCTGCTCGCCCAGCGTATGCCAATGCGCGACAAAGATGTGTTATATTTCGGAAATGCTGCGGCCAACCAGCCCACCAAGGCAATCCAGTTGATTAGCCAGCTATTCTCTCCGATTTTGACCATCACTGCGGTTGCTCAAACAGTTCAAAATGCCAACTAGATTGGCAACAGAATTTTTGCTAATTGTTTGCAGTATTTTACTATAGAGATTTAGCGTTCATCCGAGGAAACAGAAATTGTTAAGTGCAATCCCACTTATTGATAAAGTTGGCCACGAAAGTTTACTCCGGCCTGAAGCTTATCTTGCTGTTAATGCTGATGTTCGAGAAGCAAAGATGGATCCGCGTGAGCATTATCTGCGATATGGCCAGTTCGAAGGGCGCAAGCAACTTGTTGACAGTTCAATTGTTGGCACCCTTCGGGATCAAAAGTTATCGCGAGTGCAGTTCCGCGATGATCCAAAGTCGCCGCGGAGTGCCGGCCAGGCTTTTGATTATCTGCCCGCAGAGATTCGTGAGAGTTTTCATATTCCAGAAGTAGTCCCGATTGCAAACAATGACTATAATGCAGAAATAATAAAAATTATTGAAGAAAATCCAGGTGCTCTGATGCTTGATGTTGGAGCTGGTTTTCGGCATACTTATTACAGCAACGTTGTTAATGCCGAGATTTGGGCCGCGACATCGACCGATGTGGTTTGTGTTGGGGAGGATTTACCGTTTGCTAGCGAGCAGTTCGACTATATCTTTTGCTTGGCTGTGCTTGAGCATACGAAGCGCCCATGGATTGCATGCCAAGAAATTCTCCGCGTCTTAAAGCCTGGTGGTTCTGTGCGGATCGACTGGCCCTTCTTGCAGCCCTTTCATGGATATCCCCACCACTTTTTCAACGCAACTTCCGTCGGAACCATTAGTATGTTTGAGGAAACTTGCGACATAGTCGAGGCAGAGGTAAAGCCGTGGCAGCATCCAATTTTTGCGTTGGAATGGCTGCTGAAGGAATGGAGCCTTGGACTGGCCGATGATGTTCGAGAAAAGTTCTCCGAAATGACAGTGCGAGATTTTCTTGCTTCTTCAAATGAAGAAATGCTGCAGGAGGCGTTCTGCTCAAAACTGTCAGCAGAAACTCAGGGAATCATTTCTGCAGGCACTACGATTACTGCTCGCAAGCGTTAGCATATTAAGAGATCTATTTGTTTAGGCATCGTGGACAAAGCTTGACCTGAGGCTCTTAGGTTGATTCAAGACTGTCTTTTGGAGGCGGTGTTGGGCGAGCGGATCGGAGTATCTGATGATGAGTGGGCATTGATAGGGCCGCTGCTGCCGTCCGAGCATGGTCGGGGATGTCGACTGACCTGCTCCCCAGAAATCATGCCATTGATAAGTTAGCTCGTCAGATGGAGACGAGTGATGCGGCGAAGCCGATTTACCGAAGAGCAGATTATTGGGGTTTTGCGCGAGCATGAGGCGGGCGTGAAGACGGCTGATCTATGCCGCAAGCATGGGATCAGCGATGCGACCTTCTACAACTGGAAAGCGAAGTATGGCGGTCTGACAGTGTCGGACGCGGCACGGTTGCGGGCGCTGGAAGACGAGAACCGGCGGCTCAAGAAGCTGCTGGCAGAGTCGATGCTGGACGTGTCGGCGCTGAAGGATCTGTTGGGAAAAAACTGACCCGGTCTGGAGATCGCTACGCTGCGGTGGAGAAGCTGATGGCCGACCACGGCTTCTCCGAGCGTCGCGCCTGCAGGCTGATCGGGGTCAACCGGTCGGCATGGCAATATGAGCCGCTTCGCGGGAAGGACGACGCTGTGCGCATTCGGATGCGTGAGATCGCGAACGAGCGTCGTCGGTTCGGCTACCGGCGGCTTGCGATCATGCTGCGGCGTGAAGGCGAGGGCATGAACCTGAAGAAGGTGTATCGGCTTTACCGCGAGGAGCGGCTGACGGTGCGCAAGCGTGGCGGCCGCAAGCGAGCGCTGGGCACGCGGGGGCCGATGGCGATCCCGCAGGACGCCAATCAGCGGTGGTCGCTCGACTTCGTGTCGGACTCATTGGCCTGCGGCCGGCGGTTCCGTATGCTCAACGTCATCGACGATTATAGCCGCGAGTGCCTGGCTTGCATCGTCGATACCTCGCTGTCAGGACGTCGCGTCGTCCGGGAGCTGGATGCCATCGCTGAACGTCGCGGGCTGCCGTGCATGGTGGTCAGCGATAACGGGACCGAGCTGACCAGTCATGCGGTACTAGCTTGGTGCCAGGACACGGGCGTCGAATGGCACTACATCGCTCCCGGCAAGCCCACGCAGAACGGCTTCGTCGAGAGCTTCAATGGGCGCTTGCGCGACGAGTGCCTGAACGAGCATCTGTTCCCAACACTGGCAGCAGCGCGGCGGATCATCGAGGCGTGGCGGACGGACTACAACACCGTGCGTCCCCACAGCAGTCTTGGCGGGTTGGCACCCGCCGAGTTTACCAACCGCCCTCACCACGGGCATAAGGACGACGAAGCTAAGTTATCAGCGGCCTGAAAACGGGGAGCAGGTCAAGAAGCCGCCAACTTCTCTGACATCGACTGCATATTTCGGCGTTCCGTTAGCCGCCGTTCGTTCAGCAGTTCCCCGCCTTCAGCGGCAAGCCGCCATTTCACCAAGATCTCAATTCCATCAGCAAAAAGAGGGCGTCTGCCTACAATATGAGGAACGCCACCAAAGCAAGTGTCAGTCCTGGCAGCGCGAGCCAGATAGATTTTTTCAGGAGTGCGTACTTGCGGGTGCACACCCTCGCCACGTCAAAACAGTGCCGGAGCCGCGCCGCTGTCAGGTCAGATTCTGACCGAGAGGTGATGTCGCTGACATATTCATCGCCCGAGGCCCGGCCAGCAACATTACCGAAGAACACTAGCCCAACATCTCCGGGCGAGGAGCCCAGGCGGGGAGCGATCACCAAAAACGCGCTCATTGCCGAAGCGATCAGAAACAAGACAGCTATGAGCGTGATGCCGAACTTTGCCGTGAGCGCTGGATGCAACAAGACGTCTCGCACGGCATCCTTGCCAAGCAGATAAGTCAGCACGCCCGATATAAGTCCAAAGCCCACACCGGCCTTGGCATCAGCCAATTGGATATAATGCCGGACATAGCCCTCGTGAAACGTCGCGAATTCACTGTGATGCGCTTCCAGCTGAGATACCGGTACAGGTCCTATCGTTGCGGTCGTCGCGGTCGGCGGTGCCACGATGCCCGGCGCATTCTCGATCTCAGGCGGTACCAAGATCGGAGTTTGATGCTCTTCGGTTTGTTGGCTGCTCATAAGATCGGCGCTTTCCAGCGTCCTATATAACGCCAAAACGGATACGGGGCTTGTGATTGCTGATAGTGCCAGCCGGTGTCTTCGGTTTCCAACTTGACCCAATTTTGTAGCCAAAAGGCCGGAAGGCCGCGCAGCATTTGATCTCCGAGCAAGATGGAGTTCGCCTTTGCAACGGAGAGCATCTTGGATGCAATGTTGGCCGTCGTGCCAACGGCGACGATACCGTTGAAGCGGCGCGCCGCTCCCACCTTCGCAACAGTGATGAAGCCGTGATCCATGCAAATGCGAAAATCGAGCGGCGGAATTCCTGCGCGTTGAAGCACCGGATTAATCAGGTCTGCCGCTGCGAACATGGTGAGGGCGCTGGACACGGCCCGTTGCTGAATGGAAATACCCGCAAGATCGTTGCGGGCAAAATAGGCCATAAGGCCATCGCCCGTATTCTTCTCGACCACGCCGCCATGATCCTCAATTATGTGGATCATCTCGGTGAAAAAGAGCGAGAGTACCTGCATGATGGAGGCTTGCTCCTCCATCGTTTCGCAAGAGCGTTGCGAGAATTTACAGATATCCAAAAAGAGGACTGTTGCTTCAATCCTCCGGCCATCATGAATCGCGATATCGTCGGGATCGGGGATGGCATAGCCTGCTCCGATGCCAGTAGGACGGGTGGTGATCTTGTTGAGCGTCTTTACGATCCGGTCGATCTGAGCGCGGTAATATGGTGCCGTGAGTTCATTTGAAGATGGATTAGGCATTATATGATCCGATAGGTTTGATAACCGGGCATGCCGACCTGAGCGCCTTCAAAGGGAACTTCCGTCGCGCGTTCGAGCCATCCGACATGGATTAGCTGATAGAGACAGCGCCCGATCAAAAGCTCGTTGGGTTTACACGCTTCCTCGATCTTAACGGCTCTATTGAGGGCATCGCTCACAACCTCTTGGCAGACAAAACCAGTGGCAGGCACCGACATCGTCTTGATCGTGGCTTCGCCGAAATCAGCGCCGACGCGGATGCTGATGGGTTGTATCTCACATTTCTCGAGCGCGGGATTGAGTGATTGGTGAAGGACGGCAAGAAGGGTCAGACCCATATCGACCAGGTTGTCAGATACGCGCGTAAAAGACGGATGATCGATGAAAGCGATAAAACCGTCGCCCTTGGTCTTGAGGATCGATCCATTAAACTGCCCAACAACCGTGCCTAGCTCGCGGGTGAACAGCTCATAGGCTTGGTCGAACGCGGCGGCATCGCGCCGCCTCAAGGCTGTTGCTCCGCAAATATCTACCGAAAGGAAGCCGATCAGCCGTTCTTTACCGCCCATGTCCAATTCGCGGTGCGACGCTGCGCATTCGGCCGGCGGCGTATATTCGCCGGAGTCCATTTCGTTGCTCAGCGCCGCGCGGCGGGACTGCGCGTATTCGCCTGTTGAAGCGATGCTCGGCGAAAGCTCGTAAATCGGAACGCCTGAAAATCCGGCGACCATGTCATTGAGCGAAACCGCATGTCCGAGATACTTGTCGGTGTAGAGGGTGTCGCCGTCCCTCTCCATATGCGTGTAGCGGCGCGGGTCAGGTAGCATCTTGACCGAGACGCGCCCCTCTTCCCCTACATCGACCGTCTCCATTACAAAATCAGCGCGCTGGGGCATGCGCGCTAATTCCTGTTGCAGTGCTGAAAACATACGGGGAACATATCACAGCTCCACTTACACGGGAAGCACACCACTGCCGCCCATCTGCTTTCGCCTGATCGAAACTCAAAAACGGACAGTTCGGGCTGCCCGCAGGCTTTGACGTACGAGAGAGGGAATTCGCGGTTCGGCGAACGTCCGGTTTCGGCGTAGCCGGGCGTTTACAGTCGCCATGCTGTACGTCGGGTAAGTCCCAATTACGGTCGATCACAAGGCCGCGATAGCGTGATCGCCCTGCTGGTCGATGACGAAGATCTGGTACGAATGAGTACTGCGGATATGCTGTCAGATCTTGGCTTTGTCGTCATTGAGGCAAGCTCTGCTGAAGAGGCGGTTAGCGTTCTCGAAGAGGGGCATCCAATTGATATTATGGTGACCGACCATCTTATGCCGGGAATGAACGGTACTGAGCTCGCTAAAAGGGTGAAATTAATGCAGCCAAAGCTGCCAGTATTGCTTGTATCCGGTTATGCCGAGCCAGAAGGCGTCGATGCTAGCTTGCCGCGCCTGACTAAGCCGTTTCGAAAGGACGAAATCGCTGCGACGATTGCCTCTTTGTTGGGCTGATTTTAAGAAGCCGGGCTAGTGGTTTTTGCTGTCGCCTGGCTTGGTATGGCGAGAATGACGATCGGACTGGTGATCGCCCCTCGACAGACTTGGGCGCGCTGGAGGAGGGTTACTGATGCGCGCGGATTTAGTCTAGCGCAGCAGAGGGCTCTGCTGCGCTAGGTCATTGCGTATTGCGGTGGCTGCCACTCCGCCTCCGCCCATTGCATGACTAATCTGGTCGAGGCCCAACACGACGTCGCCCGCAGCATAAAGGCCGCGAATGGATGTGCGTTGTTGGAGGTCAACCTTCACCTGACCTTCGTCTGAAACATCAGCACCCAGGCTGACGGCCAGGTTAGACTGGATGTCCGATCCGAGCGCTGGGTACAAGGTATCGAAACGAAGCTGCTTCCCAGGCAGATCCAGGGCGATTTTATCGTCCAGCAGGATGAATGCATGAATGGGACCATCCATCACCTTGATGCCAGCCGTTTCACAACGTTCTCGCAATTCTTCGGAAAGCCGGTGCGTGCCATAGGGGCATATGAGTGTGACGTTGCGGGTGAAGCTACGAAGGAAAATCGCTTCTTCAACGCCATGACGCTCTGAACCGACTACCGCGACAGCTTGATCCGTGACTTCATAACCGTCGCAAACAGGGCAGTAGCGGATCAGTCCCCTTAAGAGACCCTCATCATGCGTCGCATCGTCGATCATGGGACGGCGATTAACGACACCGGTTGCGAGCAGCACTTTCCTTGCAGCGTAGGAGTTGCCGTCCCATTCGCAGTTGAAATTTCCATCAGACAAGAGGTGCAGTTGCGTAACTTGGCCTTTAGCGATCCTTGCTCCATATTTGAGAGCTTGTTCGGTCATCAAGGCGATGAGGTGGGCTCCGGCGATGCCATCGGGGAAACCGGCATGATTATGGGAACGAGGGATGGAGAGGGCCCGCCCGTCACCTCTGTCGACCACCAGGACCGAAAGG
>Ga0307414_10000934_pt1 | contig 14950 bp, 15 predicted proteins | sample DK1Ometagenome_FD_203804 | JGI IMG/M metagenome (GOLD analysis project Ga0307414, IMG submission 203804) | Maize rhizosphere microbial communities from greenhouse at UC Davis, California, United States - DK15-O-3 | ecosystem: Host-associated > Plants > Roots > Rhizosphere > Soil | place: USA... | reverse complement strand
TGCCGATCTTTTCCGGCGGCCCGGTACAGACCGATCGCGGCTTTGTCCTGCACCCGGCCGGGCCGCAATTCCAGGCGACCCTCGCCCTTGGGGAACTGGGCCTGTCCACCTCCCAGGACGTGCTGTTCGCCATTGCCGACGGCAGCGGGCCGGAAAAGTACCTGATCACCCTGGGCTATGCGGGCTGGGAGGCCGGCCAGTTGGAAAACGAACTGGTCGACAACGCCTGGCTGACCTGCCCGGCCGACAGTGGCATTCTCTTCGACCTGCCATTCGACCAACGCCTGAACGCTGCGGCGGCACAGCTCGGCGTCAACCTCGCCCTGCTGACCTCCCAGGCCGGGCACGCCTGATGGCCGAAGCAACGACAAAGCCCCTGCGCCTGCTGCTCGGCTTCGACTACGGCACCAAACAGATCGGCGTCGCCGTCGGCCAGGCCATTACCGGGCAGGCCCGCGAGCTCTGCGTATTGAAAGCACAGAATGGCGTGCCCGATTGGCAGAAGGTCGAAGCCCTGCTCCGCGAGTGGCAGCCCGATGCCATCGTGGTCGGCCTGCCACTGAACATGGACGGCACGCCAAGCGAAATGAGCGAGCGCGCGGAAAAATTCGCCCGCCGCCTCAACGGCCGCTTCAATCTGCCGGTGCACACCCACGACGAGCGCCTGACCACCTACGCTGCCAAGGGTGAGCGCTTGCAACAGGGCCAGAGCGGCGGCTACCGCGATCGCCCCGTCGATGCCCTGGCCGCTGCCTTGCTGTTGGAAGGGTGGCTGGCAGAAAACACACCGGGCTGAGACACGCACGGAACCACAAGGAGTTTTCAATGCATCTTCCCAACCCCGCCGAGCTGCTCCCGCAGATGGCCACCGCGCTGATCGAGCACCTCAACCAGCGGCAGATTCGCGAGCCACGCTTTATCGGTATCCGTACCGGTGGCGTCTGGGTCGCCCAGGCCCTGCTCGAACACCTTGGCCGCACGGATGCCCTGGGGGTGCTCGATGTGTCCTTCTACCGCGACGACTTCACGCAGAACGGGCTGCACCCGCAGGTGCAGCCTTCCGAATTGCCCTTCGAGGTCGACGGCCAGCACCTGGTGCTGATCGATGACGTACTGATGAGCGGGCGCACCATCCGCGCCGCCCTCAACGAGCTGTTCGATTACGGCCGCCCCGCCAGCGTGACCCTGGTCAGCCTGCTCGACCTGAATGCCCGCGAGTTACCGATACGCCCGGATGTGGTCGGTGCCACCCTGTCGCTGGACGCGGGCCAGCGGGTAAAATTGACCGGCCCCGCGCCACTGCTCCTCGACCTGCAAACGCTTGCCAACCGAGACTGATCGCAATGACACCGACTGATGCCAAGCGACCGCTGCAACTGAACGACCAGGGCCAGCTGCGCCACTTCCTCACCCTCGACGGCCTGCCCCGCGATTTGCTGACGGAACTCCTCGACACGGCCGACTCGTTCCTCGAAGTCGGCGCCCGCGCCGTGAAAAAAGTCCCGCTGCTGCGTGGCAAGACCGTGTGCAACGTGTTCTTCGAGAACTCCACGCGCACCCGCACCACCTTCGAGCTCGCGGCCCAGCGCCTCTCGGCCGACGTCATCAGCCTCAACGTATCGACATCCTCGACCAGCAAGGGCGAGACGCTGTTCGACACCCTGCGCAACCTGGAAGCCATGGCTGCCGACATCTTCGTGGTGCGCCACGCCGACTCTGGCGCGGCACATTTCATTGCCGAGCACGTGTGCCCGAACCTGGCGATCATCAACGGTGGCGACGGTCGCCATGCGCACCCGACCCAGGGCATGCTCGACATGCTGACCATCCGCCGCCACAAGGGCAACTTCGAGAACCTCTCGGTGGCCATCGTCGGTGACATCCTGCATTCGCGCGTGGCGCGCTCGAACATGCTGGCCCTGAAGACCCTGGGCTGCCCGGACATCCGCGTGATCGCGCCGAAGACCCTGCTGCCGGTCGGCATCGAGCAATACGGGGTAAAGGTCTACAGCGACATGACCGAAGGCCTCAGGGATGTCGACGTGGTGATCATGCTGCGCCTGCAGCGCGAGCGCATGCAGGGCGGCCTGCTGCCCAGCGAAGGCGAGTTCTACCGCCTGTTCGGCCTCACCGAACAACGCCTCCAGCTGGCCAGGCCGGACGCCCTGGTCATGCACCCGGGCCCGATCAATCGCGGCGTCGAGATCGAATCGGCCGTCGCCGACGGCCCACAATCGGTGATCCTCAACCAGGTGACCTACGGCATCGCCGTCCGCATGGCCGTGCTATCCATGACCATGAGCGGACAAACCACCCAGCGCCAACTCAACGCCGAGGAGCAGAACTGATGCGTAGCGCAATCCTCGGAGCCCGCGTCATCGACCCAAGCAGTGGCCTCGACCAGGTCACCGACCTGTACCTTGACGGCGGCAAACTGGCAGGTATCGGCCAGGCACCCGCCGGCTTCGCTGCCCAGGTATCCATCGATGCCAACGGACTGGTCGCCGCCCCCGGCCTGGTCGACCTCAATGTCGCGCTGCGCGAGCCGGGTTACAGCCGCAAAGGCAATATCGCCAGCGAAACCCTGGCCGCCGCGGCCGGTGGTGTCACCAGCCTGTGCTGCCCACCCTTCACCAAGCCCGTGCTGGACACCCCGGCGGTGGCCGAGCTGATTCTCGACCGGGCCCGCGAGGCCGGGCATACCAAGGTCTTTCCCGTCGGCGCCTTGAGCAAGGGCCTGGCCGGCGAACAACTGGCGGAGCTGGTGGCACTTCGCGACGCCGGTTGCGTGGCGTTCGGCAACGGCCTGGACAGCTTTCGCAATGCGCGCACGTTGCGGCGAGCCCTGGAGTACGCGGCCACCTTCGACCTGACGGTGATCTTTCATTCTCAGGACCACGACCTGGCCGAAGGCGGCCTGGCCCACGAGGGTGCCACCGCCAGCTTCCTCGGCCTGCCAGGGATTCCTGAAACCGCCGAGACCGTGGCCCTGGCCCGCGACCTGCTGCTGGTCGAGCAGACCGGTGTGCGCGCACATTTCAGCCAACTGACCAGCGCCCGTGGCGCAGAGCTGATTGCCGATGCCCAGGCACGCGGGCTACCGGTGACGGCCGATGTCGCCCTGTATCAGCTCATCCTGACCGACGAGGCGTTGATCGATTTTTCCAGCCTGTACCACGTGCAGCCGCCACTGCGGACCCCGGCAGACCGCCAGGGCCTGCGAGATGCGGTTAAAAGCGGCGTGATCAGCGCGATTTCCAGCCACCACCAGCCCCATGAGCGCGACGCGAAACTAGCACCCTTCGGCGCCACCGAGCCCGGCATCAGCAGCGTACAGTTGCTGCTACCGCTGGCCATGACCCTGGTGCAGGACGGGCTGCTCGACCTGCCGACATTGCTCGCCCGTCTCAGCAGCGGCCCGGCCAGCGCGTTGCGCCTGCCGGCAGGGCGCCTGGCGCAGGGCGCCGCAGCCGATATCCTGCTGTTCGACCCACGGGCCTCGACATTGGCGGGTGAACGCTGGTACTCCAAGGGCAGCAACTGCCCCTTCATTGGCCACTGCCTGCCCGGCACCGTACGCTACACCCTGGTCGACGGGCATATCAGCTACCAGGCCTGAAACGCGGCCTGTAAAAAAGCCCGCTGATCACACTGATCAGCGGGCTTTTTCTTGCCACCTGGTGCTGCAACGAACCGTATCCCTCGCCGCCTCCGCACCTGTAGCCTGGATTAAGGGCAAGAGCCCACAAGCGCGCTCAACGCCGTGCGGCGTTGCGCACCGACACCTGCGTATTCAGGGTCCAGAAGTCGTAGAGCACACCGATCAGGAACAGCCCACCGGTAAACAGGTAAATGATGCCGGTGATCCACTTGCCCTGGTACATGCGGTGCACGCCGAACACGCCGAGGAATGTCAGCAGGATCCAGGCCACGTTGTAATCCGTCTCGCCGGCGGTGAAACGCAGGTCGGCCTCGCGGTCCATCGCCGGGATCAGGAACAGGTCGATGATCCAGCCAATGAACAGCAGGCCGAGGGTGAAGAACCAGATCGTCCCGGTCACAGGCTTGCCGTAGTAGAAACGGTGAGCGCCCAGAAAACCGAAGATCCACAGTAAATAACCAATGACCTTGCTGTGCGTGTCCTGTGTTTGCATGTCTGCCTCCATTCTGTACGAAACCCGTATGACGCCTTGCCCCGTGCAAGGTTTCACGGCTCAGACAATCCGTTCCCGAAACCCCATCGTCCCCGGTCGATCAGCGGAAACGCCGACCCGGATCTTCGTCACTGGTCTCAAGGGAAAGCCCCTGGGACATGCTGGCCAGGTGATCGCCGTCGGTTTCCGAGCCCAGCTTGATCATCAGGCGCAGGTCGTTCGCCGAGTCGGCGTAGAGCAAGGCGTCTTCGTAGGTGATTTCGCCCTGGCTATACAGGTTATACAGCGCCTGGTCGAAGGTCTGCATGCCCTGCTCGGTAGAGCGCTTCATCAAGCCCTTGAGTTCGTGCACCTCGCCCTTGCGGATCAGGTCGGCGGCCAGCGGCGTATTGATCAGGACCTCGATGACCGCGCGACGCCCCTTGCCGTCCGGTGTCGGTATCAGTTGCTGGGCGACGATGGCCTTGAGGTTGAGCGACAGGTCCATCCACACCTGGTTCTGCCGGTCCGCGGGGAAGAAGTTGATGATCCGGTCGAGCGCCTGGTTGGCGTTGTTGGCGTGCAGGGTGGCCAGGCACAGGTGCCCGGTTTCGGCGAAGGCCACCGCGTGGTCCATGGTCTCGCGGGTGCGCACCTCACCGATGAGGATCACATCCGGCGCCTGGCGCAGGGTGTTCTTCAGCGCCACTTCGAACGACTCGGTGTCGATACCCACCTCACGCTGGGTGACGATGCAACTCTGGTGCTGGTGGATATATTCGATCGGGTCTTCGATGGAGATGATATGGCCGCTGCTGTTCTTGTTTCGGTAGCCGATCATCGCCGCCAGCGAGGTCGACTTACCGGTACCGGTCGCTCCCACGAACAGCACCAGGCCACGCTTGGTCAGCGCCAGCTTCTTGAGAATCTCCGGCAGCTTCAGGTCATCCAGCGAGGGGATGTTGGTTTCGATACGGCGCAGCACCATGCCTGCCAGGTTGCGCTGGTAGAAGGCGCTGACGCGAAAACGCCCGACACCCCGGGCGCTGATGGCGAAGTTGCATTCGTGGTTCTCGGTGAAGTCGCGACGCTGTTGCTCGTTCATCACCGAATGCACGGTTTCTCGGGTCTGCTCCGGCGACATCGGCGTCTTGGTGACGGGCATGATCTTGCCGTTGACCTTCATCGACGGTGGCACGCCAGCGGTAATGAACAAGTCGGAGCCGCCCTTTTCGACCATCAGGCGCAGCAGTTTTTCGAATTCCATGCGATCACCAGCACGCGCTTAGCCATTGAGCGACTGCCGGGGCGCGTGTCTCGCCGACAGCCTGAACCCGGCCAGCCAGGGGCTGGCCGGGAAAGGGGTTAGAAGTTTTCCGGGTTCTTGGATTTTTCCCGGGCGCTGTCGCGGCTGACCAGCCCTTTGGCGACCAGGCCCTTGAGGCAGGCATCCAGTGTCTGCATGCCCAGCGAGCCACCGGTCTGGATCGACGAATACATCTGCGCCACCTTGTCCTCGCGGATCAGGTTACGGATGGCCGGGGTACCGATCATGATCTCGTGAGCGGCCACGCGGCCACCGCCGATCTTTTTCAGCAGGGTCTGTGAAATCACCGCCTGCAGGGATTCGGAAAGCATCGAGCGCACCATCGACTTCTCTTCCGCCGGGAACACGTCGACCACCCGGTCGATGGTCTTGGCCGCCGAGGTGGTGTGCAGGGTGCCGAACACCAGGTGACCGGTTTCCGCGGCGGTCAGCGCCAAGCGGATGGTTTCCAGGTCACGCATCTCACCCACCAGGATGATGTCAGGGTCTTCACGCAGTGCCGAACGCAGGGCTTCGGAGAAGCCCAGGGTATCGCGGTGCACCTCGCGCTGGTTGACCAGGCACTTCTTCGACTCGTGAACGAATTCGATCGGGTCTTCGATGGTCAGGATATGGTGGTATTTGGTGCTGTTGAGGTAATCCAGCATCGCCGCCAGGGTGGTCGATTTGCCCGAGCCGGTCGGCCCGGTTACCAGCACCAGGCCACGCGGCACGTCGGTTATCTTGCGAAAGACCTCGCCCATGCCCAGGTCTTCCATGGTCAGGACCTTGGAAGGAATGGTCCGGAATACTGCACCGGCACCGCGGTTCTGGTTGAACGCGTTGACCCGGAAACGCGCAACACCGGGGACTTCGAAGGAAAAGTCGGTCTCGAGGAACTCTTCATAATCCTTGCGCTGCTTATCGTTCATGATGTCGTAGATAAGCGCGTGCACCTGCTTGTGATCCAGGGCCGGCAGGTTGATCCGGCGCACATCGCCGTCGACACGAATCATCGGCGGCAGACCAGCAGAGAGATGCAGGTCCGACGCGCCTTGCTTGGCGCTGAAGGCAAGCAGCTCAGTGATATCCATGGGACTCCCTAATGACAAGCAAGCAGGTAGAATGCCGCCAACGCAGACAGCCAGGCGGTAGGCGCAAGTAATGTCCACGATAGCAGAGAATATTGCAAAGGTCGGAGCGCGCATCCGTGAGGCGGCGCAAGCCTCTGGGCGAGATTTTTCGTCGATCGGCCTGCTGGCGGTGAGCAAGACCAAACCGGCCGACGCCGTCCGACAGGCACATGCCGCCGGCCAATGCGATTTTGGCGAGAATTACCTGCAGGAAGCCCTGGAAAAACAGCTCGTCCTGGCCGACCTGCCCTTGATTTGGCACTTCATCGGCCCCATCCAATCGAACAAGACCCGAGCCATCGCCGAACATTTTTCCTGGGTGCACTCGGTCGACCGCCTGAAAATCGCTGAACGCCTGTCCGCGCAACGCCCTGAGCACCTGCCGCCGCTGAACGTCTGCCTGCAGGTGAATGTCAGCGGGGAAGCGAGCAAATCAGGCTGCAACCCGGATGACGTGGCGGCGCTGGCACACGCGGTTACACAACTGCCCAACCTGACATTGCGGGGACTGATGGCAATTCCCGAACCAACCGACGACCCTGTCGAGCAACGCGCCGCCTTCGCTCGCCTGCGTCAGTTGCGCGATGGCCTGGGACCCGACCTCGACACCCTGTCCATGGGCATGAGCCATGACCTGGAGGCCGCCGTCGCCGAAGGCGCAACCTGGGTAAGAATCGGCACCGCCTTGTTCGGCGCCCGCGATTACAGCTGAGCCCCTGCTCCCCGAGACTATTAAGGAAGCCCGTTATGACCACCCCTCGCATCGCCTTCATTGGTGCCGGCAACATGGCAGCCAGCCTGATTGGCGGCCTGCGCGCCCAGGGTGTGGACGCCAGCGCCATCCGCGCCAGTGACCACAACGCCGATCAGCGCGACAGGATCAGTGCCGAGCACGGCATCGAGACGTTCGCCGACAACACGGCCGCCATCCAGGGCGCGGACATGATCGTCCTGGCGGTCAAGCCACAGGTCATGAAGACCGTCTGTGAAAGCCTCGCCACGCAGATCACCGATGGCCAACTGATCGTCTCGATCGCGGCGGGCATCACCTGCTCCAGCCTGGAAAACTGGCTGGGGCCCCGCGCCCTGGTGCGCTGCATGCCCAACACGCCAGCCCTGCTGCGCCAGGGCGTGAGTGGCCTGTTTGCCAACGCCCGTGTATCGCGCGAACAACGCGAGCAGGCCGAACAATTGCTGGGCGCCGTCGGCCTGGCCCTGTGGCTGGACAAGGAAGAGCTGGTCGATGCCGTGACCGCCGTGTCCGGCAGCGGCCCGGCCTACTTCTTCCTGCTGATCGAAGCGATGACCGCCGCCGGCGAAAAGCTCGGCCTGCCGCGCGACACCGCCGCCCAATTGACGCTGCACACAGCCCTCGGCGCGGCGCGCATGGCGGTCGCCAGTGATGTCGACGCCAGCGAACTGCGCCGCCGGGTCACCTCGCCAGCCGGCACCACCGAGGCGGCTATCAAGGCATTCCAGGCCGGCGGCTTCGAGGCACTGGTGCAACAGGCCCTGGATGCGGCCGCGCACCGTTCGGCAGAGTTGGCCGAACAACTGGGTCATTAATCAGGCTGCTGCCTGGGGGCAGTAGTTTTCCAACAGCCTGCAAAGGAGTTAAAGATGATCGGACTTAGTACTGCTGCTGTTTATATCCTGCAAACCATTGGCAGCCTGTACCTGCTGATCGTGCTGTTGCGCTTCATCCTGCAACTGGTCCGTGCGGACTTCTACAACCCGCTCAGCCAGTTCATCGTGCGCGCCACTCATCCGTTGCTCAAGCCGCTGCGCAAGATCATCCCCAGCTTCGCCGGTCTCGACCTGGCCTCCCTGGTACTGGCCATCCTGGTGCAACTGGTGCTGATGGCGCTGACCCTGATGCTGATGGGTTATGGCCTGGTCGATCCGCTGCAATTGCTGGTCTGGTCGATCATCGGTGTCACGGCGCTGTTCCTCAAGGTGTTCTTCTTCGCCCTGATCATCAGCGTGATTCTCTCCTGGGTCGCCCAGGGCAGCCACAACCCGGCCGTCGAACTGGTCCACCAGATCTGCGAGCCGCTGCTGATGCCGATCCGCCGCATCCTGCCCAGCATGGGCGGCCTGGACCTGTCGCCGATCGTCGCCTTCCTGATTCTCAACCTGATCGACATGCTGGTGATTCGCAACCTGGCGATGATGACCGGCATGCTGCGAGGGCTCAGCCTGGCCATCTGACGACCTTCCGGCAGCGACCTGATCCTCGTGCCGCCTGCCACGTGTATGCGCCGGGCGGCACGCTGATCACCCGAAGCTTACCGGCTGGGCGACGCATCCACCGCCGGCCAGGCCGGCCTGGAAAGCGGCCCGCAAAGCAGGCGGAAACGGATGCGCATCAAGCCTGTACCCTCCTTGGACTGACCGTTCGTTCGCCCTGACCGACCATAAGGCGGGACGGCGCGTGTGGCCGATTGACGCAATGCCCGCGAGCCGCATAATGCCCGGCAGGCTTGCGCGCGCCATTACATGGCCCGCCAGCAGAACACGCGGAGTGCCTTGACGCGAACCACCAAGGCTTGCCCCATACGGACGCGCTACCAGGAGAAATGCCGGGATGAGCATGGAACGTCTCAGTCAGCAGGTCGATGCCTACGTCGCCTGGAAGCGTGAGCTGATGCGCGAGATCACCCGCTATCGCAGCTGGCTGATCAACAATCGCCTCAATTCCGATGCCGTGGAGGCCAAGCTCGAACGCGCCCTGCGCCTGTTGCGCACCGACCACATCACCCTGGCGTTCGTCGGCGAGTTTTCCCGTGGCAAGACCGAGCTGATCAACAGCCTGTTCTTCTCCGAATACGGCCAGCGCATGCTGCCGTCCCAGGCCGGGCGCACGACCATGTGCCCCACCGAACTGTTCTTCGACCCGCGCTCCGAGCGCTCCTACATTCGTCTGCTGCCCATCGAGACCCGCGTCTCGGACGCCAATATTTCACAGTTCAAGCGCATCCCGCGGCACTGGGTGAACATCCCGCTGGATATCAGCGACCCGGACAACATGATCCAGGCCTTCACCCAGGTGGCCAAGACCAAACCCATGCCGGTGGAGCAAGCCATCCAGCTCGGTTTCCACCCGGACATGCTGGAGACCACGGACAAGCCGGGCCAGGTCCTGGTACCCGCCTGGCGCCACGCCATGGTCAACTTCGACCACCCGCTGCTGCGCCAGGGCCTGCGCATCCTCGACACCCCCGGCCTGAATGCCCTGGGCAGCGAGCCGGAGCTGACCCTGTCGATGCTGCCCAACGCGCAGGCGATCATCTTCCTGCTGTCTGCCGATACCGGTGTCACCGCCAGCGACATGGCCGTCTGGCAGCAGCATATCCGCCAGCTCGACGAAGACACCCAGACCAGCCTGTTCGCCGTACTGAACAAGATCGACGTGCTCTGGGACGACCTGGCCGGCGAGGTGTTCGTGCAGAACGCCATCGCCCAGATCCAGGCCGCCACCGCAAAGCAGCTGGGTATCAGGCCCGAAGATGTCCTGCCGCTGTCGGCCAAGCAGGCCCTGCTGGCCAAGGTGCGCAACGACCAGGCCTTGCTGGCACGCAGCCAGATGAACAACCTGGAAGAGCTGCTGTGTGAGCGCATCGTCATGCAGAAGGAGCGCCTGATCGAAGGCCAGGTGGTCAACCAGGTCCTCGCGCTCCTGCAAAACAGCCAGCACGTGCTCAGCCTGCGCCTGGAAAAGGTCAGCGAACAGCACGCGTTGCTCAACAACCACCAGCAGGACAAAGGCCAGTTGCTCTTTGAACTGACCGCCAGGACCAAGGACGACCATAGCCTGCACCACAAGCGCCTGCTCGGCCTGAAGACCAACCAGCGCCTGCTCAAGCGCCAGGGTGATCTGCTGCGCGCCGCTGCCCGGCCAGAGCGCCTGGACGAACACCTGAACAAGGTGCGCCGCAACCTCACCGGCAGTTGGACCACCCTGGGCATCAACCAGGCCATCCTGCATTTCTTCCGCTCCGTGGAAAGCGACCTGGAAAGCCTCTCCCACGAAGCTGAAATGGCCAACAAGATGGTCAGCGCCATCTACCGCCGGCACAACGAGGAAAACCCGTTGCACGGGGTCGATGCACCGCAATTCAACGTCAAGCGCTACCTGCGTGAACTCAAGCAGCAGCAGGCCAAGGCCGATCAGTTCCGCCTGCACCTGAAAACCCTGCTCACCGAACAGCGCAGCCTGACCAAACGCTTCTTCGCCACCCTGGTGCAGGAGGTCATCGGCCTGCACCAGCGCCTGCGCCTGGAAGCCGAACAGTGGGCCAGCGATGCACTCATGCCGCTGATGCAGCACACCCTGGAACACAAGCAGCTGCTGGAAACCCATATGCTGCGCCTCAAGGCCCTGGCCCAGGAAACCCAGCAGACGCGCCAGCGCAGCCAGCAACTGGCGCGCTACAAGGAGGAGCTGCAACTGCAACTGAGCCAGGCCGCCGACATGCTGCGCACCCTGCGCCGCCCTGCGCCGATCCAGCGCCAGGCCAAGGTGGTCAACCTGCCCGTCGCCGCCCGCAACCACAGCACCGCCGAGTAATTCGCGCCGTCGCCGCCGGGGCGCCCACCCGCCGCCCTGCGTGCTTGCCGCGTAGGGCGGCGCTCTTTAGACTGCTGCTCTTTCCTTATTCCTTCCTTTATTACGAGCAGGGTCGATGTCGACTGCCTTTCCCCAAGACTCTGTTGGCCTGGTGATACCCCAGGTGCTGCATTTCGCCGAGCCCCTGGCGCTCGCGTGCGGGCGTAGCCTGGCCGACTACCAACTGGTGTACGAAACCTACGGCGAGCTCAACGCCACGCGCAGCAACGCGGTCCTGATCTGCCACGCCCTGTCTGGCCACCATCACGCCGCCGGCTACCACAGCCCGGACGACCGCAAGCCGGGTTGGTGGGACAGCTGCATCGGCCCCGGCAAGGCCATCGACACCAACTGTTTTTTTGTCGTGAGCCTGAACAACCTCGGCGGCTGCAACGGTTCCACCGGCCCCAGCAGCCTGAACCCGGCGACCGGCAAACCCTTCGGTGCCGATTTTCCGGTCATGACCGTGGAAGACTGGGTGCACAGCCAGGCCCGGCTGGCCGATGCCCTTGGTATCGAACAGTGGGCGGCCGTGGTCGGCGGAAGCCTCGGCGGCATGCAGGGCATCCAATGGACCATCAGCTACCCGCAGCGGGTGCGTCATTGCCTGGCCATTGCCTCGGCGCCCAAGCTCTCGGCACAGAACATCGCCTTCAACGAAGTCGCGCGCCAGGCCATCCTCACCGACCCGGAGTTCCACGGCGGGCATTTTCAGGAACAGGGCGTGATCCCCAAGCGCGGCCTGATGCTGGCACGAATGGTCGGGCACATCACCTACCTGTCGGATGACGCCATGGGCGAGAAATTCGGCCGTGGCCTGAAAAGCGAAAAACTCAACTACGACTTCCACAGCGTCGAGTTCCAGGTGGAAAGCTACCTGCGCTACCAGGGCGAAGAATTTTCCGGGCGCTTCGATGCCAACACCTACCTGCTGATGACCAAGGCGCTGGACTATTTCGACCCAGCTGCGGCATTCGACGATGACCTGGCCAAGACCCTGGCCAATGTCACCGCGGATTTTTGCGTCATCTCGTTCACCACCGACTGGCGCTTCTCCCCCGCCCGCTCGCGGGAGATCGTCGATGCCCTGATCGCCGCGCGCAAGAAAGTCTGCTACCTGGAGGTCGACGCGCCCCAGGGGCACGATGCCTTCCTGATGCCGATCCCGCGCTACCTGCAGGCATTGAGCAGCTACATGAACCGAATTGCAGTATGAGGCAGGCATGAGAGCCGATCTGGACATCATCCAAGACTGGATTCCCGCGGGCAGTCGCCTGCTCGACCTGGGGTGCGGCGATGGCGAATTGCTCGCCTGGCTGCGCGACCACAAGGACGTCAGCGGTTATGGCCTGGAAATCGACCCGGACAAGATCGCCCTGTGCATCGACCGTGGCGTCAACGTCATCGAACAGAACCTCGACGAGGGCCTGGGCAATTTCGCCAGCAACAGCTTCGACGTGGTGGTCATGACCCAGTCGCTGCAAGCCCTGCACTTCCCGGACAAGGTCCTGGCGGAAATGCTGCGCGTCGGCAAGACCTGCATCATCACCTTCCCCAACTTCGGTCACTGGCGCTGTCGCTGGTACCTGACCACCAAAGGGCGCATGCCGGTTTCCGACTTCCTGCCCTATACCTGGTACAACACGCCGAACATCCATTTCTGCACCTTCGAGGACTTCGAGAACCTGTGCCACGCGCAAGGCGCCAGGATCAAGGACCGACTCGCCGTGGATCACGCCCACCGGCATGGCTGGGCCAGCCGTACCTGGCCTAATCTGCTGGGTGAGATCGGCATTTATCGGATCAGCGGGCGTAGCGCCCAGGACACCGGGACCGTCACCTGACCCGACGATCTTCGACACCTTTTCAGGAGAGCCATCATGCGCCGTATCGCCCTATTGTTTATCGCCCTGTGCCTGAGCCTGCCGGCGCTCGCCGAACGCAAACAGAGCTTTGGCGACCTGGACGTGCATTACATCGCCTTCAACTCCAGCTTCCTGCAACCGGACATCGCCGCTGCCAACGGCCTGGTGCGCAGCAAGACCCAGGGTGTGATCAACATTTCGGCCATCAAGGCCGGCCAGCCGATCACAGCCAGCATCAACGGCGAGATGAAAAACCTGCTCGGCCGCAGCTACCCGCTGAACTTCAGACAGGTCAACGAAGGTTCGGCGATCTACTACCTGGCGCAGTTCCCCTTCGATACGCGAGAAGTGCTGCGCTTCACCATCCGTGTCAAAGCCAGCGACGGGGTTACCCGTAGCCTCGACTTCAACCAGGAATTTTTCCCAGACGAATGATGCCGCTCACCGAACTCGTACTCGCCAGCCACAACGCCGGCAAGCTCAAGGAACTCCAGGCCATGCTCGGCCCCCACGTGCGTGTGCGCTCCGTGGGTGAATTCAGCGATGTGGAGCCGGAAGAGACCGGCCTGTCGTTCGTTGAAAACGCCATTCTCAAGGCTCGCAATGCCGCGCGCGTATCAGGCCTGCCGGCACTCGCCGATGATTCGGGCCTGGCGGTCGACTACCTGGGCGGGGCGCCGGGCATCTACTCGGCACGCTATGCCGATGGCCAGGGCGACGCCGCCAACAACGCCAAGCTGCTCGAGGTCCTGAAAGAGGTGCCTGACGCACAGCGCGGTGCCCAGTTCGTCTGCGCCCTGGCCCTGGTGCAGCACGCCGAAGACCCGTTGCCGATTCTCTGCGAGGGCCTGTGGCGCGGGCGGATCCTGCACGCCCCCCGTGGCGCGCATGGCTTCGGCTACGACCCACTGTTCTGGGTCGAGGAGTGCCAGTGCTCCAGTGCCGAACTGGCACCGAACGAAAAAAACCAGTTGAGCCACCGTGCCCGCGCCATGGCCGTGCTCAAGCAACGCCTGGGGTTGGCATGATCCATCCGCCTTCATCCCAGAAGGGCTTGTCCTCCCCTCTCTCGCCGGCAGAGGGGCCAGGGGACGGCATGTTCCGCCTGCCTCCCCTGGCGATGTATATCCACATCCCCTGGTGTGTGAAGAAATGCCCGTACTGTGACTTCAACTCCCACGCCGCCGGGCCGGAGCTTCCTGAAGAAGCCTATGTCGACGCCCTGCTCGCAGACCTGGACGAAGACCTGTCCCTGGTCCACGGGCGCCCGTTGACCTCGATTTTTTTCGGTGGCGGTACGCCGAGCCTGTTCTCGGCCAAGGCCCTGGGCCGCCTGCTCGAGGGCGTAGAGCGCCGCATTCGCTTCGCCCCCGCTATCGAAATCACCCTGGAGGCCAACCCGGGCACGTTCGAGCAGGCCAAATTTGCCGCCTACCGCGGCCTGGGCATCAACCGCCTGTCCATCGGCGTGCAGAGTTTCCAGGCCGCCAAGCTCAAGGCTCTGGGCCGCATCCATGACGGCGATGAGGCGATTCGCGCCGCCGACATGGCCCGCGCCGCCGGTTTCGACAATTTCAACCTGGACCTCATGCACGGCCTGCCCGGGCAATCGCTGGACGATGCCTTGAGCGACCTGCGCATCGCCATTGCCCAGGCGCCGACCCACCTGTCCTGGTACCAATTGACGCTGGAGCCGAACACCGTGTTCTGGAACCAGCCACCAACCCTGCCGGAAGACGACACGCTCTGGGATATCCAAGAAGCCGGCCAGCTCCTGCTCGCCGAACATGGCTTCGCCCAGTACGAAGTGTCCGCCTACGCCCAGCCCGGCCGCGCGGCGCGGCACAACCTGAACTACTGGACCTTCGGCGACTTCCTGGGCATTGGTGCCGGCGCCCACGCCA
>Ga0307414_10000933_pt1 | contig 14951 bp, 5 predicted proteins | sample DK1Ometagenome_FD_203804 | JGI IMG/M metagenome (GOLD analysis project Ga0307414, IMG submission 203804) | Maize rhizosphere microbial communities from greenhouse at UC Davis, California, United States - DK15-O-3 | ecosystem: Host-associated > Plants > Roots > Rhizosphere > Soil | place: USA... | reverse complement strand
CTGACAACAGCCTCCGGGATTTCCTCCACGAGGCTTCCGCGAGGCGAGGTGAATGAGGAAAATGAACTTGCCAAAGCCGGACCCTGCCACTACCCATCCCCGCCCCGGCCGCTGGCAAGCCTGCCAGTGCCGCACACCTAAAAGCGAGGATAGCTCAGTCGGTAGAGCAGTTGGCTTTTAACCAATTGGTCCTGGGTTCGAGTCCCAGTCCTCGTACTTCCTTTGGTAATCAAAGGTTTGTGCTGATTTGATGGACCTGAGATCACCCTGTGCTAACAGGGTGCTAGCATTCAGTCGCGTCCACAGATGTCTCGCGGTGAGATCGTGCCGAGCCTTGGACAAAGGCTGTCCAGAGCCCAAAAGTGTCAAGTCGGTTGGTGAAGGCCGCGTCGGCGAAGACGCTTGGACAAATCTGTCCAGCTCCAGGGAATCGTCTATCGACGCGACAGGCGAGGCACTTGGACAAATCTGTCCAGCGTTGACCTACTGCCCGTTGCTTTCTAACTCACTTCGACAGGCTGGTCAGGGCTCTCCTTGCCAACTCGTCGAAAGGAACCCCGAGCGCAGCAGAAAGATCATAGAAGACCAAAACGCCGGGCCGCCTTAAATCACGTTCCATCCTGCTGATGATGGCGCGATCCACGCCGCTTCTGGAAGCGAGGTTGTCTTGAGATATCCCTTGTTCCGTCCGCTCCTTTCGGAGTTCTTCTATCAAGGCCAAAAGGAAGGCCTCGGCGTCCTTGCTCGGCATTCGACCAGGTTGGCAAAATCGGAGCTGCACTGACACGTGCCTGATGACAGGTGTCAATTGACATAACCTCTAGTATCGGGTAGCCTCGGTTTATGCTGAAACACTTCCTCCTAAGTTTGCTCACCTTTTCAATCCTTTCATCGTGCGGAGATTATTCAATAGCGACCCCCAGTGGGCGACCTGAAGTCGTCGTCAGCCCTCCCATTGGTCGGGCGAAGTCGATCGCTATTCAAGCGATGACGGAGAGCGGCTACACCCTGACCGACCAGACTTCCAACATGCTGACATTTGAACGCTCCATGGAGCCGGGAGAGGCGGCCATTTACCTCATGGCTGTCGGTAATGCCTATCACGCCACTCCTGCGGTAACATTGCGGCTGAGCTTTGTTCAGCTTGGCGGAGAAGTGAAAATTTACGGCGCGGTCAGAGCCTCAACCCAAGGTCCATTCGGGCAGGCGCGCAACACTGACCTTACCCGTGGCAAGTCCGGCCAGCAATTGCAGCAGGGCCTGGAACGCATCAAAAACCGGATTGCCGGAGACCGCCGCTGAAGATCCATGATACCTCTCACACTCGACGAGATAGAAGCTGTGATTCAACGCTTTCGCGATTGCCAAACGGTCGTTCCGTGTCTCCTGCAAGAGGTTGACGATCTTGTTCCCTTTCGCGACGCGACGTTGGTTTTTGATCGGCTTGTTAGAGCTGCTGGCAATGAAAAGGAGGGTTCGGCCGAAATAGCGCTGTCTCGCTACAGGATTTGGGCGGAAACGTTGCGAGGCGTGCTCCTCAATGTGGTGGAGGGGGGGAGTTCGCCTGCCGATTCACGAAAAGCCCTGGTGTATGCTGTCAATTCGCTGAGTGCGTTCTGTGAACTGGCGACTCAGGCGGACCGATTAGTGGGCCTCGACTAACCAGCACCTGAACACCGCTGAGGCCAATCAAACGAACACTGACGCAACGCTGCAGCCGGTTTACATCCGGATCCCTGAAGCTTGCCGAATCTTTGCCTCTCGAGGTCCAAGCTCTATCAGCTAATAAACGCCGGGAAATTCCGCTCCGTTTCGCTCCGAGAGCCCGGCCAAGTTAGGGCCACAAGGCTCGTTGAATTAGCCTCGTTGAAGGCATTTTTTGGAGTCCATGTCTGAAGGCGTCTTTGATTCCTAGCCAGCGGGCGTGTGCCCCGCCTCGCGTCAGCAAACCTGACGGAGAATGCCCTGAAGGGGGTGACGGCACCGCCGCTGTCACGACGGATTAAAGTCGTCCCTTTGATCACGGAGTTCAACGGGTGATCGTTCCGCTGTGTCGAAGATGTCACCATTCGGAAGGCACGAGGGGGATCGGATGGAATGAGGAGATATGATCCCATTCCGATCCGTGAAGATTTGATGAACATGCACAAAGAGAGTCTGTTAGGATTGACGGCGGACCAGTTGGTCAACTAGGGCCTCTTCCAGCAATGAGACGAACATTCCTCGGCCACCGACGTGTCGCAACCCCGTTCCGTGCAGGATTGCTGGCGGCAAGCTTCGCCGGCGGGCTTGCAGCTTGGGGGGAGGTGGCGGCTCCCTTGTTGGTTCCCAAGACCGGTGATTCTACGGTGGCTTTGGACGTGATTGTTACTTGTGCTACCGAAGGCGCCGTTATCCGTTATACGACCAATGGGACCTTGCCGACAGTCGGGGATCCCACGGTGGCGGATGGGGGAACCGTGCGGATTTCACGCAACAGCATCGTGACGGCGACGGCATGGCTCGGGGGGGAGTCCAGCAGCGTGACCACCGAAGACTATCGCGTGACTGGCGCGGTGGTCTCAGGATATGAGCATGGCCTTGCCCTGAGCACGGCCGGCCGAATGTGGGGGTGGGGAAACCAGGGGAGCGGGCGGTTGGGGAACGGCAGCACTACTGCGGTGGACGTCCTCAGCCCAGAACAGGTGCTCAAAGCCGTCGGATATTTTGACGACGGCGCCGCGATTTCAGCGGGCTATGACCATTCGGCTGTGATCGACCAGGATTGGAATGTTTGGGCGTTTGGGGAAAACGATCAGGGTCAGCTTGGCGACAACGGCAGCGCGGATAGCGCTGTCCCCGTCCGGGTCCTTAAAAGCACGACTGCGGGAGATTTTCTTGGAAGCTGCGTTGACGTCGACTCCGGGGAGCGCTTCTCCGTCGCACTATCCAGCTTAGGCACCCTTCATTCTTGGGGCACCCAGGCCACCGGCCGCTTGGGTAACGGGACTATCAGCAGTTCTGCCAAGCGTCATGCGGTGGAAGTGAGACGCGGAGACGACCCTTCGTATCCCGTGCTGTCGGGCGTCCGTGCGATTGCTGTGGGCAATGCACATGGCGTTGCGAGAGAGGCCCATTTTCTTGAGGAGGCAGGCGGTCTTGGTCGCGTATGGGTATGGGGCCATAATCATGCAGGGCAACTTGGGCAGGGCAACACTAGTGGTGAATCCCGCGCCCTTCCGATGAAGCTGGATGCCGATACGGAGCTCACCGATGCCATTGATGCTGACGGCGGCGGCAATTTTTCCGCCGTCGTGCGTTGGAACGACACCGAACCGGATCTTCAGGGTACCGTCTGGACGGTGGGAAGCAACAGCAACGGTCGCCTTGGCGTTGGCACCATGGATACTCCGTCGGTCTCCTTTCCCGCTAGGGTCAAGACGGGCAACGACAGCTATCTGACGGATATTTACCAGATTTCCGCGGGTTCGAGCCATACCCTCGCACTCGACGCGAACGGGAAGGTGTGGGCGTGGGGCAACAATCAGTATGGCCAACTTGGCGACGGAACTACTACCCACAATGGTTACGCGCGGATGGTTCACGACAGCACCGGGACGAGCTACTTGGAAGACATCGTGATGGTCTCGGCTGGCGGCGATGGTACGCAGGGCTCGAGCATGGCGTTAGCATCGGACGGGACGATCTGGGTGTGGGGGCGCAACGATCACGGCCAACTTGGCAACGGCGAAACGTCGCTTGCCACGATGCTTCCGGTGGCTCACACACCAAACCGCGTCGACGAAGGCGAGCCGTCGGTGTGGGTATCGCTGTCGGTGGCGGCTCCCGTGGCACCGGGAAGCGTCGAGCTCGAAACATTTCCTTCCCATAGCAGCGAGGCTGGAATCTATGCAATAGATCGCGTTGAAGTCCATCTGGACGGAACGCTGATCGCCACCTTGTCAGACGGATCTTGGGCCACCGCGGCCGCGGGTCTGGCTGCCGGGGATCACCGCTGCGTTGCAATCGTGTATGACGTAGAGGGAAAGGCGGCCATGTCGCCTCCGGTGGATTTCCGTATCTATCATGATCCTTCGCAAATCCCGCAGCCGTTGGAGTCTTACGACCCGACGGTAACGACCGAAGGCGACTTTTCGGTCGGGAGTTCCCATCGGTTGGCAGTCCGGTGGAACCGCACCGCTTGGGGATGGGGAAGCCAGGAGAACGGGAGATTGGGAAACAACGTATCATCGGGAACCGCAACAGATCCGGTGAAGGTGGTGTCGAACTCAAACACCCCACAGTTCGAGAATCCCGTCAAGGTGGCCGCCGGTGACAACCACAGCCTTGCGATTGATCACGCGGGCCGGGTATGGGCCTTTGGAGCGAACTCGAAATTGCAAATCGGCAATGGCACGGCGAACAACCGCCTGACACCATACCCAGTGCAAATCAGCACCAGTCAAAACCTCGGCAACTGCGAGTCCATTTCTGCCGGCACCAACTTTTCGCTGGCTCTCGGCTCCTTGGGCGAGGTCTGGGCGTGGGGATGGCAGAGCGAGGGGAGGCTGGGGGACGGAATCATCAAAAACAGCGGAAGCCGTTATGCGGCCCGCGTCACCGAGGCAGGTGGCTTGTTTCCGCAACTCACTGGAATTCGTGCAATTTCCGCAGGCCACGGCCACGGGATTGCCAGGAAGCCCGACAGCAGCGAGGTCGCCGGAGGCGACGGCCGTGTGCTGGCTTGGGGATCGAACACCAACGGGCAGCTCGGCATCGGCAACTTGAGCAGCCAAGGGCGTGCGGCCACAGTGAAATTGAACGCCAACAGCGACTTGGTGGATATCATCGCCGCATCGGCGGGACGTTTGCACAGTGTCTTCGTCAGGAGGACAGGCTTCGTCGACGGGCGCCCGTGCGGTGATGTGTTGAGCGCGGGTAGCGAACTCTATGGCAAGCTCGGCAACGGCACGGACACCGCCACCAACGAGACGTATCCCGTGCAGGTCAAGATCCCAGGTGGAGCGGTGCTCCAGAATATCGTAAGTGCGAGCGCGGGGCCGCGGCACACGCTCGCGGTGGACGTCAATGGAGCCGTGTGGGCTTGGGGCTACAACGGCTCCGGTGAGCTGGGGACGAACAACAAGATCAATAGCGCTCACGCGATCCGGGTAAGCAACCCCGAGGGTGAGGGGCTTCTCAGCGGAATCACCCGGGTTTTCGCCGGCGGGGCGGACGGAGCGGGCTGCAGCTACGCCATGACTGCCAGCGGCAGAATCTATGCCTGGGGATTCAATGGCGACGGAAGCCTCGGTGCTGGCGGGACCTCTGACGTGCTGCTCCCGGTGCTTCTCGAGGGAATTTCGGTAGGTAATTGGCAGCCGCTTGCCAAGCTGGGCATCCACCAACCGGACCTTGACGATCCGGAGACCTTCTCGCTCGTGGGTTCCGCTGTTGATTTGGATGGCCCGTCGGACATAGCGGGAGTTTCCTTTTTCAAAGGTGAGCAATTGCTTCAGGCGCTTACTTCGCCTCCATGGGTGATCCCGGCGGAGGGTTTGAGCCGGGGCACGCATGAGGACCTCAAGATAGTTGTCACCGATCGATCCGGGGCCACCGGTCAGTCTGCTCCAATCCAATTCCGACATCCCTTGCGGTCGCGCCAACTGCAATCGCCGCCATACCCTGATTGGGATGCGGACGGAATCCCCGACGCCAGTGACCATGGCGGCGTGGAGAACTGGAGGCTGGCTCTCCGCAACGCGGTGATCGATGATCCCGATACCCGGGGGCTAACAGGGGCGATCAACAACCAGACCAACCTAATCGGGGTCTGGGATTTCGAGGCTGGCTCGAGCAACACGCCCGGATTCTTGACAATTGCCTCGATTCCGAACCTTAGAGGATCCGGCCTCAATGGCGTCCCCGGGCCTTTCACGTTCGAGTTCAACAACGAGACCGGTCACGGCATCACGTGGGATCGCAGCCTTGTGCCGGACCCTCTTAATTGGGTTGCCATGGAGAGGGGAATGCCCTCCGCGGCGATTCATGTTGATCGCCAATCGGCATCCGGATCGTTTGCCCCACGAAACTTCCGCGGGCTGAGTGAACAGACTTGGACGATGTGGATCAAGTTCCCAGCGGGAGCGCTCGCCAAAGAGGACAATGGTGAGTACATGACGCTCTTCAGCCAGTGCTTCAACGGAGTCTTGAAAGGCGGTTATCCGGATCTACACTGCTATTTTGATCTAGAGAACGCCCAGATCGCCTTCGATAGTTACACGTTCGGCAGCGCGCCAGGATTGGTGCGCACGCGCATGGCGAACTTGCCGATTCCGCACGAACTGGATGACGGCAAGTGGCACCACCTCATGGTCGGTTTCGGGCCGGGAGATCCGACTACCGTTGGCGCTTATCGGGTATGGTTGGACGGGACCAAGCGGTCGGAAGCTTCTGCTGCCCTGGGCCCCCGGAACAAGGCGGTAATCGGAACCTCCACCGACCCAAGTTGCTTTGTCTATCTCGGCAAGTCCAAGAACGCTCCCGCGATCTCGATCATCTATCCGAGGACGGTGCCGCTGCCTGAGGGCGGCTTTGGTACGCAGGGCCGTACATTGGATGAGGTGCTTCTGGGCGCCAGCATCGACCGGATGCGCATCTACCGCTACCACATCGCGAGCGCGGAGCAGGCGAGAGATCTCTACCGCCAGGATGCCGATGGAGATAGCCTCTGGGACATAACCGAGTTCCGCGGCTACTACTGGAGGGATGCCAATGGCAACCGGAAACGGGAGCCCGGCGAAGCCGACTCCGACCCCTTCCACTGGAACCACCCGCAGGTCGATCATGACAACGACGGCTTGGCTACTTTCGACGAACAAGGACTCAAAACCAATCCCTTTGAAGCCGATAGCGACGGCGACGGATTCACCGACGGATGGGAGGTGAAATACCAATTCGACCCCACCGATGTGAATGACCCCCCGTCCGCCAACGGGCATGGCGATTCCGATGGCTTGACCAACGCTCAGGAAGCTTTCCACGGAACCAATCCGCGCCTCAACGATACCGATGGCGACGGTGCGTGGGACAATGTCGAGATCGGCGCCGGCACCGATCCCCTTGATCCGTGGAACTTCCCTATGCACGGGGGAGGGGTCAATAATATCAGTCCCCCGGGTTATAACGCGGGGGCTCTTGCGGCTCTTCAGCCCATTGGTGCCCTCTCCGCGTTCGGTTCGCAATCGCCGCCGAGCGCTCCCAGCAATGTCGTTCAAGTAAAGGTTGGCGATCCCTCCGGCTCGCATTCCGAGGACTGGTCGCTCTACGTGGGCACGGTCGGCGCGCGTGGCCGCAGGATCAATCCCGTCTTCCAGGATGTCAGCGTCGACCGCCGCCGCTGGCAGCCGGTCAAGCTGGTGCATCATGGCAGCCAGAATCCCTCCGAGGGGCCTGACTACGATTACGTGGCCACCATGAAGTTCCAAGATGAATCCGCGTTTGTCCTCTACGATGGAAGTGACACCGCCCTCGACGAAACACTCGGAGGTTACAAGGGGAACTTGCTTAAGGAATTCATCGAGGAAGGAAAGACGTCCGACACGGCATGGTCGGAAAAGGAGGCCTATTTGATTCCCATTGAGAAGCAGTCGGCGTCGTCTCAATTGACCATTTCGGGCAACGATGCCGCCGGACCTAAATATCGGAAGATTTCATTGGAGGGGCGGCCCATAGCGGACGTGAAGCCCGAGGCACAGGCTGAAAGCGACCACGACAGCGAAGAAACCTACGTCGATGCCTACGATCTTTCGCTAAGGCATGACACGAGCTTCGCCTATGTTCCCCTTGCATCCTCCGATCTCAAGCTTCAGGCAACCGCTTCGCTTACCGAGTCGATCTGGACTGACAGAAGCGGATTGGCACCCCACGAGTCCCTCACCACTCCTTTCGGCGTCTGTTGGACATCAAGCCTCTGCTCCTACGTGGAAGTGATCGAGTCGATAGGCGGTGGAAGCTTTGATCCCATCTCGATCAACGTCGTCGATGAGGACGGCAGGTCGCAGCGCTTTACGAGTAACGGTGACAACGAGTTCATCCCTTGGCCCTCATCCCGCACCGATAAAAAGACGCTCTTGAATAAGCTGGAGCGGAATGGGGACGGGAGCTTCACGTTCAGGAAGCGGTATGGCAATGAGCTAACCTTCATGCCAACGACAGCCTGGTTCGCCTACTCGTCGAACCGCCTCGACCCGACTCACACCGGCAGGCGTCACACCTACTGGAGGCTGGACACCGTGACCGATCGCTTCGGGACGACGCTGAAATATGACTATGGTAACATCCAGGCCACGGGGACGATCGCTGCGGATTCCTTCACCACGGCTCAACTTGGAGCGGCACTGATCCCGGGGCGGATCCACTCGCCGGAGCGTCCCGGGCAGCAGATCGTGATCAAGAGAAGTGCGAATCTGAGGCGGATCGACTCGATCGTCGATCCCCGGCAGAAGGTTACCTCGTTCGATTATAGCCCTCTCGACTGGACGTCCCAAAGCTCGACTACCGATCAGCCGCAGGATTCGCCTCCGGCGTCGGTGGCACGGTCCGCCGCCGAACTGAAGTTGACCACCATCTCCTTCCCCGACGGAACGACCCAAGGCTTCACCTATAACGTGGTCCCGGATCTTGAGAGACGGGTGATCCAGTCGGCCTCGGAAGTGAAGTACCGGTTCACCGACTATATTCACGTGAATCTCGGGGAACTCACGAACCGCCGGGGAAAGAAAACCGCCTTCGCCTATGGCTTGAACACCTATACCTTCACATATTCAGCGGACTCCAGTACCGAGGGGTTTTATGCGGCAGCGGTCGACCTGGATGGGCTGCCCTTTGATGCCGTCGGATATCTGGAGGACGCACTGGAGGAGCTGAACGGGGGACCTCCACCGGCCACCTTCGCCAATCAGGACGTACTTCAGGTTCACGGCCTTCCCCGGCTGCTCTCCTCGGTCGTTCTGCCTGGGCCTGCGGGAAGCCAGCCTTCCGCCCAGTTTATCCGGAACGCGGCCCAGCTTCCGAATTCCACGGAAGAAGGGTCCTACGTGATGTTTGCTCCAGACGAGAACGGCCGACCCTCCTACAAATCGAAGATGGCGACAAAAGTCATCGATGCGGAAAGCAATATCACCAATTACGCTTTCACCGGGCTGCACGGGGAGATCGTCGATATCGACATCGAAGGAAGTTATCAGGGTGCCACGTCCACCAGCTCGAGTGTTGCCTACGAATGGATGCTCTATTACACGGGTCTCGCCATCACGTTTTGCGACCCCACAGGCGCTCCGATCGGCTCCGAAAGCTACACGTTCGACCTTTCGTCGGGACTGGAACTCGCCTCGGTGACGGATTTCTCGGGTAACCGGACGGACTGGCTGTTCGATCCAGCCACCCCGCTCCCTCCTGGTACCGTTGCGGGGATCCAAGGCCTGAACGGAACCGCGTTCATGACGAGCTATCCGGAGCCTCATCGCAAGCTTGAGGCTTTGGAGGCGAATGGAAACCGTAGGCACGAAAGTTTTCACTATGACACTGTCTCCAGGAGGATGGACCGGCACACGGACGGACATGGAACGGTAACCGAAGTCGTATTCACCGATCACGATCTCCCTAAGATCAAGACGATATCCGATGGTAGCGGTTTGCTGTTACGGGAGGTCTACGATTACGATAACACCGACTTCCCGGGTTTCATGACCCGGAAGACCGTCGAGGCGCTTGGAGGTGCCGTGGCGCCTGATTGGGAAACCGATCTGGTTGTCGACTACCTTCCAGACAACAACGGGCGCTTGTTCCGCGAAATAGTCGATCCGGGCGGACTGAATCTCATCACCGAGTATGGTTACGACCCTAACAACAATCGCACTTCGGTCAAAGATCCGCGGGACCATGTGACGAGCTTTCATTTCGATTCGATGAATCGTCTCTATCGGACGGACTACCCCCCCACTCACGGTCTTGCCGGCGATTTGACGTCTTCAGCGCTCCGGTACTTCGACCAAAACGGTGCGCTTGCAGCCGAGAGCGATGAGAATGGCCGATGGGATGTCTTCGTAAGGGATGATCGCGGGCGGGTTGAAGCCAAAATACGGCTGATGGATTCGCAGGTGGTCCCTTCACCGAATTCAAACCAGATCCTTGCCGACGCGGACCTCGCGTCGATCAGGGGAATCGCCGAGGCCGCCGGATCGCCGCACCTGGTGGACAAGATAACTTACAACAAGGTTGGGTCCGTCACAATGCAATTTGACGCCCGCGGCAGCGGCACCATGACGTTCTATGATGCGCTCCAACGCCCCTTGCACGTGCTCACGGGCTGCGATCCCTCGCTTCCATACTGGCAGAGCTATGCCATCTGGTGGGCCGGGTACGATCGCACCAACACGCACACGGAGTTCACTTACGACCAGCAGATCCAGATCGGCAGTCAATGGGTCGATGCGAATCCCGGGAGCAGCGCATTTGTTGGAGACGGGTTCAAGCCCACCCTAATTCGAAGGGTCAAAGCGGTCCGTGAGGGAGTTCTGAACACGGCGAACACCGACTCCACCTTGGAAACCTATGCAGCCTATGACGCCGCCTATCGGTCCATCTATGTTGCAGAAAAGTATGCTTCCGCGGCAACTGGCTACGACGACGGTTGGAATGTAACGAGTACCTCATACGGGCCGCCGTTGGCCGGTCAATCCGGCTTATACACCGAGCCCCCGGTCGTCAAAGTAACGGATGATCTCGGAAGAACGACCGAGATGAAAAGCGACGGGATGGGCCGGGTCATCGAGACGACTGAGGCGCTGGGTACAGCCGATGAGCGATCCCGCTATACAAAATATACCGGAACCGGCTTGGCCTGGCGGAGTGTTGAGACGGTTACGGCCTCGAGTGTGCGGCACACCGAGACGGAGTACGATGCCGCCGGGCGACCAACGAAGGTATTCCAGCCCGATCCAGCCAGCGGATTGGTGACCGAAAATTCGCCTGTTACGGAAACGGTTTATGACGACAGCGGCAACCCCTCCCTCGTGGTCGGACCGCGCGGCCCTGCGACGACCGTGGAAAATTCTTACGACGCACGCAACCGGCTCTGGAAGACCGTCTATCCAGAGGTGGTGGACGCCACTGATCCCGACGCCCCCGTGTCGGGGGTAAAGCCCGAATCCTACCGCTGGTACGATGGCGTCGGGAACGTGGTAAAGGAATTGGACGTCCGCAATTCCGCCACTATCAGCTTCTACGACTTCGCCAACCGCCGGTACGAGCAAAGGGTCAATGCCGTTTCGGGAAGTCCGTCGCCAGGTCCTGCGCCCGGACCCACCGACATTGTCACTACCACCATATTCGACAAAGGGGGGCAGATCATACGGTCGACCGATGGCAATGGCAACGTCACCAACAACGCCTATGACCTCTTGGGACGATTGATTGTCACCGTCGTCAATCCCGACCCCGGCAGCACGACCACGCCGGATCCAAACGATCCGTCGTTCAACATCTACGACTACCAGCAGCCGGGCTCGACGGTGATTGTCGTTAGCAGCACCTATGATGACGCGGGAAACCTCGTGGAGCTGAAGGACGGGAAGGGCCAGAAGACTGGCTTCACCTATGACGGAAAGCAGCGCAAGACGCGCACCATCTGGGATCCCGGTGCGGGTGCTTTGGAACGCGTGGAACTCCAGCAATTCGACTCAGTTCAAGTGAAAGAGCGACTCGACGCCTCCGCGCGGCGAACCGTCTACCTGTACGACTCTCTGAACCGCCTCACCGGCATCGTCTACGGGGCGGAAACAGGTCAGCAATTGAGCGCCGAGCTTGATAACGAGAACAGGTCATACGACCTCGCCGGGCGGTTGCTCAGCGTTACCTACCCCAATGAGCCTTGCTCCCTGCGCGAGGTGTGGACGACATACGACTTCCTCGACCGTGTCCTTACTACGACGGATCGCCCCAACCAATATGCCCTGCACTGGAAGCACTACACCGAGTATGATAAGGCGGGAAATCTGAAGAGTGCGGATTTCGGTTCCTTCAGTGGCTACGGATACTCTTTCGACAACCAGGATCGCACCGAGTCGATCACGGAGTTCCGATATGGTCCAAACCCGGTAGAAAGGGAGACGCATTACGCGTACGACCGAGGCGGGAAGGTTACCCGGAAATCCCTTCCCAATGGGGTCCAGACCACCTGCACTTACGACTACCTCGGGCGACTTCTTCGAACCGAGGACAGGAATCAAGCAGGTGCTCTGATTTCGGCCTCTGATTACACCGCGGCGGCCGGGGGGTGGCCTACCAGCTACGACGGCGCCGGTAACGTGCTTAGGATCGAGGAAACCAACACTATGGCGGGGCTGCCAGCGACCCGGGTGGTGGCCAATCAATATGATCGCGCAAACCGTCTTCTTGCCGAATCGGTGTCTTCGGGATCCGGAGGCGTTGTCACGACCGCATATACCTACGACGCTGCCTATAATCGGCTCACCAAGACCAAGGACGGCATTACCACCGGCTATACGTATGGGAATGGCGCCAATGGCTACAACTCCAATCAGTTAATTTCGTTCGGCCCGGCTGGCGGAAGTCCCACCAGAACTTTCTTCTACAATGAAGCAGGGAATCGGGTGAAAAGAGCGACTGGCACCACGGAGGACCACTACGTTTGGAATTTCGAGAATCGATTGATCGAGACAACCCTCTCCTCGGGCACCGGAGTGAACATCGGTGTCTATGAATACGCCTACGACCATCGGGGACGGCGAGTGGTCAGGGACGAAACTCGCACCACCGGTGGATCGAAGTCCGTATTCATTTTCAGCGGTGGAGACTCCATCGGGGAGTATGACCTGCGGGAAATGCATGACCGCGATCAGGATCCTGATAATGACGGTGCCACCAACTATCAGGAGTACCAAGCGGGAACCGACCCGATCAACGGCAATCCTGGCACAATCTACACAGCGCCTAACAATCCCGACAGCTACAAGGAGTGGGCCGTAAGTGCGATTCCGGCGAGAATTGGCAGTGCGGTTGCAATTCACCGGATGTCTACCCGCGTCGCGAAAGCGAGATTTATACGCGGCCTCTCGCTCGGTGGGCCGGTAGGTGGGCTCCTCTACTCGTATCGGGGGGACCAGGAGAGCTCCAACGGCTTCAATTCTCGCGGAGATGTCATCTCGACCACCGACAGCAATGGTGCTGTCACTTGGCAGGCGTCCTACGAAGCGTTCGGTACCCGGAGTGTTGAAGCGGGGGTTAATCTTGAACGTCAGAGGGCGAGCACCAAGGACGAAGATCCCACCGGCTTGCTCAACGAAGGACTCCGTTACCGGGATCTTGAAACGGGCATGTTCATTTCCCGCGATCCCGCTGGATTCGTGGATGGCCCCAATGTCTACACCTACGTAAGACAGAACCCTTGGACGATGTTCGATCCGGAGGGGCTTCAAGCATGGACTTCATTCAGTGCGCTTCCGGGAGTTTCGCAGAGTAATCCCGGTTTTCATCGGGCAGAAATGAAAGCGCAGCATGCGGCGTCTGCGGGAATGGTGGCAGGTGGCGTCAAGCTGGTTACTGGGGCTGCGATGACTTTGGGTTCATGGGTTCAGGGCAAGCCAATGGCCGATCCAACCGCAGTGAGTCAGGCGTTCGGGAAAATAGATCAGGTAATCTCTAACGAGTTCAACGTTGATCCGGAGTTTCAAAGCAGCTTCGATTTCGCGTCCGAAGGAACCGTGCTTGCCGGAGTGGTGGTTACCGCAGGTCGATCAGGGGGTGGTTCTAATGGCACGGGAGGGAAAAGTAGCAGAAAGACGAAAACCGACACTGACGCACAGGTGGAAGTTGAGCTTACACCTGCCCAGGGAAAGACGCCAGCAGAGGCCTATAATAGGCGAAAACATTACGGTAGTTCACCGACACAAGCAGATCGAAAAGCCGTCGGAGCAGGTGAAGGTCAAGTTGCTGACCACACTCCGCCATTGGTGAAGCGTTATTACGAAGGAGATCCGGCTACGGGAGAGAAACCCGGATTTCTGATGACCGACGCAGAACGTCGAGCTAGTGCTCAGGACAGGATGCGGATGAGTCCGCAACCCCGAAGTGAATCCGATAAGCAAGGCGGAATAATGTCACAATACTCTAAAGAAAAGAAGAAGGAGCATGGGCTATGATATTCGGTCGAAAATCTCACAGTGATCTTGTGGCCAAGCACTACGAGAAGGTGTGGGGAGGCAGTGGGCGTGACGTAGGATTTATCGGTGGCCCTCTCAGCGAACTGCCCGACGGGTTTAAGGTTCTTGAATTTGAGCCGCATGGCAGTCGTTCGATGTGGACGTATGCAACATGTGGGATGTCTTCCGGCGAGGACATTTCACCAATTGAGCTGCATATGTTCAGCGCACACAAGAGTGGCGAACCCGTGGAACTACTCGTTGCCACAGCTCATTACCATCGGACCGGAAGCATTCTTACTGTAGGGCACACGGTCAATTTTGGGAAGCCTTGGATTGATGCCTCTCCATGCGAATACGGACTGATCTCGTTGCCTTATCTAGATGGGCCGAAACTAGAGAATTTTGAACTTCATGGAAGGATAGCGGCACGATGCCTTTGGCTTGTTCCGATTACGAAATCGGAAATGGAGTTTAAAAAAGAGAACGGTCTTGAAGCCCTTGAAGATCGCTTTGACGAGGCTCAGTTTAACTACCTTGATCCAATGCGAGAGGCCGTATGTTGATGGCCTCTGGTGCCTCTGGGGTCCGTTCCCGCAACGAAACATTTTGGGCTGCTGATCGCCGTTGGCCCCCTCTCACTCCCGCCGCTCCGTAAGCGCTCCGCCGGGCACCCGTTGACGGCCCGCCGCGTTATCCCGCGATTTGCTGCGGGGCCACGGCTTGGCTCCCAGGCTTCCAGTTGGTCGG
>Ga0307414_10000932_pt1 | contig 14958 bp, 10 predicted proteins | sample DK1Ometagenome_FD_203804 | JGI IMG/M metagenome (GOLD analysis project Ga0307414, IMG submission 203804) | Maize rhizosphere microbial communities from greenhouse at UC Davis, California, United States - DK15-O-3 | ecosystem: Host-associated > Plants > Roots > Rhizosphere > Soil | place: USA... | reverse complement strand
CACTAGTTACTTCTGAAAAACACACTGAATTGAAATATCCTTCATTTAAAGACATTATCCTATTCGAAAACGATGATTATATCGTTGTAAATAAACCACCTTTTGTTGCCTCTTTAGATGAGCGCGGCGGTTCTGGTGAAGTAAATATCTTACGCCTTGCTAAACAATATAGTGCCGATGCACAGGTTTGCCATCGCCTTGATAAAGAAACTTCGGGTGCAATTATTATTGCAAAAACGCCTGAGGCTTACCGTTCTGTAGCCATGCAATTTGAAAAGCGTAAGGTAAATAAAGTATACCACGCTGTTGTTGATGGGCAGTTTACTTTTAAAGACTTGTTCATAGACCTTCCTATTCTAAATGATGGAAATAAGAGTGTAACTATAGACCGTAAGGAAGGTAAACGTGCAGAAACGTATTTTAATTCCATTAAAAACTACAGACATTATACTCTGGTAGAGTGTAAACCAATAACTGGTAGGATGCATCAGATTCGGATACATTTAGCTACCCAGCGTGCTGCAATTGTTGGAGATCATATGTATAAGGGTAAACCGGTATACCTATCGGCCATGAAAAAAGGATACCGCATTGCAAAGGATGATGAGGAACAACCCATCATGAAACGTTTTGCTTTACATGCCCGCCATTTGGTATTTAAAGGCCTTGATGATAAGGATATTGTAATCGACGCACCCTATCCAAAAGATTTTGCTACATTAATTAAATTGCTGGATAAATTTGACGCTTAAAAGGTAAATTATGTATATACGGCTGGTGAATTATATAGATTCGATTAACCATTACCGGAAAACTAAAATTTCTAACCGTAATTTCCTGGTTATTGCTGCACTGATTGTTGGCATTCTGGCCGGTCTTGCTGCCGCACTTCTAAAAACCTTAACTCACCATATAGAAGATTTTCTGCAGACGGGTTTTCACTGGCAGTACAAGTATTATCTGTATTTCTTTTTTCCTTTTATAGGGATACTTCTTTCGGTAATGTATGTGCGAAGGTTCATCAGAAAAGGAAAATTTGAAACCGGGCTAACACCTCTTTTGTATACAATTTCGAAAAAATCCAGTAAAGTAGAACCTCATAATATCTATTCGCAAATTATTACAGCAGCATTAACTGTTGGTTTTGGGGGTTCTACGGGTTTGGAAGCTCCAATTGTGACCAGTGGAGGGGGTATTGGTTCTATTGTAGGCAGATTTTTAGGTTTATCATACCGTGAAACCACAATGTTGCTGGCGTGTGGTGCAGCAGCCGGAATATCTGCTGCATTTAATAGTCCAATTGCGGGTATTGTATTTGCCATAGAAATACTGCTTCCAGAGTTTACAATCCCTGCTTTTATACCTTTATTGCTTGCTTCGGCCACTGCTGCGGTAGTAGCAAGGTTCTTTTTTAACGAACAGCTTTTCTTTCTGGTTACAGAAGGATGGAAGATGAATGCACTTGTATATTATGTATTGCTTGCGGTTTTAATTGGTCTTTTCTCTATCTATTTTGCCAAAGCAAATTCGGTTATTAAGTCCTTCTTTTACAAGATTAATCATCCATATAAACGTGTAGTTGTTGGCGGTTTGATGCTAGGTATAATGGTTTTCCTGTTTCCAACATTATATGGGGAGGGTTATATTACCATTAAAAATTTGCTTGGCGGAAATTATACCAATGTAATGACCAACAGTATATTTTCAGAATATAGTAATTTGCCATGGCTGGTTATCCTTTTTACAGCAATAACTATTTTTGCTAAATCTTGCGCTACCCTTATTACTTTAGGTGCCGGTGGGAATGGGGGTATTTTTGCGCCGAGCTTGGTTATTGGTGGTTTAATTGGTTTTGTGGTTGCATTTTCTGCAAATACTCTGGGAATAGCAAACCTGAATGTTGCCAATTTCATTGTGGCGGGCATGGCGGCTTCATTAAGCGCTATTATGCATGCACCGCTTACAGGGATATTTTTGATTGCCGAGATTACCGGTGGTTATGTTTTAATGGTTCCGTTGATGATTACATCCGCAATCTCTTATTTGATCAATCGCAGTGCAAATAAATACTCTATCTATACCAAGCCTTTGGCAGAGAAAGGGGAACTGTTGTCGCATGAAGACAAAGACACTACCGTTCTTAATATGATGAAACTTAAATATCTTGTAGAACGAGATTACCTTGTTTTAAATGAAGATGATTTGGTCTCAGTAAGAATGCCTGAAATTCTACTTTCTAAAAGAAATTTGTTTCCGGTTGTAAGTGCAGACAGGAGCTTTAAGGGTTTGGTGTTTGTTGAAGATGTTTTGAAGAGGAATGTTGCCGATGAAGATAACCTTTCTGTAAATGATCTGATGCAGGCTGCTCCAGATATTGTACTGGTTACGGATTCACTAAAGAAGGTACTGGGGAAAATGGAAAAGGAAAATGCATGGCTATTACCTGTATTGGATGAAAGTGGAGCTTACCTTGGGTTTGTATCCAAAACGGCAATTTTTAATAAGTACAGGGCTTTGCTAAGCAGGCAAGCTGATTATATGGAATAAAAAAAAGCTCCTGATCAGGAGCTTTTTTTTATTCTGCGGATCTTTTTAATCCGAATTTCTCGATCTTACTATATAAGTGACTGCGTTGGATATCTATATCATCGGCAGTTTTAGATACATTCCAGTTGTTCTTTTCCAATTTAAACTTGATGAATTCTTTTTCAGCATAGTCTTTGTAATCCTGAAAGTTGTTGAATTTATCATAAGCCAAGGCTGGAGAAGGAGCTGTATGGGCAGATCCATTAGGAGTCCCACCTGCTGCACCTATATTCGTTCCTCCACTAGGATTTGCAAATACAGTTACATCATGATCTGTAATGGTTTTATCGCTTAAAATAATCAGACGTTCGATCATGTTGTGTAATTCCCTAACATTACCTGTCCACGGCAGACTTTGTAATGCTGTCATGGCGCTATCGCTGATCTTTTTAACAGGCATGCCATATTCTTTACAAATTTCTTCAAGGAAGCTTTGCGCGATCTCCGGGATATCATCGATGCGCTCACTTAGATGTGGAACATGGATGTTTATAACGTTTAGGCGGTGGTATAAGTCCATGCGGAAATTGCCATCTTCGATTTCTTTTAAAAGATTTTTATTGGTAGCTGCCAGTACACGCACATTCACTTCAAGTTCTTTTTCGCCACCTACACGAGTGATTTTGTGTTCCTGTAATGCGCGTAAAACTTTTGCCTGAGCCGAAAGGCTCATGTCGCCAATTTCATCTAAAAACAGCGTTCCCCCATTGGCAAGTTCAAATTTACCTATACGCTGTTTTACAGCAGAGGTAAATGAACCTTTTTCGTGGCCAAATAATTCACTCTCTATCAGTTCGGATGGAATAGCTGCGCAGTTAACCTCGATAAGAGGGCTGTCGGCACGATTCGATTTTTCGTGTAACCAACGTGCAACCAATTCTTTACCACTACCATTCGCTCCGGTTATTAATACCCTGGCTTCTGTAGGGGCAACACGCTCTATAGTTTCTTTAATTTTGTTTATATTCTCTGAACTACCTAGAATATCTCTTGTTTTGCTAACTTTTCTTTTTAATACTTTGGTTTCAGTAACTAAAGTACCTCTGTCCAGTGCATTTCTAACTGTAATCAGTAGCCTGTTTAAATCCGGTGGTTTTGAAATGAAATCAAATGCACCTTTTTTACTGGCTTCTATTGCGGTTTCGACCGTTCCATGTCCTGAAATCATAATGAATGGAAGGTCCGGGCTATATGCAAGTGCTTGTTCCAGCACCTCCATTCCATCCATTTTATTCATCTTGATATCACATAGGACAAGGTCGTATTTCTTCTTTTTGATGAGCTCTAATCCATCTACACCATTGTCAATATCCTCAACTTCATAGTTCTCGTATTCTAAGATTTCACGTAAAGTACTTCTTATCGCTCTCTCATCATCAATTATTAACAATTTTGCCATAGGGTATGCTAAATCTTCTTATTATCCAGTGCTAATATATTATTTTTCAGTTTAATAATGTGTTTTTTTAAAGTTATGAAACTGATATATCATTTAAAAAACAAAATGCAAGCCTGTAAGCCGGGTTCTGTAACCTGATTGCTCAGGTTTTCTATCATTAATCCAGTATAAATGTTGCCATTTATCTCTAACGACCTACCCACTAACATCGGACGAGCAGCCCTACATGCGTTAGCCTATTTGGTCTTTCAACTCCCGGGGTTTACCAGTTCTCCGATCACCCGGAAAAATCGTGAGCTCTTACCTCACGTTTTCAACCTTACCTGTGCTTAAAAGCCATCGGCGGTATGCTTTCTGCGGCACTTTCCATAATTCGGGTGTTCATCCCCAAACCTCTTCCCGTTAGGAAGCGAGATGCTCTGTGTTGCCCGGACTTTCCTCTCCGATATAATCGCAGCGATAGAACGGCTTGCATTTGCGGCAAAGATACAAAATAAGGAATGTATAAATTAAGGTTGTTTACTTTGTCACGTAAATCTTTTTACTGTTTCCTTTGATCGATTTTATTTTGCCAAATAACCTTTTTGCATCAAAAGAATTAAAATAGGTGATTTTTACATTCCCTATTGATTTAACCTTTTCAGCGGGATCGTTAATGTCAAAGGCATTGTTGTATTTAATCTGAATGGCACCAATGGATTTAATTGTTCCAGATTTATCGTGGACATCAAAAGCGTTATTGTATTTAATTTGAATGTTACCGATGGATTTTATTTTTCCTCTGGGATCATGAATATCAAAATTATCATTATAATCAATTTTGATTCCGCCTATCCATTTTATTTTTCCCGATTTTTCATCGTCAAACCGGTCGTAATATTCAATTTTCTGATTGGCAATGAATTTAGAATGTTCGTTATCGGTATATTCTGAATTACTTGTGTAATCTGCAAGTGCTCCTTCGGCCTCATCGATATAAGATATGTCGCCAGTGGAATTTAAACCAATGATGATCATGTTGTTTATAGTTAGTTCGATAGATCTGATTCCATTTTCTCTATCAGAGATTCTAAAATGTGCGCTTGTTAAGGTTTGTGAGCTGGAAATCTGGCTGTGGCACAGCAATAAGCCAAGCACGAACAGGAGTTTGCGTTTCATAGTGGTTTTTCATTAAGTGTGTAACCTAAAGTAAGTAAATATTATCAATCAGGGGAGAAGAAAATCTTATATTTATGGAAACGACTTGTTCCGTGCATCTTTTTAACAAAGATGAATACACAGAAAATGAAAAGAATTATAACAAAGAATTTCAGTCCAAAATTAATACTAACTATTTTAATGTTGCTGGGCCTTTCAGTTTATGCCAATGCAGCTGATGTAATAAAGCTTATAGTTAAGGAAGATCGTGCAAGTTGTACAGGTGTAGCGCCGCAAACTTGTTTTCAGGTTAAATATAAAAACAGTAATGGTTGGGAGCTGTTTTACAGCAATATTTCTGGTTTTAATTATAAACCCGGATATCGTTATGTAATTCTGGTAACCCGTACTAAAAGGGCCAATGTTCCTGCCGATGCATCAATTTATACTTATAAACTAAAGAAAGTATTAAAGAAACAAAAGATGCCGGTTAAAACTGGTGAATGGGATTTTGTTGTTAAACATAAATGGAAACTGATTCAGATGAATGGCGTCGCTCTGGAACAATCGCCGGCTTATGTAGTATTTGATAAAGAAAAGGGAAGAGTTAATGGTTTTGCAGGATGTAATTCTTTCTTTGGAGCTTATGAAAAAGGCGATGGTAAACTTACGTTTAAACAAATGGGCAGTACTTTGAGGGCTTGTGTAGATGAAGATAGAAATAGGCTCGAAAGTGAGTTTTTAAAGCTGATAAGCGATAAAACATTGAAATACGATGTTGCTGAACAAACCTTAAATTTTTATGAGAACCACCGCTTGGTTTTAATGTTCGGGATGGCTCCTTTAGATAAGAAATAGGATAAAAAAAACCGGCATCTGATGAAGATGCCGGTTTTTTTTATCCTATTTTAGTGACGTCTTCTATTTGGTACTTCTTTATTCCTTCAGGCATTTCCCATTGCACTATGGCGCCCTTAGTGTAGCCAAGGATTGCTACGCCTATTGGAGAGAGAATGGAAAGGGTATTGTGTTTTCTTCGTGCCTTTGCAGGTGCAACAAGTTTGTATATGAATTCTTTTCCTAATTCCATTTCCTTCACTTTTACATTGGTATCAACCGTAACCACATCAGCTGGTAGTTCATTTCTTAAAACCTGCCTTGCATGTTTTAGTTCCAATTCAAGTTTTGCTTCGTTATACCTGCTTAACTTTCTTCTTCTTAAATGATCTTTAAGGAGGTCGTAAATTCCGGTTGATAGTATGATAGGGGTTTCGTTTATTTTTATTGATTCAGTATTCATGTTTTTTTGTATTGAGTAAATGACTTAATAATTTGATTTGTATGAATAGCCTCAGCCAGTATTAATCGACTGAGGCAATGCCATCGAAGTCTTTATTGTTGTACCAGCTTGTTAAAAAGGTAAATGTACCCGCCGAAAGTAAAACCAACAGTGGTTTAAGTAGTAAAATAGCCAATAGCAAAACTATCAACAGCGCTAAAAGCAGCATTATATGAATGGCCCTAAAAAAGCATTTAGTGCTTATTAATTTCATTTTAGAAAGCAAGAAGGTGAAAGGAAAGAATTAAATGTCTGGACCCCTGACCCCAAGAAAAGGGAGGGGTTTATTTAATAAAGTCTTTACTGCTTTTAAGAAAAGAATCTCCTAAACCGTACTGTAAGGAAAGAAAGCGTAAAAACATGGCAATAGCAGTTCGCAATAATGTTGCAAGCTGAATACCCAGTGTTTTATAAAATTGCTTAAAGAAATCCATTGGTTCAAAGATAGCCCAAATGCTTTGATATAAAAACTATACCTGCTTAGAATTGCGATTATTGCACTATTATGCCATATCTGTACGCTGATTATTAAAATCGGATGTCTTAATTTAATTGATTTATTGTTTCTTTGCTAGATAAGAGGAAATCCTTTTAGCTAGAGACCCTTATGAAGAAAAATACAAAGGCATGTGATCTGCAAAGCTGCTTAATGTGCAGATTGGTTTTAAAGGAATGGAAATTACCTATTGAGAATCATCGCAAGAACTTTTTGGTGAAAAAAGGGGAGGTGATAATTAAAGAAGGAGATCCGGTTAATGGTATTTATTTCGTTAATAAAGGCAAAGTTAAAATACACAAAACCTGGGGAGATAAGGAACTGATAGTTCGTTTTGCCAGTAATGGTGCAATTATTGGTCATCGCGGTCTAAGTACCAAAAGTGCCATTTTTCCTATATCTGCTACTGCACTTGAGGCCACATCGGTATGTTTTATTGATTTGGATTTCTTTATGTCGACCCTTAAGATAAATTCAGACCTTACTTTTCAATTGATGATGTTTTACGCTGATGAACTACAGGAATCGGAACGGAGAATGCGGAATTTAGCCCACATGTCTGTTAAAGGTCGTTTGGCTTTATCTATTATCCAACTTAAAGATCAATTTGGCGTAAATGACAGAGGGCATATTGATATAGAACTAAGCAGGCAGGATCTTGCTGCTTTTACAGGGACCACATATGAAACAGTTTTTCGAATGATGAATGAGCTTGTTAGAGAAGATTTGATTTCGATAACAGGAAAAGCAATAAGTGTTAAAGATCCCAGAGGTTTGAAAGCATTAACACTTATTGCATAATTCTTATACTTTAAAACTTATATCCTAAGCCCACTCCAACATTCCACTTTCCATCTTTTGTACTTGTTTTTGCGGTATAAAGCATCGGCATCTGTAAGGCAATGTGTTTATAAATTGCCGTTACACCACAGCCTAAAGAAGGTATAATAATTGCATTTTTGGGTGCATTTCCGGGCGATTTGTCTTCTTTGATTTTTAAACTGGGAAGTAAACCTATTAATAAACTGAAGGGTTTGCTGGTGTATTTAATTGCAGGGCCTGTACAGTTTATTGCGGCCCCATGATCAATATAACTTAATACCACTACTCCCTCAAACAGGGTAGGTTTAATTTGTGTTGTTTGAGCTTTTCCTTTAAAATTCAGCATGCAAAGTGCCAGTCCGCCATAAATGGCAAGTTGTAATTGTGTTTTCATGAAATGATAATTTAAATGTGAAACCTAAATTGTTTGTAGTGATTCTTTTTGAATCGGAATAATATCTGTTTTAAAGGCTCCGCAAACAGCGCAACCGTAATCTGCTTTTAAATCTGAGAAGGGGGTTCCAGGTGGTACTCCATTTGCCTCATCTCCCCATGTTTCATCATATATAGTTAAGCAGTGACTGCACTGGTGCGCAATGACGTACTCAATTTCTGTAACCAATTCTGTTTCGTAATAATTATCTGCAGAAGCACTTTCTGACAAAGTCTGGAGCTGATAATAATTGTCGCAAAGTTTTACCAATGCTTCAGCTAATGATGCTCTGTCAAGGTTGTCTTTATAAAGAGTGAAATTCTTCGAATTGGGATTAAAATCAGTGGTATGAAGAATGTCGAATTTGCATTCATCCTCCAAGTCATTATTGGCACATTTCCTTATAATTACTGAGCCAAATAAGCCACTTTTTGGATTGGTTTTAATTGCAAAACAAAGTTTGAAAGTTCTGAGATCTACTTTGTTAAACTCATTGATAAGCTCCCGTTTAAGGTTAAGCCCATATTCACAAAGATCCTCACTTTGCCAGTTTAGTTCGTTGGATGCGTGACGTACGTTTATTCTGTTTTTATCCAGTACAGCATTCCAGAGTTTTTTGTCGCCTGTTTCTACACCTTTTATGATAATTGATTTCCAGGGAGTAGTGTACAGCTGGCCAATGCGGGTTTTTGCGCAAATAGCACAAAGATCTTTAAGAAATGAAACTGAAAACAATTCGTTTCTACGGTAAATCCCTAGCCAATATTTGTCGTTATATTTATTGAATCCCTCATAGTATGGTAATTGGAAATCGGGTAGCTTTAGCGGGGCAGAGAGGGGTTGGTAAAAGATGCTTCCGGTTAATTTTACCTTGTTTTCCAGTAGCAGTCCGTCAATATTAATTTGATCATAAAATAAATCTTTATTGCTGAATATTGCGTCTTCAACCAATTTGCTAAGGGTGCCAATGTCCTCAGAATAAATTAAAGATGACCAGCAGTAAATGATATTGGTTCTGGGAAAACGTATGTATAAATACCAATAATTGCCAATCTCTGAAGATATAAAGTTTAAATTTCCAGTGAAAAAGGGAATTAAGGTCTGACTGTTGTCTGCCAGATTGATTTTTAATCTTGGGGTATAGTCAAAAGCATCTAAAACATCTCTGTAAACCCCTTCGCGGAGCCAATTCGAATTGTTAAATATGTCTTCAGTTACATAAGAGCTAATGATGTTTGGCTGTTTATCAGCATCTATTTCAAACTCAGTGTCGGATATAAAAAAGCCATGCTCAATGTCTTCTAACTTATCTTCATCCACAGAAAAATAAAGCTGCTGTCTGGTGCCAAATCTTACGTTTTCGACTGCTGATTCTTCGAGAATAGTGAGGATTTGTAAAAGATCACCAATAGAAACAATGCCTCCCGGAAGATTTACTTTAATTTGATGTTTTTTTATTTCCTTGTTTTCCATATCAGTTCGTTTTTTCTAATACTTCTTCCTTTAATGCTTCCTGAAGGATAAGCTTAACCTCTGGTTTACAAGAACCACACCCCATTCCTGCCCCTGTTGATTCACATAATTCCTTAAAATCTGAACACCCTGAGGTTATTTTTTTTAGGAGGTTTCCTGCTCCAACGTTGTTACAGCTGCATACCAGTTTGCCTGATACCGGTTCTGTTTTTTTACCACTTCTAAGCAGTTGTAATCTCTTATCACTTAATTCTATTTTGTTGGCTATTAGTTCCCTGAACTCAAGGAACTCGGTTTTATCCCCAATTAAGATTGTTCCAACAAGTCTGTCCTGATGGATGATACATTTTTTATAATACCGTTTTGCCTTATCGATAAAAACAATCTCTTCATAGTTTTGGTCATCAGGGCATTCTGATAGTCCAATACTGCAAAGGTCAAATCCGTGGATCTTTATGATGTTCATGAAGAGGCTGCCTTTGTAATAGCTGCTGATATCTCCGTTGTGAAATTTGGCAACTACCTCTGCTTGCTGCTCAGCAGCGGCCGTTATTCCATATAATGTGCCTTCAAATTCGGCAATCTCGCCTATGGCGTAAATGGAAGGATCGTTGGTTTGTAAACGCTCGTTTACAAGTACACCACGTTTACAATCTAATCCTGTTTCTTTTGCCAGTTCAATATTGGGAGTAGTGCCAATAGCCAGTATAATTGCATCACAATTTATCCTGCGGCCGCTTTTTAGCTCAATGCCTGTTAGTTTGGAACGGCCGTAATAAAGCTGTACTTCATCATTGTAATAAATATCACAGCCCTGATCTACCATTTCCTCATGCAGCATCTGGCTTCCCAGCGGATCCAGTTGTCTGTTCAAAAATCTGGATACCCTATGAATGATGGTTATTTTTACGCCTATTTCACGTAGTGATGCAGCCATTTCCAGGCCAAGCAGGCCGCCACCAACAACTACTACATGAGCGTTTTTAGGAATATGTTTTTTGAAATTGTCTGCATCTGTACGACTCCGCATGGTAAATATGCCAGGTAAGGAAGGCGCATTTTTGGGAAGGGTAGAGCGACTTCCGGTAGCCATAATCAATACATCATACGATGTTCTTTTGCCGGTTGAATCTATTACGTATTTCTGTTCTCTGTTTACTTTTTCTACGCTGATGCCTCTTAACAGTCTGATACTATATTCGGGCTCTTCCTCATCATTCATTTTTACCAATTGTTCCCATTTTTGTTCTCCGCTTATATAATCAGGGAGCATTACACGATTGTAAAATGGAAAATTCTCTTTGCTAAAGACTGTGATTTGGTCTTCCTTGTTCATTTCCCTGTAAGATTTAACAAAGCCATAAGCGCCGGCACCAGCGCCTATAATTACTATTTTTTGGAAGTCTTTTTGGAACTTTTCAATATTTACAGCACAATATTTAAAATCAGGTTCTTTAGATAGGGGGTCTAGTATAGTACTGGTAACGTTGTTGGCTCTGTTTAAATCGCTGCCCAATATTTTTCCCCAATGCATAGGGAGAAATACTACGCCTTGTTTTATGGAGGCAGACAGCTTTGCCTTAACCTGCACTTCACCACGTCTGGATCGTACAACTATAACCTGATTATCTTCTATAGATAAGAATTCTGCATCTGTTGGATTGATTTCCATAAAAGCATCTTTAATATGCTGTTTAAGCTTGCTCACTTTGCCAGTTTTAGACATGGTATGCCAGTGATCACGAACTCTGCCTGTGGTTAGGATAAATGGAAAATCTTCGTCAGGAAGTTCGCTGTTCAGCTGATCGGAGGGGCTGTGTATAATCGCTTTCTTGGATCTTGTATGAAATGAATGATTTGTAAACAGACGTTTTGTGCCACTCTCGGTTCTTTTGTTGAATGGCCATTGCAGGGTATTGCTCTTGTCGATTTGTTTATAGTCGAGCCCATGTATATTAATGCTGGTTCTATAGGTGAGTTTTGCATGTTCTTTGTATATATCCTCCATGCTGTTGTACTCAAACCCATTATAGCCCATTTTTTTTGCAAAACGGCAGATGATTTCTGCATCAGGAAGTGCTTCTCCGGGTGCATCGATAACCTTATTCAGGTGACTTATCCTTCTTTCGGAATTGGTCATGGTGCCTTCTTTTTCTGTCCAGGCTGCTGCAGGTAAAATAACATCAGCATAAGCAAGCGTCTCTGCCTTATCAGTAATTTCCTGTATCACAACAAATTTTGCTCTTTTTAAAGCTTCTTCGGCAAACCGTGCATTGGGTAAACTTGTTAATGGGTTTGTGCAAAGTATCCAGATTGCTTTAAGCCGGCCATCATGCAGGGCCTCAAACATTTCTGTAGCGGTAAGCCCTGTTTTGCCGGAAATTGTTGTTCCTCCCCAGAATTTTTGCACTTCCTGACGATGTAGTTCATTTGATAGGTCGCGATGCGCAGGAAGAAGATTTGCAAGTCCACCTACTTCGCGACCACCCATTGCATTTGGTTGTCCGGTAAGTGAAAAGGGGCCAGAACCCGGCTTTCCAATGTGGCCTGTAATAAGATTCAGGTTAATTAGACTCAGATTCTTGTTAACACCAATTGAACTTTGATTAAGTCCCATTGTCCACATCGTTAAAAAGCCTTTGGCATCGCCTATATATGTTGCCGCAAGTTGTATCTCAGATTCCGTGACGCCGCAGATTTTGGCTGATTCTTCTAAAGTCCTTTCGAATACCTTCTGTTTGTAATCGGAAAAGCCTTCTGTGTGATTGCTTATAAAATTACTGTCTACATTGCCTGTTTCAATAAGTGCCCGGCCTATTGCATGGTTCAGTGTTACATCGGTTCCAGGATTGATTTGCAAGTGAAGATCGGCAAGACCGCAAGAGTCTGTCACTCTTGGGTCTGCTACAATAATTTTAATGTTTGGATTTGCGGCTTTATGGGCTTCAACTCTACGCCAAAGTATTGGGTGGCACCATGCGGGATTAGCACCGGTAACGAAAAAGCAGTCGGCAAGTTCAATATCGTCATAGCACACCGGAACACTATCTTCACCTAAAGCCATTTTATAAGCAGTAACAGCACTGCTCATGCAAAGACGAGAATTGGTGTCGATATTGTTACTGCCTATAAAACCTTTAATTAATTTATTGATAACATAGTATTCTTCGGTGAGGCATTGCCCAGACGCATAAAAAGCAACAGAATCGGGGCCATATTTATCAATAAAAGTCTTAAAAACAGCTGCTGTCCGATTCAGTGCATCGTCCCAGCTTACCCTTTGTAAGGGCATATTTTTATTATACCTCATTTGAGGATAAAGGAGACGATCGCTTTTATCGTTTACTGTGTACTGGAGGTTAAGTCCCTTACTGCAAAGCATGCCATGGTTTACCGGATGATCTTTGTCGCCCTGTACTGTAATGGTCTTGTTTTTTTCTAAAGTAACGTTTACGCCACAGCCAACACCACAATAGCAGCATGTACTTTTAAAAACTTTGTTTTTATCTCCAGACATACATGTTTTCTGTTAGGTAGAATTAAGCCTGTTGAAACTCTTGTTTTACTGTTTCCGTATTTTCGGATCTTTTTAATTGAAATCGGGTAATAAATACCAGCAGACCAATTACTGCTACCCCAATTCCTATGTAGTGAAAAGCGTCAGCGTAGGTGAGGTGCTCTGATTTAAAAAGAAAGCCTACCAGCATTGCACCTATATTTCCGCCTGCACCAACAATACCACTTACAGAGCCAATTGCATCTTTATTGATGAAAGGGACAATGCCATAAGTGCCACCATTGGCCATTTTTAGAAATAGTGCAAACAAAAGCATTGCTGCTATAGCTAAACCAAGAGTTTGTGATTGGGCAAATAAGCTAATCCCAATTCCTTCCAAAACTAACAATGCCCCTAGTAGTATTCCTTTTCCTCTAAGGCCATAAGATTTTCCAACTTTATCACTAACAAAGCCACCGAGTGCCCTTGCAAAAATGTTCATGCCACCAAATATGCTCGCCATGGCACCGGCCATAATCATTGATGCACCGAACTGATCTGTGAAAAATGTTGCAGCAACATTATCAACGGTTATCTCTATTCCAAAGCATGCAGCGTAAGCTAATGCCAGCACCCATGTTCTGTAATCTTTTAATGCGGCCATAAAAGAGCCTTTTTGAGTTTTTTTGACTTTAATGACCTGTAAATCATTAAAGTTTCCGGCAGGCGTATCTTTTGTGTACTTGTAGTAAATAAAAGCCATAACTAATAGAATTACCCCCGGAACGATCATAGCAACCCTCCATGAGTTGGCCTGACTTACAAAGCCCAGGCCTGCAAAACCAGCTGCAATAAGTGGCATAATCAGGTTTGTAACTCCACCACCAAGATTTCCCCAGCCGCCTGTAACAGCATTTGCAGTTCCTATTACATTTGGGGCAAACATCATTGAGGTGTGGAATTGTGTGATTACAAAAGAAGCACCTATAATTCCGATGACGAAGCGGAATAAAAGAAAACTTTCGTAGCTGTTACTTAACCCAATGCACATAACGGGTATTGAGCCCAGTGCAAGCAGAATTGTGTAGGATAACCTTGGTCCAAGGGTATCGCATAGTTTACCAATAATTAGCCTGGCAATAATTGTTGCAGAAACTGAGGCAATAATAATATTGCCGATCTGATCTTTACTTAAGTGTAGCTGTTCTCTTATCAGCGGCATGAGTGGGGCTACGCCAAACCATCCAAAAAAGCAGAAAAAGAAGGTTATCCAGGTAATATGAAAGGTTTTCATTTGAATACCTTTCGTTGAAAATATATTAAGTTTTTTTAGTGGTTTAAGTTCTTCAGTCATAATTCATGAGATTTAGGTTCCGGAATTTGTTTGATGTTGTGGTGGTTAACGGTTTACGGAAATTAATTTCATGAAGGTGCTGCACTAACAGAAAGAGTAAATACTTTTTGATACATTTGATAAGTTTTATTTAATCGATGAGACTATTTTACCCCGTCAGAAATCCGACCTTCTGATGGGGTTTTTTATATTTAATTTTGTAAGCCGATGTATACTAACCCATCTTCAACCTTAACCGGGTAGGTTTGTATGGCGCATTCATCTCCGCTTAAGCACTCTCCTGTAGAAAGTGAAAATGTTTTTTTATGAAAGGGGCAGGCAATTTTAGGGTCTTCACCTACAGAGCCGATCATGCCGCGGCTAAGTGCCATTTGCCTGCGGTGTGGGCATAGGTTTTGTGTGGCATACCATTCATTTCTGCGG
>Ga0307414_10000931_pt1 | contig 14968 bp, 13 predicted proteins | sample DK1Ometagenome_FD_203804 | JGI IMG/M metagenome (GOLD analysis project Ga0307414, IMG submission 203804) | Maize rhizosphere microbial communities from greenhouse at UC Davis, California, United States - DK15-O-3 | ecosystem: Host-associated > Plants > Roots > Rhizosphere > Soil | place: USA... | reverse complement strand
CGCGATGACCGCGAAACGGGCCAGGGCCTTCACATCCTTTGCGTCCATGCGCTCGATGAATTCATGAAACTCGTTCTTGAGGGCGAGGATCAGGACGATGATCGCGGCAGCCGCGATCGCCAGCCCCACACTTCCCATCCCGCCAATGAAGGCGGTCGCGATGGTGGCTGCGGCTGCCACAGGGCTGGTCGCATCGCCCTTCGCCTTCAATCGCGGCGCGTAGGCGATGGCGAGGAAGGTCAGCTGCGCCAGGATGATGACGCCGGCGACGAACGGCTGGTCCTCGCTGATCAGCCCGGCAATGCCGCTGGCTAAGCCAAGCAAGGTGAAGGTGCGGACTCCGGCGACGCGCGTGCCTTCCTGCTGGCCGCGAAGCTTGAAGCCCCGTTCCAGCCCGATGAGCGCGCCGGCGGCCAGGCCAGTGCCGACGCGGACCGCGTCCTGGGCCCAGGGCTCGAGACCGGCGATCATCCGCTCAGCCGCTCGGCATGCCAGCGCACATGATCGGCCATGAAGGTCGAGATGAAATAATAGCTGTGGTCGTAGCCGGGCTGGCGGCGCAGCGTCAGCGGGATGCCAGCATCGCGGCAGGCCGCCTCCAGCAGCTCCGGCTTCAGCTCCTTGTCGAGGAACGGGTCGGCATCGCCAATGTCGACCAACAATTCGTCGACGCGAGCGCCGTCCTCGATCAGAGCCACCGCGTCATGGCGGCGCCAGGCCGCGCCTTGCTCACCAAGATAATGACCGAGGGCCTTGCGTCCCCACGGCACCTGCCCTGGTGCGACGATCGGTGAGAAGGCCGAGACGCTGCGGTACCGGCCGGGCAGGCCCAACGCCAGGGTCAGAGCACCGTGACCGCCCATTGAATGGCCGGTGATACCCTGGCGCGTGATGTCGGCGGCAAACTCGGCGGCGACCAGCGCCGGCAGATCCTCAGCCAAATAGGACCACATGTTGAAGTGCCTCGCCCACGGATCCTCCGTGGCATCGACGTAGAAGCCCGCGCCCTGGCCGAAATCCCACAAGCCTTCCGGATCGTCAGGCACGTCTTCGCCGCGCGGGGACGTATCGGGCGCTATGAAGATGATGCGCTGCTCGGCGCAGGCGGCGCGATATTCGCCTTTCTCCGTGACATTGGCATGGGTGCAGGTGAGGCCCGACAAATACCAGAGCACCGGGCATGGCCCGCTTTCCGCCTGTGGCGGCAGGAAGATGGAAAAGGTCATGTCGGTCCGCGTCGCGCCCGATGCGTGCCTGCAGACCAGTTGCCGCCCGCCGTGCGAGCGGTTTTCGCTGAGGATTTCCATCAATAGACCACGACCGAGCGAATGCTTTCGCCCGCATGCATCAGGTCGAACCCCTTGTTGATCTCGTCGAGCGTCAGCACATGGGTGATCATCGGGTCGATGGCGATCTTGCCGTCCATGTACCAATCGACGATCTTGGGCACGTCGGTGCGGCCCTTGGCGCCGCCGAAGGCGGTGCCGCGCCAGTTGCGGCCGGTGACCAGCTGGAACGGCCGGGTGGCGATTTCCTTGCCCGCTTCGGCAACGCCGATGATGATGCTGGTGCCCCAGCCGCGATGGCAGCATTCGAGCGCGGTGCGCATCACCTCGGTATTGCCGGTCGCGTCGAACGTGTAATCCGCGCCGCCGTCGGTCAGCGCCAGCACCTCGTCGACGATCGCCTGACGATCCTTGTTCCGGCCGTCGATGAAGTCGGTCATGCCGAACTGACGGCCCCATTCCTCGCGAGCCGGATTGATGTCGACGCCGACGATCCGGTTGGCGCCCACTAGTTTGGCGCCCTGGATCACGTTGAGGCCGATGCCACCCAGGCCGAAGATGACGACGTTGGCGCCGGGCTCGACCCTGGCCGTGTTGACCACCGCGCCGACGCCGGTGGTGACGCCACAGCCGATGTAGCAGCTGGTCTTGAACGGCGCGTCCTCGCGAATCTTCGCGACCGCAATCTCCGGCAGCACTGTGAAGTTCGAAAAGGTCGAGCAGCCCATGTAGTGGCAGATCTGCTGACCCTTGTAACTGAAACGGCTGGTGCCGTCGGGCATGACGCCCTTGCCTTGGGTTGCCCGAATCGCGGTGCAGAGATTGGTCTTGCCACTCAGGCACGACTTACACTGGCGGCATTCCGGCGTGTACAAGGGGATGACATGGTCGCCGGGTTTTACCGAGGTGACGCCCGGCCCGATTTCGCGCACCACGCCCGCGCCCTCATGGCCGAGGATCGAGGGAAACAGGCCCTCGCTGTCGAGGCCGTCGAGCGTGTAGGCATCGGTGTGGCAGATGCCGGTCGCCATGATCTCGACCAGCACTTCGCCTTGCTTCGGGCCCTCCAAATCCACTTCGACGATCTCGAGCGGCTGCTTGGCTGAGAAGGCGACGGCGGCACGGGTCTTCATGAGTCGGATCCCCCAATCGGTTTCCTCGCCATTGCCACCGGCAAAGCCTTCGGCCAATGCTGAATTGCTTGTCCACAAGGGGGCCGGATGCAGTTTGCGGGACGCCATGCGCTGATCACGGGCGGCGGCACCGGCATTGGCGCCGCCACCGCCCGGGCGCTGGCCGCCGGAGGCGCGAAGCTCAGCTTGCTCGGCCGCCGCGTGGAGCCGCTGCAGGCGATCGCGTCTGAAACCGGCGGCACCGCCATCGCCTGCGACGTTACCAGCCGCGACGATATCGAGCGCGCATATGGCGAGGCTCGTGGGGCCAACGGTCCGTTTGACCTCGTCATCCTCAACGCCGGCATCGGTGACAGTGCCCCCTTCCAGCGCACGAAACGCGAAGCCTGGGACCGCATCATCGCCACCAATTTGACCGCCTTGTTCGACGGCGCGCAGCTGGCGCTTCCCGACCTGCTTGAGGGCGAGGACAAAAGGCTCGTCATCGTCGCCTCGGTCGCCGGCTTGCGCGGCGCCGCTTATGCCGCGCCCTATGTCGCCTCCAAGCATGGAGCGGTCGGCCTGGCGCGCAGCCTGGCGCTGGAATTCGTCAAGACCGGCCTCACCGTCAATGCCGTCTGCCCGAGCTTCGTCGACACTCCGATGGTCGACGACAGCGCCGCGCGCATCCACCGCGCCACCGGCCGCAGCCAGGACGAGGCACGCGGCGCGCTGGCGGCGATGAACGCCAGCGGCCGGCTGGTGACGGCGGAAGAAGTGGCCGATTCCATCGTCCATCTCTGCCAGCCGTCGAGCCGCTCGATCACCGGCGCCTGCCTGGCCATAGACGGCGGAACCACCGCATGAGCCTTGACCCGAAAACGCTTGAGCCGACTCACTTCCGCTGGGTTTTCGAGCGCGGCGTCGGCACGATCACGCTCGACCGGCCGGAGCGCAAGAACCCGCTGACGTTCGATTCCTATGCCGAGCTTCGCGATCTGTTCCGGGCGCTGGCGTCAACACCCGATGTGCGCGTCGTCATCCTCGCCGGCGCCGGCGGCAACTTCTGCTCGGGCGGCGACGTCCATGAGATCATCGGTCCGCTGACCAAGATGGACTTGGGCGGGCTGCAAGACTTCACCCGGATGACCGGCGACCTGGTCCGCGCCATGCGCGCCTGCCCGCAGCCGATTGTCGCCGCGGTCGACGGAGTTTGTGCGGGCGCCGGCGCCATCCTCGCCATGGCCAGCGATCTCAGGCTGGCCGCGCCGGACGCCAAGACGGCCTTCCTTTTTACCCGCGTCGGCCTCAGCGGCGCCGACATGGGCGCCTGCGCCATATTGCCGCGGATCATCGGCCACGGTCGAGCCGCGGAATTGCTGTTCACCGGCCGCAGCATGAGTGCCGAGGAAGGGGAGCGCTGGGGCTTCTTCAGCCGCATAGTCGAGGACGTGCATGGCGAAGCCCGGGCCCTTGCCCGCCAGCTCGCGGAGGGACCCGTCCAAGCACATTACATGACCAAGCGCCAGCTCGATGAGGAATGGGCGGTGACCATCGAGCAGGCGCTCGACATGGAGGCCGAGGCTCAGGCGCGCTGCATGCAGACCGGGGATTTCCAACGCGCCTACGAAGCGTTTGGCGCCAAGCGAACGCCGGAGTTCAAGGGTGACTAGAGCCTGTCCTACAGGCTCCGATTGGCTCGGCTGGCCGTTCTTCGGTGACGAGCATCGCGCATTGGCGGTGGGGCTCGATCAATGGTGCGGCGGTCGGGATTTCCACCATGGCGTCAATGTCGACGAGGAATGCCGCTCTTTGGTGTGCGAGCTCGGCGCCGACGGCCAGCTCGAACTCTGCACCAAGGGAGACGTCCGCAGCCTTGCCGTCGCCCGCTCGGCGCTCGCCTACCATAGCGGCCTCGCCGATTTCGCCTTTGCCATGCAGGGGCTGGGCTCCGGCGCAATCCGTCTGTTCGGTAATGAAACGCAGAAGGCGGAATGGCTGCCGAAGGTTGCCGGCGGCGCAGCCATTGCGGCGTTCGCCCTGACCGAGCCCGACAGCGGTTCGGACGCCGCCAACATTGCCATGACGGCCCGCCGCGATGGCGATGGCTGGGTCCTCGACGGCGAGAAGAGTTATATCTCCAACGGCACCATCGCCGACGTCCTGACCGTCTTCGCCCGCACCGGCGAGGGCGACGGCGCCAAAGGCATTTCCGCTTTCATCGTCCGCGGCGACGATCCCGGCGTCACTGTGGCCGAGCGGATCGAGGTGATCGCCCCGCACCCGCTCGCCCGGCTCCACTTCAAGGGCGTTCGCGGCGAGTTAATTGGCGAAGCAGGGAATGGCTTCCGCATCGCGATGCAGACGCTGAACCTGTTCCGGGTGACCGTCGGCGCCGCTGCCCTAGGCTTCGCCCGCCGGGCGCTCGACGAGGCCCTGCGGTTTGCAACCACACGCAAGCTTGGTGACAGTAGCTTGGCAGACAATGCGGTCACCCAGGAGAAGCTGGCCGATATGGCCACCGCGATCGATGCCTCGGCCCTGCTCATTGCCCGCGCCGCCTGGCAGCAGGACCTGGGCACCGGCGACAACCGCCGCGCCGCCGCCATGGCCAAGCTGCATGCCACCGAGAAAGCACAGAAGGTCATCGACGCGGCGGTGCAGATGCACGGCGGCCTCGGCGTCACCAAGGGCGCCAAAGTCGAGGAGCTCTACCGTGAGATCCGCGCCCTGCGCATCTACGAGGGCGCCTCGGAAGTGCAGCGCCAGATCATCGCCCGCGACCTGCTGAAGGAGCACCGATAAATGAAGATCCTCCAACCCGCCGGCTGGCCGCGGCCGTCCGGATACGCCAACGGCATATCCGCCAGCGGCCGCATGATCTTCACCGCCGGCATCATCGGCAGCGACGAGAAGGGCATGGTCCAGTCACGCCATTTCGAGCAGCAGTTCGGCCAGGCGCTGAAGAACATCCTCGCCATCCTCTCCGAGGACGGCGCCGGCGTCGAACATATCGTCCGCCTGACCATCTACGTCACCGACCGCTTCCAATATATCTCCCGCCGCGACGACATCACGCCGGTGTGGAAGGCGATCATGGGCTCGCATTACCCGGCGATCGCTTTGGTCGAGGTCAAGGGCCTAGTGAACAGCGCTGCGCTGGTCGAGATTGAGGCGACCGCCGTCGTTCCCGAATGACCTACGACTCCTTCGTCCGCGACCGCCTGCCCGCGCCGGAGCTGCAGCCCGATTTCCTGCTGCTCGATTATCCAGAGCGGCTGAACGCGGCGGCCGAGCTCTTGAAGGTCGGCAAGCCGGACGACCTCGCCATCCTCAATTCCCACGGCCGCTGGACCTATGCCGACCTCGACAGCTTCTCCGGCCGAATCGCGCAGATGCTGGCCGAGGAAGAAGGGCTCATCCCCGGTAACCGTGTGCTGCTGCGCGGGCCGAACGGCTACACCTTGTTCGCCGCGTGGCTCGGTGTGCTCAAGGCCGGCGGCGTGGTCGTCGCGACCATGCCGTTGCTGCGCCCCGGCGAGATCGCCACCGTCATCGAGCGGGCCGAAATCAGTCATGCCATCATCGACAGCCGTTTCATCGGCGATTTCCGCGAAGCCGCCGACCAGACCCACTTCGTCAAGTCGATCGTCAAATATGACGGCGATTACGGTCACGGCGAACTGGAAAGCCGAACCGCTGCGCTCGACCTTCTCCCGCCGGTCAACACGGCAAGCGACGATCCGGCGCTGATCGCCTTCACCAGCGGCACCACCGGCGTGCCCAAGGGCTGCGTCCATTTCCACCGCGACATCCTCGCGCCTTGCGACACCTTCGCTAAGGCGCATTTCGCGATGAAGCCCGGTGACGTCGTCATGACCAGCGCGCCGATCGCCTTCACCTTCGGCCTCGGCGCGACCCTGATGTTCCCGCTGCGCTTCGGCGCTGCAGCCGCCACCATCGAGCAGCCGAGCCCGCCGGCGATGCTCGAAGCGATCGCCGAGTTCGGCGTCACCCACCTCGCCACCGCGCCGACCGCCTACAAGGCGATGATGTCGCAACCGGGGCTGGACGACGCGCTGAACTCGCTCACAACCTGCCTGTCGGCAGGCGAGCATCTGCCCGAAGCCGTCTGGCAGGCCTGGAAGGACCGCACCGGCATCGCCATCGTGGACGGCATCGGCGCGACCGAGATGATGCACATCTTTATCTCCGAAAGCGGGGACGCCATTCGCCCCGGCTCCACCGGCCGCGCCGTGCCCGGATACGAGGCGACCGTGCTCGACGAGGCCGGCCAGCCGATGAACGAGGGCACCGGCCGCCTCGCCATCAAGGGCCCGACCGGCTGCCGCTACCTCGATGACCCGCGCCAGGCGGATTATGTCCAAAATGGATGGAATATTACCGGCGACACCTACCGCCGCGATGCCGACGGCTATTTCTGGTACCTGGCGCGCAGCGACGACATGATCGTCAGCTCGGGCTACAATATCGGCGCACCGGAAGTTGAGAATGCCCTCCTCGCCCATCCCGCCGTCGCCGAATGTGCAGTCATCGGCGTTCCCTGCCCCGAGCGCGGCCAAAAGGTGAAGGCGTTCGTCGTCCTCGCCGGCTTTGCCGAGCCGAGCGACGAACTCGTGCAGAAGCTCAAAGATTTCGTGAAGGAAACAATTGCCCCCTACAAATATCCCCGCGAAGTCGAGTTTGTGGAAGCACTGCCGAAGACGGCGACTGGGAAGTTGAGGCGCGTCGAACTGCGTAATCGTAGCTGACGTCACGCCCGAATCATTTGATCTCCGTCGCCTGCGACCAGATGACCTGCCAGCGACCATCCCGCTTCTCGTAATGATCGATATGCCAATGGCCGCGCCGCGGCTGAGGGACGCCACCGAGGCTGACTTGGAGTTCCGAGCGATATCGTATCGTGGCCGCCTTCCCTGCAAGACGCACCTCAATCGTAGCGGGCTCCCATGACAGATAATCCAGATAGCCACTGGCGAGGGAGCCAAGATATTGATCGCGGCTTAAGGCGCGGCCGGCAGGGTTGATTAACTGGAATTCGTCGGCGTGGAATTGTCTGGCGCGATCGACGTCGCCGGCAACCAGCAGCCTGACGCGCTCCCGTTCGGTCTGGCGAACCAGCGCCGCCTCAGATGCGATCTGCGACTGCATCGACGCGGGTGCGCAGGACACGGCTCCTGCCAGCACGCCCAGAAGGACCGACGCGGCTCGACCGACCGCGCTCCTCACTCAAACTCCATGATTACCTGATCGACAGCAACGCTCTCGCCGGCAGCGACCGGCGTCGCCTTCACCTTGGCGGGTTTTTCGGCGCGGAGGATGTTCTCCATCTTCATCGCCTCCATAACCGCCACCGGCTGGCCGGCCTCGACCTTGTCGCCGGCCTTGACGTTGAGCTTCGTCAGGAGCCCCGGCATCGGCGCGATCAGCAGCCGCGACAGGTCCGGCGCCGGCTTATCGATCATGTGCCGCGCCAGCTCGGCGACATGCGGCAGCAGCACCTGTACCTTGTGGCTGGCGCCCCGCGTCGTCAGCTTCCAGCCGCGGCCGTTGCGCGCGACCTTGACGATCAGCCTGCGGCCATCGACCTCGGCGCGGACCAGCCGCTGCCCCGGCGTATAATCCGCATCGACTGCGACCGGCCTGCCGCCGTCGACCACTACGCCATCGTCGGTGAAGGCGACATGATGGTCGATGCCGTCAAACTTCATCACCCGCTCCATCGGCAGCGCGATCGGCGGGCCGAGCTGACCGTCGACCTCCGCCGCGCGGGCGTCATGCGCGGCGGCGATTAAGGCAGCGATTGCCGCGAGGTCGCCGGTCAGCTGCTCGTCTGACGGCGCGCCGTGGAAGCCGTCGGGATATTCGTCGGCGATGAAGTCGGTCTCGAGGTTTCCGGCGCGGAAGCGCGGGTGCTGCATCAGCGCCGAGAGGAAATCGACGTTCTGGCCGATGCCGTCGATCTCGAACGCGTCCAAGGACGCGATCTGCGCGTCGATGGCGGCCTCGCGCGTCGGTGCATGCGTGATAAGCTTGGCGATCATCGGGTCGTAGAACATCGAGACTTCGCCGCCCTCGAACACGCCATCGTCGACCCTAACCCGGACACCGTTCGTCCCGAGCGAAGTCGAGGGGCGTTTCGATGACGTTGTGTCCGCGCCCCTCGACTGCGCTCGGGACGAACGGAGAGGTTCGGTTGTTTCCGGCGGCCGGTAGCGCACCAGCCGCCCGGTGCTAGGCAGGAACCCCCGATACGGATCCTCGGCATAAACGCGTGTTTCGACCGACCATCCGTGCAGCTTCACGTCAGCCTGCTTCAGCTTGAGCTTCTCGCCAGCCGCGACGCGGATCATCTGCTCGACCAGGTCCAGCCCGGTCACCTCCTCGGTCACCGGGTGCTCGACCTGCAGCCGCGTGTTCATTTCCAGGAAGTAGAAGCTCTTGCCGCTCTTGTCGGCGCCGGACACGATCAACTCGACGGTCCCGGCCGAAAAATATCCCACCGCCCGCGCCAGCGCGACCGCCTGCTCGCCCATCGCCTTGCGCATGGCCGGCGTGACGAACGGCGACGGCGCTTCCTCGACCACCTTCTGGTGGCGGCGCTGGATCGAGCATTCCCGCTCACCCAGATAGAGGATGGTGCCGTGCTGGTCGCCAAGCACCTGGATCTCGATGTGGCGCGGGTTCTCGATGAACTTCTCGATGAACACCCGGTCGTCACCGAAGCTGTTTAAGCCCTCGCGCTTGACGCTGTCGAAGCCCTCGCGGACGTCTTGCTCACTGTACGCCAGCCGCATGCCCTTGCCGCCGCCGCCGGCCGAGGCTTTCATCATCACCGGATAGCCGATGTCCCTGGCGATCTTCACCGCCTCGTCGGTGGTGGCGATGTCGTCGAGCCAGCCGGGGACGATGTTGACGCCCGCGTCGCGCGCCAGTTTCTTGGATTCGATCTTGTCGCCCATCGCCGCGATCGCGTTCGGCGGCGGGCCGATGAAAGTGATCCCCGCCTTCTCAAGCGCCTCGGCGAAGCTAGTGCGCTCCGACAGGAAACCGTAGCCCGGATGCACCGCCTCGGCGCCGGTGGCGCGGCAGGCATCGATGATCAGCTCCGCCTTGAGATAGCTTTCGCTCGCCGGCGCCGGTCCCAGGCGCACGCTCTCGTCGGCCAGCCGCACATGCGGCGCGCGGGCATCGGCGTCGGAATAAACCGCGACCGTGGCGATCCCCATCCGCCGCGCCGTGCGGATGACGCGGCAGGCAATTTCCCCGCGATTGGCGATCAGGATTTTTCTGAACATGCCGTCCCTTACTCGGCCGCTTCATCGAGCGGTGGTTTGTTATGGCCGAGCAGCCTTAGAACCTCATCGGCGGCATCTGCCAAGTTCGTTCCGGGCCCGAAGATCGCCTGCACGCCGGCGGCGCGGAGCATGGCGTAGTCCTGCGGCGGGATGACCCCGCCGGCGACGACCTTGATGTCGGCGCGGCCGGCTTCCTTCAGCGCGTCGATCAGCTCGGGGATCAGGGTCTTGTGGCCGGCGGCGAGAGAGGAGGCGCCGACCACGTCGACGTCCTTCTCGACCGCCATTTCCGCCGTCTCGCGCGGGGTCTGGAACAAAGGCCCGGCGATGACCTCGAAGCCCAGGTCGCCCAACGCGCTAGAAACGAGGTTGGCGCCGCGGTCGTGGCCGTCCTGGCCCATCTTGGCGACCAGGATGCGGGGCTTGCGGCCGAGGCGCCCGGCGACCGCTTCCGTACCCACGACCGCTTCCTTCCACCGCGCATCGTCGCGCCTGCCATAAATGCCGCGCACCGGCTCCGGCGTCGTGTGGTAGCGCCCAAATGCGCGTTCCAGCGCGTCCGAAATCTCGCCCAACGAACAGCGCACACGGGCGCATTCCACAGCGAGGGCGAGGAGGTTCGCTCCTCCCCGGGACGGGGAGGTGGCAGCCGCGGCAGCGGCTGACGGAGGGGGGCCTGAGCTTGGCACGCCGCCCCCTCCACCATGCTCCGCATGGTCCCCCTCCCCGTGCCGGGGAGGATCTTTCGCCGCCGCCTCCAGCGCATCAAGCGCCGCCCGCACCTTGGCCTCGTCCCGGCCCGCCCGCATCTTCTCCAGCCGCGCGATCTGGCCGGCGCGCACTCTCGCGTTGTCCACTTCGAGAAACGCATGTTCCTCTTCCTGCTCCAGCCGGTAGCGGTTGACGCCGACGATCACCGTCTCGCCCGTATCGACCTTCGCCGCGCGCTCGGCCGCCGCTTCCTCGATGCGGTGCTTGGGCAGGCCTTCGGCGACCGCCTTGGTCATGCCGCCGTGAGCCTCGACCTCCTCGATCAAGGCCCAGGCCTTGTCCTCCAGCTCCCGTGTCAGCGCTTCAACATACCAGCTGCCGCCGAGCGGGTCGGCGACGGCCGTGACGCCGCTCTCCTCGGCGAGGATCAATTGCGTGTTGCGGGCGATGCGCGCCGAAAAATCCGTCGGCAACGCGATCGCCTCGTCGAAGCTGTTGGTGTGCAGCGACTGCGTCCCGCCGAGCACCGCCGCCAGCGCCTCGACCGTGGTGCGGACGATATTGTTGTACGGGTCCTGCTCGGTCAGCGACACGCCGCTGGTCTGGCAGTGTGTCCGCAGCAGCTTCGACTTCTCCTGTTTGGCACCCAAGTCCGTCATGATCCGCGCCCACAGGGTCCGCGCCGCGCGCAGCTTGGCGACCTCCATGAACAGGTTCATGCCGATGCCGAAGAAGAAGCTCAGGCGCGGGGCGAAATCGTCGACGTCGAGCCCGTCGGCGATCGCCACGCGGACATATTCCATGCCGTCGGCGAGTGTGTAGGCGAGCTCCTGCACCGCCGTCGCCCCGGCCTCGTGCATGTGATAGCCGGAGATGGAGATGCTGTTGAACTTGGGCATCTCCGCCGCGCAAAAAGCGATGATGTCGGCGACGATCCGCATGCTGGGCTCGGGCGGGTAGATGTAGGTGTTGCGGACCGCGAACTCTTTCAGAATGTCGTTCTGGATGGTGCCGGTCAGCTGCGCGCGCGGGACCCCCTGCTCCTCGCCGGCGACGATGTAGAAGGCCATCACCGGCAGCACCGCGCCATTCATCGTCATGCTGACCGACATCTCATCCAGCGGAATGCCGTCGAACAGCAATTTCATGTCCTCGACGCTGTCGATCGCCACGCCCGCCTTGCCGACGTCGCCGGCGACCCGCGGATGGTCGCTGTCGTATCCCCGGTGGGTGGCGAGATCGAAGGCGACGCTCAGCCCCTTCTGCCCGGCGGCGAGGTTCCGGCGGTAGAAAGCGTTGCTCTCCTCGGCAGTCGAGAAGCCGGCATATTGGCGGATGGTCCACGGCCGCCCCGCGTACATGGTCGCATAAGGCCCGCGCGTGTAGGGTGGCAGGCCCGGATAGCCGCTGTCGATATGGGCGACGCCGCCCGGGCCATAGACGGTCTTGAGGGTGATCCCTTCGGGTGTCGGGCGCGACAGATCCTTGCCCTTCGCCTCCTTCTTGGCGAGCTCTTCCCAGTCCTGGCGCGTCCGGCCCTTCGTCATGGCGGCGGTCTAGCGCGGCGGAGAGGGAAGCTCAAACCACAGCGTGCTCCTGCGAAGGCAGGAGCCTAGTCGCGCGAAGCGCTCCTTAACGGCTTCGCCGGACTGGGCCCCTGCCTTCGCAGGGGCACAAGATCAATGCGCCTGCTTCGGCGACTCCATGATCTCGGTAAGCACGCCGCCCATGTCCTTGGGATGGAGGAAGACGATCGGAGTCCCGTGCGCGCCGATGCGCGGCTCGCCCAGCACCCGCACGCCCTTGCCTTCGAACCAGGCCTTCGCCTCGTGAATATCGGGCACCTCGTAGCAGACATGGTGCTGCCCGCCTTCCGGGTTCTTCTCGAGGAACTTGACGATCGGCGAGTCCGGCCCAAGCGGCTCGATCAGCTCGATCTGGCTGTTGGGCGTGTCGATGAAGCACACCCGCACCCCCTGCGCCGGCAGGTCGAACGGGTCGCCGACCACCTCCGCGCCCATGCGCTCGCGGTACAAGGCCACAGACCGTGCGATCGAGGGCGTCGCCACGCCGACATGGTTCAAGCGGCCGAGCTTCATGATACTTCTCCGTCATCCCGGCCTTGAGCCGGGATCTGCCTGTTCTTGGCGCCGTAAGAAAAGAAGGCGGATGCCGGGTCAAGCCCGGCATGACGGCTTACTGTTGGATGACGACCTCACTCTTCACGCTGTTGGCGATGAAGCAGGCCTCGTGCGCCTTGTGGTGGAGGTCGGCGAGCGCCGCCGGGTCCGGGCCCTCGTCCACCCAGGCAATCCGCGGGCGCAGCGTCACGCGGGTCATCGCCATCTTGCCGTCGGCGCCCTTGGCCAGCTCGCCTTCCGCCTCGTCCGCATAGTTGTCGATGACGAACCCCGCCCGCCGCGCGAAGTCGAGGAAGAACAGCATGTGGCAGGACGACAGCGACGCGACAAACCCCTCCTCGGGATCGACTCCGGCCGGGTCGGAATAGGGCGGCTGGACGATGCCCGGCGCCGGCGAAGCTGGCACGACCGCGCCGCCATCGAATACCCATTCATGCACGCGGCTGTACTGGCCCTTGGAAAAATCCTGCGAAGCGTCGCGGCTCCAGCGGATCGTGGCAGTGTAGGTGGTCATCTCAATGCCTCACAGCGGAATATTGTCGTGTTTTTTCCACGGATTCTCCAACTGCTTGTCGCGCAGCTTCCTTAGCCCCAGCGCCACCCGCCGCCGCGTCGAGTGCGGCATGATCACTTCGTCGATGAAGCCCTTGCTCGCCGCCACGAATGGGTTGGCGAAGCGCTCCTCATATTCGCGGGTGTGCTCGGCGATCTCTTCCGGGGTCTTGCCGCGGAAGATGATCTCGACCGCGCCTTTCGCCCCCATCACCGCGATCTCGGCGGTCGGCCAGGCATAGTTCAAGTCGCCGCGCAAATGCTTCGACGCCATGACGTCGTAGGCCCCGCCATAGGCCTTGCGGGTGATGACCGTGATCTTGGGCACCGTCGCCTCGGCATAAGCGAACAGCAATTTGGCGCCATGCTTGATGATGCCGTTATGCTCCTGGGCGACGCCGGGCAGGAAGCCGGGCACGTCGACGAAGGTCAGGATGGGAATGTCGAAGGCGTCGCAGAAGCGCACGAAGCGCGCGCCTTTCTTGGCCGAATTGATGTCGAGCACGCCGGCCAGCACCGTTGGCTGGTTGGCGACGACGCCGACCGTGCGCCCCTCGATGCGGACGAACCCGACGATGATGTTGGCGGCATGACCCGGCTGGATCTCGAAGAAGTCGCCCTCGTCGGCGACCTTCCGGATCAGTTCATGCATGTCATAGGGCGTTGTAGCCGACGGTGGCACCAAGGTGTCGAGACTGTCCTCGATGCGGTCCCACGGGTCCTGGCACGGCCGCTCCGGCAAAGGATGACGGTTAGACAAGGGAAGGAAATCGAAGAACTCGCGCGTCGCCAGCAGCGCGTCGATGTCGTTCTCGAAGGCGACGTCGGCCACGCCGGATTTGGTCGTATGGGTGACGGCCCCGCCCAGTTCCTCCTGGGTCACCACCTCGTTGGTCACCGTCTTCACCACGTCCGGCCCGGTGACGAACATGTAACTTGAGTCCTTCACCATGAAGATGAAGTCGGTCATAGCCGGCGAATAGACCGCGCCGCCGGCGCAAGGCCCCATGATCAAGCTCAACTGCGGGATCACGCCGCTAGCCAGCACGTTGCGCTGGAACACCTCGGCATAGCCGGCGAGACTGGCGACGCCTTCCTGGATGCGGGCGCCGCCGGAATCGTTGAGGCCGATCACCGGCGCCGCGACCTTCATCGCCATGTCCATGATCTTGCAGATCTTTTGTGCGTGCCGTTCGCTCAAGGAGCCGCCGAAGACGGTGAAATCCTGGGCGAAGACATAGACCAGCCGGCCGTTGATCGTGCCCGACCCGGTGACGACGCCGTCGCCGGGAATTTTCTGCTTCTCCATGCCGAAATCGACGCAATTATGCTCGACGTACATGTCATATTCTTCGAAGCTGTCCGGATCGAGCAGCACGGTCAGCCGCTCGCGGGCCGTCAGCCGGCCCTTGGCATGCTGCGCTGCAATGCGCTTTTCGCCGCCGCCTTGCCGCGCTGCAGCACGGCGCTTTTCCAGTTCCTCGATGGTGGTCGCCATGGGTCCGAATTCCCCTGTTCGACGCTCGTCTCCCACGCCTCGCCGCAACCGTCAAATACAGGGCCGAAATGATTCGGCATAACAAAGGTTAGCAGGTGCGGAACTACCCCCCTGGCAGGCCGTTGTTCATGCGGGGTTTATCCAGTCGAAGGACCACGAATGCTGAAGGATGTTCGCGTACCTGTTTCCCAGGATTTTGAGCTGGCCGGCGGACAGCCGGAGCGGCCGCTGCTGGTTTGCTTTTCGCACTTGCGGTGGGATTTCGTCTTCCAGCGTCCACAGCATTTGATGACCCGTTTCGCCGCCTCCCACGACGTCCATGTTTGGGAAGAGCCAGTGTTCGAGCCGG
>Ga0307414_10000930_pt1 | contig 14982 bp, 12 predicted proteins | sample DK1Ometagenome_FD_203804 | JGI IMG/M metagenome (GOLD analysis project Ga0307414, IMG submission 203804) | Maize rhizosphere microbial communities from greenhouse at UC Davis, California, United States - DK15-O-3 | ecosystem: Host-associated > Plants > Roots > Rhizosphere > Soil | place: USA... | reverse complement strand
GCGGCCTTGGAAGAGGCATCGCGTATTTGCGGCGCTAGCGGGCGGCATACGTTTTTTCATATTGTCGTGCCGGTGATGATGCCGGCGATATTGGTGACGACGATACTCGGTATCATTCGTTCATTCGAGGCGTTTGAGGTCGAGCTTCTACTTGGCACTCCCATCGGCTTACAGGTTTACTCGACGAAAATTCATGAGCTGGTGACCTGGGAACCGCCGCAGTTTGCACCGGCGATGGCCTTGAGCACGGTTTTTTTGGGACTGCTACTCCTGATGGTGGTATTGCAGCGGCGTTTCCTCGGTAAACGAGCCTACGCGACCATTACCGGCCGCGGTTTTAGCACAAAGCGGGCCCGTCTGGGGCGTTGGCGCTACCCGGCGTTCGTCCTGGTTTTAGGCTTCGCGTTGATCATGACCGTCATCCCTACAATGCTCTTACTGACCGGCACCTTTATGAAGCTCTTTGGGTTTTTCAATATTGCGGAGCCATGGACACTCGATAACTGGCGACACACGTTGCAAGATCCGGTTCTGTTGCGTTCGATTGGCAATACTCTGGGAATTGGCCTGGGCTCCGGGATGATTGGTGTGTTGTTCTATTCAATTATTGCCTACGTTGTAGTACGGACTCACTATCGCGCCAGATGGGCATTAGATTTTCTGTCATGGCTGCCTTGGTCGATACCGGGCATTCTTCTCGGCGTGGCTTTACTCTGGTTCTTCCTGCAGACACGAATATTTTTGCCGATCTACGGTACGATCTATATTCTAATCATTGCCATGGTGATCAAGAGCATGCCTTTCGGCACTCAGCTGATTAAGAGCGTGCTTTTGCAGTTGGGCAACGATTTGGAAGAAGCTTCCGCAGTGTGCGGCGCCACCTGGTGGAACACCTATCGACGGGTGGTTCTGCCGCTGATATTTCCGGCCCTTGTCACAGTGGGCTTGGTGGGGTTTATCTCGGCGGCCCGGGACATCAGTACAGTGGTGTTATTGGGCAGCGGCAAATCGCGGACGCTGTCGCTGCTGATGCTCGACTTTGCCGCCGGCGCCGAGTTTGAAAAGGCGACGGTGGTAGCCGTAATGGTTGTGCTACTGGTCGTAGCGGCTGCCTTACTCGCGCGTATCTTTGGTGGCAACGTCGGAGTGCGGGAATAGCCGTCAACCGATAAACGGAATCTATTACGAATCGACGCATCCCACTGCGAGTTTAGCAGAGCGAGCGGGCGGCCCCAGCACCCCTCAATCAGGTTCACCGCTGTTCACATCGGATCGAACCGAAACTGCCCGGATCACGTCGGGCAGGTTGATGCATGCGACTCTTGATCGCCATGACAACAAAGCAGCCACGATAAGACAAATGGTCAAATCTAAGACCTGGCCTGCCGACTTTGCTTGCCTGTTTTGAATCGCGGTAGCCGAGGTATTTAAGCCCGCCGAATGGTAACTGAGGCTTTATGAACATGAATAGGGGTGGGTTGGAGGCTCGCTGGCTTAGGGAGTCTCCAGCTACTGGATATATGTGACAATCGGGTTCCTCATTGAAGGAGCCCGGACGGGTTGAAGCTTTCTCTTCTATGCAATGATTGTGAAGAGCGCTTCAGTAGCTGGGATGCAAACTTAGCAGCGGTGATGTGCCAACCAACGATAAGGCGATTGTGCGCGCATCGCGTGCTTTACCGTTGCGGTTTGAGTTGCTGGATTTCGTCTGCCGCTATCCTGCGTCGTGCGGTAGCCAGCGCAATCTCCGCTCGTTTCTCGGTGAGATAAACCAGATGCTCGACTTCGGTGGCATCGTTCTCAGTGGCCCAGATACGCTCGGCTTCTTCGAGAGTCAAACGGGTTTTTTCCAAGGCAACCGCGGCGCGCCCGACGACTGCCGGGTCTCGTCGGACTCTTTCATAGGCGCTTCGCGCGCGCTCCAAGGTCGGGTTATGCACCGCGCCGCCGCATGAGGCCGAAAGAAAAGCCAGCAACGACAGCAGCGTTGCCCTCCCGTTCCACTTCTGCAAAATACTTTGCGAACTTACCATTGGCTCTTTGGTGTTTCCGTCGCCGATCTCCGCCTTGCGGCGCCTTCCATTTCCTGTCGCAGCGCGTCGCCCCGCAGCCGGAGTTGATCCGCAGCGAACCGAGTAATTTCGGCTTCAGCCCTTGCTTGGGCGAGCTCTGCTTCTACGTCAGCGGCTTCGGCGAGACGGCGAGCTTCGGCATCCTTGCCGGAGGCCATCGCTCTTCTTGCCTGTTCCAGTTTTTCCTTCGCTCTTTGCAATTCCATCGGAGCGAGTTCGTCCGCCCGCGCCTCGGCGGCCGTGCGCAGGCTGAGTTCCGCCTTTGAAAAGGCTTCCACTGTCGGCGGAGCCGTATGCCCCCAGTTCAAAGGCAAGATGCTGCAGCCGAAAAATAGGAATGACCCTGAAAATGTCACACAACAGGGTAGGTGCCTCTTTGCCCGGCGGATCATACCGGGTTTGATGTAGAAGATCCTGCTCATCGGGTCCTCAAAAGTTGTTTATTTAACAGCCAAGCACGAACTCGCTAGGCGGAAACGGGCAATGCCGCTGATGACAAAAATTGTATAACTCTGAGAATTAAGTACAAGACTCGGATGGCGGTTACGTGCAATTAATTACGACACCAACATCGAGAAAGGAGAGGGGGCTTTGATGTATCTGCGGACGTCTTTTGATCATGTACAGCTTACGTCATGAACCCACAAGTTTACGGTACGACCGATAATTACGGTTACGGGAGCATTTTGGGCGCGAACATGTTTCGCCAGGAGAGGACGACGTGAAAACTTGTAAATAGAACCGTACTTCGCGGTGATTCTTTCGGTTCATCCCGTGCGTATCGGCTTCAACGCGTTATGACGCACCTCGTAGTATGCAACACTAGCGCAAGTATATTCCGCCAGATATGTTGAAATAGAACGCTTGCAATCATCCAATCCGAGCGGTGTATGTAAACAGTACTCTCCCTCGGAGTTAGATTAAGAGAGAGGAGCGCGCATGTTTCCTTATCGCGATGAAAACGAGACTCAACATACGGCGATCGTGACGCTGACTGTGATTGCGCTCAATGTGCTCGCCTGGCTGTTCATTCAAGGGGCCGGTAGCACGTTGGCACTGGCGCAATCGGTGTGCAATTTCGGGCTGATACCCGGGGAACTGACCGGATCGCTTGCGCCCGGTACGCAATTTCCCATGGGGGAGGGGCTTGCCTGCGCTACTGATCCCGGTCGTCAGCTCTCCCATGTGTTGACACACATGTTCTTGCATGGCTCGTGGATGCATCTCTTGGGGAACATGTGGTTCCTGTGGCTATTCGGCAATAATGTCGAAGACTCCATGGGACGAGTGCGGTTTATCGTGTTCTATCTTTTGTGCGGCTTGGCCGCCGCAACTGCCCAGATCACCACCAGTCCCGACTCGGCGATTCCAATGGTGGGCGCCTCCGGAGCTATCAGCGGGGTCATGGGCGGGTACCTGCTGCTCTATCCAACGGTGCGCGTCTACACGTTGGTGGTCCTGGGTTTTTTCATTACCTCAATGGCGTTGCCGGCATGGCTGATGCTCGGTTACTGGTTTCTAATTCAATTCGTTAGTGGCTGGTTTTCTTTCGGCGCAGAGGGCGGAGGTGTCGCTTTTGGGGCTCATATCGGCGGGTTTGTAGCCGGAGTCGCGCTCGTCAAACTGTTTGCGCGCTCAGATTACGTGGCCGAACATAAAGCCCATCACTGGCGTCCGCGCCGGGTCATGAGTAGTTGGTGACCGCGCTCAAACTGTACTAGGAAGAATTACCCCGCAGCTCCGATTGCGCCGTGGAAGTTAGGCAAATGATTTCGAATGTCGAAAGCCGCAGCAAAGTAGACATAGGGCCGGGAGAATCAATTCGGTACTCATGCTAGCAGTCAAATCTGGGTACAAGCCATGACCGTTTCGGCTGTGCTTGATCCAGCAGCCGAATGCCGTTCTCATGCCTTAATGAAGCTGGTGTCGCCGGAAAACCGCGAGCAGAAATCCCGTACTGCCGACACCGCTTCTAGCTTGAAGGTGCTCGAATCACCAGAACTGGATTTTCCGAATGCCGGACCACCGTTTCTGTGACGCTGCCCAATACCCAGCGCCTCACCCCGGAACGCCCGTGGGTGGACATGGCAATCAGACCCCCGGGGAGGTTTTTGGCGAAGGATATGATTTCATCGGCGGGCAAGCCTTCCTTGGCTCTGAAGGATACCTTGGCGAGTCCGAGCTTCTTCACATCGGTCACCTTGTTCTCGAGATACTCGCAGGCCTCCTCTCTCATGTCTTTCAGCAAATCGTCTATCGGCAATGCATACCCTTCGACGCCGGCATACGCGGTGGTCGGAATGTGATAGGTGCGGATTAACACAATCTCCAGATCTCGTTGCTTGGCAAACTCAACCGCTTCCGGCAAAACTCTTTCGGCCAAGTCCGATCCATCCAACGGTACTATCACCGACTTAAACGTTGGCCCATTTTGGCTTCTGGTATCTTCTCTTGCACGAATCAATAAGACTGGATTGATCGTTCCCCGGAGAACCTTCTCCGCGACGCTGCCCAGCAGCCAGCGGTTCATGCCGGAACGACCATGGGTTGCCATAGCAATCAGCGTATTTTGCTCCGCTCCGGCTTGTTCAATAATCACTTCTTCAGGTCGGCCGCTCTCCACGCGGGTCTTGATCTTAGCTGCAGTTAGAGTGCCGGCAATCGTTTGTAGGTATTTCTCGCTGGCACGAAGGGCGTCTTCCACCATCGTATCCAGGTGAAGCGCTCGTTCGGCACTCATATGAGTTGCCATATTCCCGACATCGACAACCGACAAGAGTTCGATCACAACATTCTTTTCTTGTGCCAAATATCGGGCGTATGGCAGGGCCTTCTCAGCCGTGTGTGATCCATCCAGCGGTACTAGCAGTTTGGTAAACATGCTCTTCTCCTTGATCGTGCTATCTCTCTCGTTCGATCGTCAGCAGCGCTGCGCGAGACTTGTTTCCCTTCGCTTTCTTATAACGCTGGGCACATCTTTAGCAAACAAACCCACAAATCGCCGGGGCAGGGATGCTTGCAAATTTTTTGGCGAACATCCAGCGATTTCGGATCACCCTTATCCATTCTGGTGAGGAGCAGCACCTGCCACCGGTGGGCGGGCGCCGAGACTGGACTTCAGCAGTTTGAGCCGTGTTATTCGGAGCCCGGCCCGCCATTTGTTACAAGATAACCGGCTTCGCAAGCAAAGTGGTCGATCGCGGGGATATGGCCAGATTGTTCTCAGATTCGAATGTCTCATGCCTTTTTTCTCGGCTCAAGACGACAGATTGCGCACGGCTAGCTAGCTGGGAGAATTGCCCTTCCGCCTGGCGGCCGTCCGGGACATGATCAGATCGATGACCAGGATAAAGATCACCAGTAGTACGACATACAGCAGTTCTGTTTCATGTGTCATAGAATCCTCAATGAAGCGCACTGGCTTCGATTTCATCTACGCTGCGCTTAGATTGCATGTCACTGACTATTACGGCAATAACTGTGCCTTTTCTAATCGAGACAGTCATCCTCGAGCCCGGCTGTATGCGTGCGATTTCATCTGGCTTATCGCGCGGTCATCCCAGTTCGGCGTGGCTGTCATACAAAATTTTTTTATGCTTGCGAATAACCGCCAAAGGTTTCTTGGCCGTGGGAAGAATTACTCCAAGAGATGGAGCTAGAACAGGTTAGCAGCCGAAGCGGCAACACCTGATGTGGCGGGACGGCTTTTTTGCTAAGCTAAGCTATTTTAAGCGGATGAGAGGCAATGACCTCCTTAGACAACGATCTAGTGCGCGAGCTGGAGAAAATAGGCGAAGCGGAAGTGCGCGCGCGGCTGTTACGCGGGGAGTTCGGCATGGTTGGTAGCTCCAAATCGACAGCCGTCAAAGCATGGCTGAGCTCCAGGGAGTCGGAACGCCGGGCGGCTCTGGAGAGCAAAGCGCTATCGAATGCCGAAGAGGCCTATTCCGCCGCCCGTACGGCCGCCGCGGCGGCTTCCGAAGCGGTATTTAATTCTCGTGAAGCAATGACACTCGGCCGATTGAGCGCAGCTAGTTCACATCGGGCAAATGTTATCGCTATCGTTGCGATGATTTGCAGCGCCGCGGCTGTTGTGATTGCTCTGATCATCGCGATTTATAAATGACTGGCACCAGATTTATTACCTTGAGGCGATAAGCCCGGGCACTCGAGTCGATGGAAGGACGCCACCGCCTTTTATTCTTCGAACCGGGTACATAGAGTTCCGTTATGAGCGCGGTGTGAAGCAGTTCGCGACAAGCCTGTCGCCCCTTTGTGAGAACCAATCATGACTAGTCCCCTGCTTTCGTTCTTTACCAATCGCTCGCGACGAGTAGTGGAAACCGTCACTCCGGCACGGACACTCGCCGATGTCGTCCTCCCTCCTCAAACCCGGCGGACATTGGAGCACGCGTTGGCTCAGGTACGGAATCACGAGTTGATCTTCGGCCGCTGGGGTTTAGGTGAGCGGCACACGGCCGGAAGGGGGTTAGCGTTTAACTTTGCCGGGGCGCCGGGGACGGGAAAGACCATCTGCGCCGAGGCGATCGCACATGAACTCGGCATGAAGCTTCTTATAGTCGACTACGCTCAAGCAGAGTCGATGTGGTTCGGCGAAACTCCTAAAAACATAGTGGCGGCATTTCGCGCCGCTGCCGAGCAAAGCGCCGTGCTGTTCTTTGATGAAGCCGACGCCATCGCCACGCGCCGCTCGGCGGGCGCCATTTTGCCGCACGATCGCGAGAGCAATTTGACCATCAACGTTCTCCTTCGCGAGCTAGAGGCGTTCAACGGGATCGTGATCTTTGCGACCAATCTCGCAGCGAACTTTGATCCGGCATTTGAGCGGCGCATCCGAACTCATGTGCTGTTTGACATGCCCGGAGTCGAGGAGCGTTCCTGTATCTGGGAGCTGCAGATTCACCCGAAAAAGACACCGCTCGGGCCTGATGTGGATTTCCGCGAGCTCGCCAAGCGCTATGCGATGAGCGGCGGCGACATCAAAAATGCAGTCATCAAAGCAGCAGCCGCGGCTGCCGCCGAACCGGGTTCTGATCTAGTCAAACGAATAGGCCAGGCGCATTTTGAACGTGCCGCCGAAGACGTCCTTTCGGCGAAGTCGGTGATGCAGCAGTCGCTTTTTGCCCAAGGCGGTATTTCAGCAGCCGACCCTATAGGCTTGTGGCAAAACTTTGAGGCGCGGTGGCGGACTGCGATTGTCGTGGCTTTAGGTCTGGCGGGGACGGCATTGATTGCCGCGCTCGCGGCAGTCGGATTGACCCTCCTGCGTTAATCCAATCCGGGCGCAGCGAAGGAAGCAGCAGCTTCTCAGTTATCAGCCGATACTCCGTTTTTCGGCCTTCGCATCATTTGCGCGTTGCAACAATCTTAGGCGATAATAGTACCCCGGCATGTTCCAAGAGCAACGCCGGGGACTTAGCATGGCGAAAATTTTGATTGTCGACGACAACCCTGATGTGCGTGAAGTACTTCAGTGCCAGCTCAAAATGTTGGGCTACCTGGTGATCTCGGCCGAGAATGGCTACGTCGCCATCGAGAAAGCGACCGTCGAGCAGCCGGACCTAATTCTTATGGACATCATGATGCCGGAGATGGACGGCTGGCAGGCGAGCCGAGCTGTCCGCGCCAATCCCGACACCAAAGACATCCCGATTCTTGCAGCGACGGCGATGTGTCGCCGTGCCGATCTCAACGCCTGTCTGGAAGCGGGTTGCAACGGCTACATCGTCAAGCCATTTACGATGATGGAATTGAAGGAGAAGATCGGCCAGCTAATCACACGGTACTGCGGCGAGAATCATTCTTGATTACGGTGCAGCAGTTTTCTGCTCAGAGCCCTGAGCAAACATCCACGTCGAACGGTCGGTTCATCCTCGGCCCAGCATCAGGCTGGCCACCTGAGTTCAAAACCGCCAATCCAGACCCTGGACAGCTTGCAAACCGGCGCCAGGCCAGGCACTGAATCATCTGGGTCTATTCCACTTTGACGCGCTGATTCGTAATCGCAGCTTTGATCATGCGCGTCTGCAATAACGCGCTCCTACAGTGAGGTTGATATGAGACTGAACCGTAAGCTTTTACGGCAGCAATTGATTGCATGGACCATGATCACTTTCTGCATGACATCGGCCAATGGTCAGGAACGACCGACCATTCTCGCGGGACATGGAACCCTCTCTGGATCGATCCTGCCGCTCTGGGTCGGAACCGATGCAAAGCTGTTTGAGAAGCATGGAGTCCAGGTCAGGCCGATTTATCTGCCGCGGGCCGCTGGCAGGCCGGCGCTGGTGAGCGGGGACATACAGGTGTATTTTTCTGCCGGTCCGCCTGTGGTGCAGATGCGCTTGAGCGGCGGAGACGTAGCAGTTACCTCCTGCGTGGTTCACAAGCTCACGTCCAAGGTAATGGTGAGCCCGGCGATCCAGAAGATTGCCGACCTGCGGGGTAAGGTCGTGGCTGTAGCCAACCCAGGTTCCGCCAGTGATTTCGCCGCCAAACTATTCATGGCACGACAGGGCATGAAGCCGGGCCAGGATATTTCAATTATCTACAGCGGCTCGACGAGCGCAGCGTTTGCCGCCCTGGCCAACGGCAGAGTGCATGCCATCTTTGCGTCACCGCCTAACGATATCCAGGCTACGGCGGCAGGTTTCAGGCCGTTGCTGGAACTAGGCGATCTGAACATTCCCTATGCCGGAAATTGCACTACGGTGATGCGTTCTTATACGGCCAAACAGCCGGCTCGCATGCGTAGTTTCGTTGCCGGCATCACCGAGGCGGTAGCCTATATCAGAAGGCGCCCAAGTGAAGCCAGGAGCATCTTACAAAAATATACCCGGGTTTCTGACAATGCGGTTGTGCAACACACCTATGATTCTGAAGTCCAATACATGGAGGCCGTGCCGGCTCCGACGACCGAAGGGGTCAGAAGCATTCTCGAACATTTAGGAGTAACCGGGGAGCAGGCCGAGGCGTTCATCGCTGATTTTATCGACAACCGATTTATCAAGCAGCTCATCGATGACGGCTTACTCAAACAGATCTACCCGGACGGAGTGCCGACGCGGGGATGAGGAATGGAACTAGAGCTGAATTTAAAACATTGCGCCGGAGTTTATCTCACCTGAGTTTTCCATCCCGAGGCGCTGAGCATCTTGCCGCTCATGCCGTTTGCTTCATCGGATGCAAGGTAAACAAAAAGGTCGGTCACCGATTCCGGCTGAGTGCCGCTATAGCCGGTTAATTTTGTTGCCACATAGCCTGGTTCTACGGAGTTGACGCGGATGTTTGAAGCGCGGACTTCGGCGGCGAGGGTCTGGGTGAATCCTTCCACTCCCCATTTCGAAGTGGCATACGCGATAAAATTCGCATAGGCGCCGCGTCCGACCATCGATGAAACATTGATGATAGAGCCGCTCTTTTGCTTTATCATCATGGGCAAGACGGACTTAGTTACGAGAAAGGGCCCGCGCAAATTAACTGCAATCGTATAATCCCACTTCTTCACTTCTAGCTCAGTGATCGGGACCGGCCGGGTCATCACTCCAGCGTTATTCACCAGGACGTCGATACGGCCGAACTCTTTTATAACATCGCTGACAAAATCTTTAACCGAATCTTCGATCGAGACATCGCAGGACCACCCCTTACCCTCGGCCTTTACCTTTCGAATTTCTCGAACCGTGTCGTTGATCTCCGATTTCGTCCGCGCACAAATTGCCAGCCTGGCGCCCTGGCGCGCGTAAGCCAGGGCAACGGCTTTACCGATGCCTCTTGCGCCGCCGGTGATCAGCGCGACTTTGTCTTTTAGCTTCATTGGCTTGTCGTTGGTAGATTGATCGTTTTAATGTCTACCGGATCACTTGCCAAATCAAGATGATCTGGATTCGCAGTTTGATGAAACAGCTAACAATGGCAGTGGGATGAATTGGGCTTAACCGGCGAGCAATATCCTGAGCGAACCGCACGCCTTGGGACATCTTGAGCGTGGCCGCTTCTGGCGATAGAAGAGAAAGAACTCGGGAGGGAACGCAAAATGGATGTGCTCAGTACCACCGGATATCAGCGCAGGCCGCCTCACCTGGTCGCCGAGTATAAGGGCTTTTTTGCTAATGAAGGGCTCGAGGTTCGCTTTCATGAAACGACCTATGCTCCGGATCACAACCGGGGCATGGCCGAGGGACGTTGGGATTTCACGCTCAGCAGCGCGGATACCATGATTGCGCGCACAACCACCGATGGAGTTGATTATCTTCTTTTCATGCAGGCGGAAGAGGGGCTGAGCGCGTACCTGATTGGCCAGCCCGAGATTGAGTCCATCGAGCAGCTGCGCGGCAAACTGCTTGCCGGTGATCCCGGCGATTCGAATCTCGATCTCATTCGCAAGAAGATTCTTCGTCGTCATGGCATGGACGATGATCAATATGAAATTGAAATCATCGGCAGCTCGCCCAAACGGCTCGAGGCTTTTCTGAACGGCAGAGTCGCTGCGGCGATGTTGACGCCGCCGGCTTCCGACCAGGCCTTAGCAGCGGGCGGAGTGCTTCTCGCCAATGCTGAAGACTATGTCCCCGGATGGCCGCTGACATGCGGCTGGACATTGCGCCGCTGGTTACTTGAACATCGCGATCTAACAGTGCGCTTCATACGCGCATGGGCGGCGGCAACGGACTGGTTGCTAATGCCGCAAAATCGGGCGGAAACTCTCGAGCTGATAATGGCCAAAGAAGGGCTCAACCGCAATTCCGCCGAGCAGGCGTATCGCAAGGTGGTGCCGCAAGCGCGGATCAATCCGGCTGCATTGAACACCGTCATCGAGTTAAGAAAGGAAATGGGGGTTTACAAGCCGCCGTACGACTCACCGGAAAGGTTTTATGATTCAAGTTATTGGCGTGAAGCGCTGAAGCAACGTGATTGAAAGCGTGTTCGTGATCGGAGAAAAGACGTGATCGGGATATAACCCGGTCGTCCGTCAGAGAAAGTTGATCATGTTCGTGAGCGTGTCCGAATATTACCAACATGACTTAAAGTTTCATGTTTTCCGTTCCACGATGATCACGAACACGTTTTCTGCCCGGACACGGACACGATCTCTTCTCTCCAACCCAACGCTTGCCATGCCCCGTTCACAATGTAAAATGGACTGCAATCGAATCGGTTCAGTTACATAAGACAAAATATCTGATCAAAACGTTCAAGGCTAAATAAGGAGGCACCAATCATGGTCAATAGACAGGAGCTGGAAACCGTTGCTCGAGGCATGGTGGCAAAAGGAAAGGGAATATTGGCTGCCGATGAGAGCATGGGAACTATCAAGCGACGCTTTGACAGCATCAAGATCGAATCCAATGAAGAGAACCGCCGCGCCTATCGCGAGATGTTGTTTACGACGAGGGGTATCGAAGAAGCGATCAGCGGCGTGATTCTCTTCGATGAAACACTGCGCACCAAGGCCAGCGATGGGACGCCGTTCGCGCAATTGCTGTCCAAGAAAGGCATTATGCCCGGCATCAAAGTCGATAAAGGTCCGGTGGACATTCCCAATTTTCCCGGCGAAGTTGTGACAGAAGGGTTGGACGGACTCCGGGGCCGGCTAAAGGAGTACAAGGAACTCGGCGCCAAATTCGCCAAATGGCGCGCGGTGATCGCGATCGGCGACGGGATCCCGACCTATACCTGCCTAGAGCTCAACGCCGAGGCGCTAGCTCGGTACGCGGCGCTGTGCCAGGAAGCGGGCATTGTCCCGATTGTCGAACCGGAAGTGTTGCTCGATGGCTCGCACACCATCGAACGGGCTCAAGAGGTAACGGAGCATACGTTGAAGGTCACTTTCACGCAGCTTTTTCTACAGCGGGTTTATCTCGAAGGAATGATTCTCAAGCCGAGCATGGTGGTTCCAGGAAAAGACTCTCCTAAGAAAGCCAGTGTTGAAGAAGTTGCCGAGCGCACAATTCGTTGCCTGAAGCGCACCGTTCCTGCAGCGGTTCCGGGCGTTGCGTTTCTTTCGGGCGGACAGAGCGCCGAGAGTGCGACCGAACATCTCAACGCCATGAATGCCATGGGGCCGCTTCCATGGGAGGTTACATTTTCTTACGCGCGCGCCCTCCAGGATCCCGCTTTGAAAGCCTGGAAAGGCGAGCCCGGTAACATCAGCGCGGCGCAGAAAGTTTTCTACCATCGTGCCAAATGCAACAGCGCAGCGCGCAGTGGTAGCTACAATAAACAGATGGAGGCGGCTGCTTAGAGTCCGCTCGCGATTTCCAGAGCAGAAGCGAAAAGAGGCGGCCACTGGAGTGACCGCCTCTTTTCTATTGAGCCGTAGTGGTTGAGTGGTGCTCCCGAAAATTCCGTCGCTTCACTGATCGAGAGCCTGAATACTGGATCAAATCCTTACTTGCGTAGAAAAATCTCCTGATACTCTTTTTTCTTCTGGGCAAAAGCCTTTGAATCGAGATCGTGCATTTCCACGAACTGAATTTTTTCCGCATCCGCAATCGGCGGATAAATTCCCTTGCGGTTTACGAATTCGCCTTGTTTGGCGAGAATCGTCATACTCTCCGCGCCGAGGAAGCTATCGATAAAAGCCTTGCCCGCGTTCGGGTGCGGCGCCTTGTTGCCAAGGGTCAAATAGTGGCCGTCGCCCATCATCTTGCCAAGCCGCACGTAATCGATCGGCGCGCCTCTCTCCCCGAAGGTGTGAACGTATTTTACATAGGTGATGCCCACCGGTGTTTCGCCGCTGGCAACGCGCTCCGCCGCAGGCAGCAGAGACTCGACCATAATTGGTTTGGTCGCGGCCAAGTCACGGATGAATTTATCCGCCTTCTCCTTGCCGAGCAGTTTTTCCAGGCTCGCGACCCATTGAGTCGTGGTTGTGTGCTGGGTCGGATCGGCCATGACGAGCTTTCCCCGGTATTGGGGCTTAAGCAGATCTTCGAGCGACTTGGGCGCGTCGCCGGGCTTGATAATGCTCTTGTTATAGAGAACGCCGATCATGACGTTGCGGTAGCGGGGACCGAGCTTGGGATCGATCGATTCCTTGGTGAATTCTTTGGCCGAAGGGGATTCGTAATTTGCAAAGATTCCTTCTTTCGACATGATCTGCATCGGATTGTCATTGGTTAGAATCACATCGAACCCCGGTTTTCCGGCGCGATATTCGGTCAGAGCGCGATCCATGACTTTAGTGGATGACGCTCTCCAGTACTCCAGGCCGATCCCGGTCTTTTGCCTGAAGACCTTGAACACAGCTTCGGCGCTGTCGGTTTCCAGCGAGCCGTAAACCGTAACTTTGCCCTCTTTTTTTCCGGCTTCGACAAGCTTTGGATCCTGAGCGTAAACCGGCGCAGCGATTAACGTGGCGGCGAGCAGTGCTAGGAATAAACGTGGTTTCTCGTGCATCAATTCCTCCGTGGTTTCGGCTAACTTTGCCGGGCATCGACCATTACAATGGTTGATGAACCTAGCACGGGTAGCGGGGATCCGGCGATTGAGTGTATCAGGGCGGATGAGTGACGCAACAACCTGTCCGCGCGGCTTTGCGATCTTAACTTGCCGGGCAGTTCAAATTATGAGCCGCGCCTTACGACGTTGAGGCTTGGCGCCGCATCGATCGTGGACGGTTTACCTGAACACTGCTGGAGCGTGCAGGATGCGCTATCGGAATAGTAAAATTCGATACTCCAGCACTTCGACTCGTGCAAGAGCCCGCTGGAGGACAAATCGCAATCAGGATATGGACTCGGCCGTTGGCCGATCACCGGCATCGAAGCCGCTGCTGGCGCCGTTGGATTCCAGCGCAAGCAACAGAGCGTCATCGACGGTTTTTAGAAAATCAAAGTGCATGCCGGCGCGCGCCGCGGGTGGAATCTCTTCGATATCCCTCCGATTCAATTCGGGCAGCAAGGCATGTTTGATCCCGGCGCGTTTGGCTGCCAGCATCTTTTCCCTGATTCCTCCGACCGGCAGTACCAGCCCCCGCAGGCTGATCTCGCCCGTCATGGCCACGTCTTTGCTAACTCTCCGTCCCGTCAGAAGTGAAACCAGTGCGACAAAGAGCGTAGTGCCGGCACTGGGACCGTCCTTGGGGATAGCCCCGGCGGGCAGATGGATGTGCAAATCGCTCTTTTTAAACACCTCGGGGTCGATGCCCAGCCCTTCGGCGCGTGATTTGACCAGACTCAAAGCGGCCTGCGCGCTTTCTTTCATGACCTCGCCCAACTGGCCGGTCAAAATCAACCGACCCTCTCCTGGCATTTTGGTCACTTCCACAAACAAAATATCACCGCCTACCGGCGTCCAGGCCAAACCCGTCGCCACGCCCGGTAAGCTGGTGCGCAGGGCAATCTCGTTGAAGAATTTTTTCTGACCAAGATAATTAACAATCGATTCGGCATCGACGGTAACCGGCTCAGTGACACCTTCGGCAACCCGCGTCGCCACGCTCCGGCAGACGGCGCCCAATTCGCGCTCGAGTTGGCGCACGCCGGCTTCTCGAGTGTACGATCTGATAATTTCCCGGACAGCCTCATCAGTGAAATGAATCTGTTCTGGTTTGAGGCCGTTCTCAACTGTTTGTCTCGGAATAAGAAAGCCTTTAGCGATAGCTAATTTGTCGTCCTCGATGTATCCCGGCACTTCCAAGATTTCCATGCGATCGCGCAGCGGGCCCGGAATGGTATCGAGGACGTTTGCCGTGGCTATGAAGAGTACTTGGCTTAGATCAAAAGGCACGCCGAGATAGTGATCCTGAAACGTGCTGTTTTGCGATGGATCCAAGACTTCGAGCAACGCCGCCGAAGGATCGCCGTGGAAGCTGGCACTGAGCTTATCGATCTCATCCAGCATAAAGACCGGATTTCTGCTGCCGGCTTTTCTGATGCCTTGAATG
>Ga0307414_10000929_pt1 | contig 15007 bp, 13 predicted proteins | sample DK1Ometagenome_FD_203804 | JGI IMG/M metagenome (GOLD analysis project Ga0307414, IMG submission 203804) | Maize rhizosphere microbial communities from greenhouse at UC Davis, California, United States - DK15-O-3 | ecosystem: Host-associated > Plants > Roots > Rhizosphere > Soil | place: USA... | reverse complement strand
CTTTTTTTAATCTGTTTCATTAATCTGCTATCTTTTGCACAATTACCAGAAGGATTTGTATATGTAAAAGATGTGATTCCAGATTTAAAAGTGGAATTAAGATACTCTTCATCAAAAAATTTTATTGGTAAAGTAATTGATGGCTATCAATCTGATAAACTTATTTTAACTGAAGCTGCTACCAACTCTTTAAAATTGGTGCAACAAGAATTAGAGCAACAGGACATGTGTTTATTGGTATTTGATGGTTACAGACCACAACGCGCCGTGAATCATTTTATGAGATGGGCAAAAGATTTAAATGATACTATCAACAAGCAGCGATTTTATCCCGATGTACCTAAAAAAGATTTGTTTAAAGAAGATTATATCGCATCGCGTTCTGGCCATAGTAAAGGAAGTACGGTGGATGTTACCATCATCAACGCTAAAACAAACAAGCCTTTAGATATGGGAAGTGAATATGATTTCTTTGGAAAACAATCATGGATTAGTTATGAAGGTATTTCAGAAAAACAAAAGAAAAATCGTCAGCTTTTACAAGCGGTCATGTTAAAGCACGGATTTAAAAATTATTTAAAGGAATGGTGGCATTTTACTTTAAACGATGAGCCTTTTCCTGATATGTATTTTGATTTTCCAGTAAAATAAAAACTTGTTCTACTTTTGGAATAATTAATATTTTTTAATTTTCTTAGAACTTAGAACTTAGAACTTAGAACTTAGAACTTAGAACTTAGAACTTAGAACTTAGAACTTAGAACTTAGAACCTGTTGTTGTTCCATTTCCAATTGTTTACGCATTTGTTTTATGGTTAACGTACTTCCATCATGGCTCCATCCAGGAGGACCAAACGCATACATGAACTTGTGATACCAATTCGGACTTTTCTTCATATCCTTCCAAATGTCTTTGTATTCATGCGTTAAAATCACGATGGGGTTATAGGAATTTGGTGGTTTGGTGACGCCGTATTCAATATCTATGTTTTCGTCTAATTCTTTCCAAGTTCCAAAGAGTTTATCGAACATATTTAAAAATCCACCGTGGTTTTTATCCATGTACTCCAAATTTCTGGCGTGGTGCACTTGATGCATCGTATGGGTATTGAATACTTTTTCAATAATTCCCATTTTTGGGACGTAAGCCGTATGTAATTGAAATTGCCAAAGGGCCTCAATACCTAAACATACAATCACCATTTCTGGAGGAAAACCAATGGCGGGAAGCCACATATAAAAGAATGGTTTATATAAAATGGTGAACCAGCCGTTTCTAACAGCCGTTCCTAAATTAAAATTATCAGATGAGTGATGCACGATGTGCGCCGCCCATAAAAAGCGCACCATGTGGTTTTGTCTGTGAAACCAATAATAGGTGAAATCGTCTAAAAATTGGCACAGAATCCAAACATACCAAGCATAGCCAAAAGATTCCCAACCCATGATATTCGTGCGAACACCATCAACCATAGGGTTGAATAATTCGTAAACATAATTAAAGATGACAATCGCAGAAATTGTTTTTATTAAAGGTGCTAAAACGACTGAGCCTACACCCATAGTTAGACTAGAGGCTAAATCCTTCCATTTATAAAGATTTTTGTGGTGGTCGTGGTCGTGGGATTTGCTATAAGTAAGCTCCACTAAAATAAGTCCTAAAAAGCAGGGAACACCATACACTAACGGGTTTGTAAAATCCATTTAATACTTAAATTTTAAAAACGTTGGTGTGGCTAGTAGTGTAGTAATGATTTTTTATTTTGGTGAATATAGTGATTAACTAACGGAATTGCAACCGATTTAATACCAACGCTTCTTATTCTTTTTTGAACCTTCGCTTTTTCGCCCTTTTTTATGTTTGCTTTTTCCTGGGGTTTTATGAATTTCCTTTTTAGCTTTTGGGTCTAACGGGTACGGATGATCATCCACCACATCCAATTGCATGTTTATAAGTTGTTGAATGGTTGCTATATATGTTTTTTCATCTGCTGAACATAAGGAATACGAGGTTCCTGAATTTCCAGCTCTCGCCGTTCTTCCAATTCTGTGAACATAAGTTTCTGGTACACTTGGTAAATCGAAATTCACCACCGCATCTAAATTATCAATATCAATCCCACGCGCCGCCACATCAGTAGCTATTAAAATGGTGGCTTGTTTATCTTTGAATTTTTTTAAAGCCTCTTGCCTCAGATTCTGGCTTTTATCACCATGAATGCTTTCTACTTTATAGCCATTTTTAATAAGTGTCTGTTCCAATTTCTCCACACCAAATTTGGTACGTCTAAAAATAAGAATGCTGCCTTTGATGGTATTTCGTAATAAATGCAAACACAATTCTATTTTGTTACGTTTTGGGACGTAATACAATACTTGGTTGACGTTTTTTGAGGTGGACGAATTGGGTGCCACTTCCACACGTTCAGGTTCATTTAAAATGGTATTCGCCAATTGTTCCACTTTAAAGGGAATGGTTGCCGAAAACAATAAAATTTGTTTCTCCCGAGTGCACAAACGCTCAATTTTTTTAACATCGTCAATAAAACCCATGTCCAGCATTAAATCCGCTTCATCTAAAACAAAAATATCCACATAATCTAGGTTTACGGTATCTTGTTTGTGCAAATCCAATAAACGTCCGGGTGTGGCAATTAAAATATCAACGCCTTTTTTAAGCACATCTTTTTGTGGTTCAATGGATGTGCCACCATATACAACGGTGGTTCTTAAATTGGTATATTTACAATAGGTCTTAAAATTTTCTTCAATTTGAACGGCTAATTCGCGAGTCGGACTGATTATCAACGCTTTTATTTTCTTGCCACTTTTACTAGCATCTTGTTTATCAAACAGCAATTGCAATATAGGTAGGGCAAACGCAGCAGTTTTTCCTGTGCCGGTTTGCGCCGAAACAATCACGTCTTTTTTGGCTAATACCAACGGAATTGTTTTTTCCTGAACCAAGGTTGGGTTATCGTAACCTGCTTCTGCAACGGCTCTTAAAATAGGTTTGTTTAATTGTAAGTCTTTAAACGACATATCGTATTCAAATTTGCAGCAAAGATACATAAAAGTTATCGGGGTAATTTTAGTAAACTTTAAAGGATATATGGACGAAACATTTTCTAATTTTGCGACGCAATCATAATTTGCAACATAACTTATGGTACAATACAATCCCAAAGACTGGATTACTTTTATATTTAGATTTCACAAATCGGATACGTTTAGAAAACTGATTCCCATGATGATATTTATCGGGCTTTACACAGCAGGTGTTGGGTATTTGGAATTGGAGTATTGGAACCTCTCCGAGAAAAATCATTTATCAAACATTACCGTGATGCACAATATGTTGGGTTTTGTGATTTCCTTATTATTGGTATTTAGAACAAATACGGCTTACGACCGTTGGTGGGAAGGTAGAAAACTGTGGGGTTCGTTGGTTAATAATAGTCGGAATTTAGCTATGAAACTCAGTGTTATTTTAAAGGAAGATCACGACAGGGCGTATTTTAGGAAATTGATTCCCGGTTATGCTTCTATATTGTCTAAACACTTAACTGATAAGGAAACTAGTTTACAATTGTTTGAAGGGATTGATTTAGACCACCATAAACACCGACCCAACCAAATTGCCACCATGATTTATCAAAAGGTGAGTGATTTGCATGAACAACATAAAATTTCGGGCGACCAACTGATTACCATCAATGCCGAATTACAGTCGTTTACAGATATTTGTGGTGCTTGCGAACGTATTAAAAACACGCCCATTCCCTATTCTTACAGTGCATTTATTAAAAAATTCATCTTTTTTTATGTGATGACCTTGCCCTTTGGTTACGTGTTTAGTTTGGGCTATTATGCGGTGCCAGTCGTTATTTTTATTTTTTACGTCTTGGCAAGTTTAGAACTCATTGCCGAAGAAATTGAAGACCCTTTTGGTTTTGATGCCAACGATTTGCCTATTGAAAAGATTTCGGCAAACATTAAAAAGCATGTGGAGGAGATAATTTAGGGTTTTTTTTGATAAGGTTTTGTTTTTGAAGTTTTGATACAACGATTGGGTTAAGGTTTCTTTGGGTGAAAATCCGTGGCGTAAACCGCGGATAGCATATTCGCGAGGACTTTCCGAGAGGAAAGCCATAAGCAATGAACTTTAGCCAGTGTTGTCAAATTTTTTTTAATTCAACCGAGATTCTAATACTTTTCTAACCTCTTCTGAAGTTGGGTCTTTAGCTAAAATTGTTCCTTGTTCGTCAATAAGAAACATTCCGCCACCTCCACCGTCAACCCCATATTTTTGCCAAATTGAATTTTCTCTATCTAGCTCTACTAAATTTAACCAAGTCCACTTTTCTTTTTCAAGGAATTTTACTAATCTGTCTGTGTTTTTAAATTCTCCAGCAACTCCAACAATAGTAAATCCTTTGTTCTTAAATTCATTATATATTGGAACCATTGTTCTGCTTTTAGATATACAAGGGCCACACCAAGTTGCCCATAAATCCAACAATGCAATTTTTTTATTTATTTTGTCCGAAAGTTTTATCTCATTTCCATTTAAATCGGGTGCTGAAAAATCAGAATATTTTTTTCCAACTTTTATGTTATCAATTGCATTAATTAAATTAAAAGCTAAATCATTATAGGGATGATTAGGATTGGCTTTTGAAAGTATTTGGAAATTTTTTTTAGCAAGTTTAATATCTAACGATTCTTTGTTATAAATCAAATTATCTAATAAGAAAGAGTATGATACAATTGTAGGGTTGTTTTCTATGTATTCTTGCTGAAACATTTTTTGTTCCTCATATATAGGTTTTATTTTGTCTTCTAACTCTTTGGCTTTTGGACTTAAGTTTTGACCAGATTTATTCAAATCTTCAATTTTCTTGTAAATTTCTACTTTTTCATCTTGATTTTTTGCTTCTCTTAATTCAGTGTAAAGTGATTTTGCTTTATCACTATTATATTCGTCATTTTTGTAAAGGCTTCTAATGCTATCTTGAAGTGGTGCTATTCTAAAATTAAATTTATCTTCAAAATTTTGTTTAAATTTTTTGAGTTGAGCATTTAAGTTTCCTCCTTCAACAATATTTTTGTCAAATTCTTCTTCTGGATAGATAGTTAAATTAATTTTTTCATTTTCCAGAAATAGTGGCATAGGTCTATATGCTCCATTCCTCACACTTTCTGAAAATGCTAGATTCACTATTTCTGGGTTTTGAAGTTCTGTTTCATAATGGAATTTTCCGTCAATTATAGGAATCTCAATTATTGAATCAAATCTACTATCTTGGTTAGGTTTTATAAGCATAATTGATTTAGCATCTGTCCCAATTACTTTTCCGTTTAGTTCAAGATTGTTTTTTTTCTCTGAAGAACAGTTAAATAAAAATATTGTTGATAGTAACAATACTAAATTAGTAGTGAATTTCATTTTTAGTTCGTTTTTAAATTTTGCAGAACTTTTGATATATGGATATGTTCAATTATCTAATATCAATAGTTAAACGAAGTTAGCTTTATTTCTGACAAATAGAACTTTGATTTAGAATTTTAAAAATGTAACCATTTCTTTGTAGATTTTAATTCTAAATATATTTAGCTAGCAAAAAAGCCACGAATACACTAATAAAAAATTTGTGTATTCGTGGCTAAAACCAATTTATTTATTCAATCTCTTGGTGGGTGCTTACCGCAATACGGTTCCAAGCATTAATAGTTGCAATCACCATAATAATCTGTGCTATTTGGGTTTCGGTAAAAAGTCCAGCCGCTTTTTGGTAGGTGTCTTTGCTTAAACCATGTTGATGAATCAAGGTGATTTCTTCAGTCATAGCCAAAACCGTTTGTTCTTCTTCAGTAAAGAATTTGGTGGCTTCTTTCCATGCGCTTGCCAAAAAGATCCGCTGGTTGGTTTCTCCACCTTTTGTGGCATCTTTGGTATGCATATCAATACAATAGGCGCAATTATTGATTTGCGAGGCACGGATTTTAATAAGTTCCTTTAAGGTTTTTGGGATGTCTATTTTTGCTAAATAGCCTTCCAAGGCATACATGGCTTTAAATGCTTGCGGCTCTACTTGATTGATGTTGATACGTTTTTCCATGGTGTTGTTCTTTTAATTTAACAGTACAAAGTTGGAAAACAGCCAACAGGAAAAACTTAAACTGGTTTAAGAAATACCTTTTTTACGGATTTCACTTAAATATTCGGGTGTAAAATTTAAATAGGAAGCAATCAAATATTGTGGCACACGCTGTAAAAATTCTGGCTGTACTTTTAGAAAATGATAGTAGAGTTCTTCCCGAGAAAAATCATAAAGAAACTTAATGCGCATTTGTACAGCGGCATAGGCTTTTTGATAAATACAACGGAAATATTTTTCCATAACGGGATGCACTTCCAGAAGCTTTTCATAAGCCGTTTTATCTATATACAACAGTTCGGTGTTTTCAACTGCTTGAATATAAAACTCGGTAGCGGATTGGTTTATGAAGGAGAATGTTTCGGTCATCCACCAATTTTCTATGGCAAATTCGGTAGTTTGTTCAGTGCCTTTGTCATTGATGAAAAATTTGCGAAGAATGCCATTCAACACGAAGACATTGGATTTACAAACCTGTTCTGCTTCCAAAAGATTTTCTTTTTTCAATATTGTTTTAAACTGAAAATAGGAGAGTATAGCTTCAAACTCTTGATCACTTACAGTGGCGAATTTATTAATATGTGCTTTAAAAATATCGGACATGTTTTGGAGTTTGTTTAAATATAATATAAGCTATTGCTCCTTAGTTTCTGGCAAATTTAAGTAAGGTCTGTATGTTGCCGTTGTCGGCTTCTTTTAATGCGGTAATATACATTTTTCGTGTTTCATCTGGTTTAACCATTTTTGATTTGTGCCAACTAAAAATGGCCTTTCCAAAAACACGTTCGATAATGATATCAGCCATCATTCTGGAGTGTCTGCCATTTCCATTCGAAAAACAATGAATGGCTACAAGACTATGTTTAAATCTGATGGCAATTTCTTCATCCGAATACGTTTTGTTTTCTATCCAGTATATCGTATCGTCAATAAGGTTTTTTAATTCCATACCGATTTGCGTCCATTTTATTCCAATATTTTTATCGGTTTTCCTAAACTCCCCAGCCCATTTCCAAACATCACCATACATTTTTTTGTGTAAATCTTTTATGAATTTCTCTGTTAATATTTTTTCTTGCTTTAAATTGGTATGGATGGTCCATTCCACTGCTTTTTCAATATTTAGCTGTTCAAATTCATCTAATTCGCCTTGTGTTGTTATCGATTTTATTTTGAGACCTTCTTTTTCTTCTTCATTTATAGGCGTTTGCCCATCTTTATAATCTAATTCTAATCCCATAACGATTTTCTCATGTCTCTTTTTATGTCACTCGCCAAATCTTTTATGGTTTCATTTAATTTTTCATCACCAATGCCTTGACCTTCCAATTTCATATTCTGATTGGTTCTTAAAACTATTTTCTGGGCTAGTTTTTCAGCTTTCATATTAATTAAATCGTTAAAACTTCCGTTTTTGGGAACAAAACCGTACACAAATTTTAAATCCATGGCTTCGCCAACTTCCTTTAAGGATTTAATGGTGATGGATCCTTTTACTTCATTGTCTTCAAGCCTTTTTACACCTTGTCTGGTGGTTTTAAGTTTGTTTCCAAGTTGTTCCATAGTCATATTGAGTGCCGTACGAATTGTATGGATCCATCCTTTATCTGGAATCAAAACCATTTCTGTTTTTTGAAATGGTTTTAGTTTCTGGTCCAATTGTTCAATTAAAAGCTTTCTTTTATTTCTCATTTTGTAATCAATTGAGTTTACAATTAAATTAAAAAGTAAACTTATGTGATTACAAATATATAAAAAAGTAAACGTGTAAGTTTACATAATTTAAAAAAGCGTTGGATTTAGGTGGAAGTTTAAAATTTACTACAAAATCAACAACCCATTTTCCCGTAAAACGTTCATCGGTTTTGAAAACCAAAACAATTCAAAATCCTCAAATTGGGTTTCAAAATCTTTTTTTAAGTCTGAAAAGGCAAGTAATTGAGAGTTGTTCGGACTTAATTTTTCCAATACATTTAAAAACCAAGTGCCGTGATTTTTATCTAAAGTGATGGTAAAGGTGTCAGTGGTGCTATGAAACATGGCTTGTAAAGTATAATATGTTTGTCCTTTTTTGGTTTTGGAAGTTTCGGTTACCAAAGGTTTTGTGCCCAACCACAGTATTTTTGCGGTGGGTTTGATGTTGAAATGCACATCGGTTTCCAAACAGTTATGGATATAATCTGGCTTAATAGTGGTTTTCGGGATTTTAAAATCAAACCATTCTTGCAAGGGTAATTCAAAACCAATGCCGTGCATATAATTAAAAAGCGATTTTTTCAATCCGAAACTAAATTGATTATGGTCAATGCCCGTGGTGTCCGTAAAAGCAATATCGTTATTAGCAAACGTAATGGCTTTGGTGTTTGGGATGATATGATATTCGGATGGATTTAATCCAATGGGACTGTGCGCCGTTAAAGCAAATTGATGCCAAAACCCCGATTGCAAAACCCCAATTTCGAATAACTGCCGTACCATTTCCAAACTATCAACCGTTTCTTGAATGGTTTGCGTAGGGTAACCATACATTAAATAGGCGTGCACCATGATGTTGGCTTCGGTAAAATGACGTGTCACTTGGGCAACTTGTGCCACGGTCACACCTTTATCTATCAACGCCAATAACCTATCGGAGGCCACTTCCAGTCCGCCAGAAACAGCAATGCAGCCAGAGGCTTTCAATAATAAACACAAATCTTTGGTGAAGTTTTTTTCAAACCGAATGTTGGTCCACCACGTCACCGTAAGTTTGCGTTTTATGATTTCCAAAGCGAGGGCTTTCATGAGGGCAGGTGGTGCGGCTTCGTCCACAAAATGAAATCCGTTTTCGCCCGTTTGCTCTATGAGTTGTTCCATGCGATCTACCAATAATTTGGCAGCGATGGGTTCATAAATTTTTATATAATCCAATGAAATATCGCAAAACGTACATTTGCCCCAATAGCAACCGTGTGCCATGGTGAGTTTGTTCCATCGGCCATCGCTCCATAAACTGTGCATGGGGTTGGCGATTTCTATCACGGAAATGTATTTATCTAAATGTAAATCGGAATAATCGGGTGTGCCGACCTCACTTTGTTTATAATCGGGTTTGGTGCTATTGTTTTTATATACGACTTGTCCGTTTTCTAAAAGAAACGTACGTTTAAACTCCCCTCCTTCGGAGGGGTTGGGGGAGGCCAATAGTTCGATAGGCAATTCCCCATCATCCAGCGTAATAAAATCAAAAAAATCAAATACTCTAACGTCTGTGACCGATCGTAATTCGGTATTTGGGAATCCGCCTCCCATCGCAATTTTAATGTTTGGATGGTTGGTTTTTATATGTTGCGCACAACGAAACGCACTGTATAAATTTCCCGGAAACGGCACCGAAAAGCACACCAATTTGGGTTGAATGTTTTTTATTTTGTCTTCAAGAATGTTTAAAGTAATGGTGTCAATGTAAGTCGGTTGCCCTTGTAATTGTTCGTATAATTCATCAAACGAATTGGCACTCTGTCCCAAGCGTTCCGCATATCGGCTAAAACCAAAATGGTTGTCAATGCATTCAACAATAAAATCTGATAAATCTTCCAGATACAAGGTGGCCAAATGCTTGGCTTTGTCTTGCATACCCATGGAGCCAAATGCCCAATCGAGTTCATCCAATTGCTCAAAACGGGAGGCTTGTGGTAAAAAATTATCAGTACAAATTTGTCTGGCGAAGGTTGGTTTTTTTCCTTGTAGAAAGTCAATCACATTATCCAAGGGTTGTAAATAAGTATCTTTTAAACTATAAATTCTTAGAGCATTTTCAGAAATGATGCTGTTATTATTTGATGCCAATTCAAAAAGCTCTTGAAATGTTTTTTTTGAGAATAGTTCTAAAATCACTTCAATACCCAAATCCATTTGAAATGAAGAAATGCCTTTAGTATTTAAAAAGCCTTTTAAATAGCATGTAGCAGGGTAGGGCGTGTTTAATTGCGTAAACGGAGGCGTGATGAGTAAAAGGTCTTTCAAAATGCTACGGAAAATAAATAGTAACAAAGATAGTTTGTTTACAACCCTGAACTTGTTTCAGGGGCTCATTATTTTTTTAATAATGATGGATCAGATTATAAACGCACGCAGTCTATTTCTTTTCGCTAAAGGAAGCGCCTCATTTTCTATAGCTAGAGTCAAATGTTCTTGATTTTTATCTTTTGAAAACAACAATTCATAAAACTGATGGGTTGTTAAACTGTTTTTGGCAGGTTCAATAAGCGAAACCGTATCGCAAGTTTTCACAAAACCTTCTTCCAAAATCCGAACATAGGTTCCGGGAAAACCATGATTTAGAAATTGTTTCACTACTTTTTGGGAGCCAAACTTCACGCCTAATTTAAAGCAAGGTTCTCTGGGTTGGGTAACTTGAATTAAGGCAGAACCGATTTTATAAATATCTCCAATCATCATTTTGGTTTCGTCCAATCCGTTTACGGTGAGGTTTTCACCAAACATGCCCCAATTCCAATCTAAATTGGGATAGAGGTTTTTCCAATAATCATAATGATTTTCAGAAAATAGATAACAGGCTTTAAACTCGCCACCATGATATTTTCTATCGGTTACTTCATCATCCTTCACATCACTTTTTCCTAAATAAATAGGTTGCTTGGTAGGTATTTTATAAATACCTGTCGTCACATTTTTACCTCTATAAAGGATAGTTGTTGGTTTGGCTATATTGGTGGAAGTGATATGCATAGAACATTATTTTTTTAGTGCCGTCAACTCCGCAATTTTACAAATAACTTCAGTGGCTTTTACCATGCTTTCTACAGGCACATATTCATAACGTCCGTGAAAATTATGGCCGCCGGCAAAGATATTCGGACAAGGTAAACCCATAAAACTCAGTTGGGAACCATCCGTGCCACCACGAATCGGTTTTATAATCGGTTTGATGCCCAATTGTTTCATGGCCTCTTCAGCAATATCTACAATATGCATCACCGGTTCTACTTTCTCTTTCATGTTAAAGTATTGGTCTTTAATCTCAATACTTACAACATCATCTTCATATTGAGAGTTAAGCTCTTCGGTCAGTTTTAGCATCATCTCCTTGCGTGCTTTAAAATGCCTAATATCATGATCCCGAATAATATATTGTAATTCGGTTTCCTCAACATCGCCTTTCACAGTGTGTAAATGAAAAAAACCTTGATAGTCATCCGTGTGTTCTGGTGTTTCAAGTCGTGGTAATGAAGTGATGAATTCCGTAGCAATGTACAATGAGTTAACCATTTTGCCTTTGGCATAACCTGGGTGCACGCTTTTACCTTTCACACGGACTTTGGCACTAGCGGCATTGAAATTTTCATATTCCAGTTCGCCGATTTGGCTGCCATCCATGGTATACGCCCAATCGGCTCCAAATTTTTCGACATCAAATTTATGGGCGCCACGACCTATTTCTTCATCGGGTGTAAAACCGATTTTTATAGTGCCGTGTTTAATTTCTGGATGGTTTATTAAATATTCCATCGCTGTCATGATTTCACAAATACCAGCTTTATCATCGGCTCCCAAAAGCGTGGTGCCGTCTGTGGTGATTAAGGTTTGTCCTTTATAAAGGTGTAAATCTTCAAAATAATCAGGCGATAATATGATGTTTTCAGCGGCGTTTAAAACAATATCCTTCCCATTATATTTTTCAATAATTTGAGGTTTTACGTTGGTCGCGGTGAAATCTGGTGAAGTATCATAATGGGAGATAAACCCAATGGTTGGCACAGCATGGGCAACGTTGCTTGGAAGTGTCGCCATAATATAGGCGTTTGCATCGATGCTGACGTCATGCATGCCAATGGCTTTTAATTCTTCAGCTAATTTATTTGCCAAATGCCATTGTTTTTCGGTGCTTGGCGTGGTTTCACTATCTGGATTTGATTGGGTGTCTATAGTAACGTAACTGATGAATCGATTTATAATATGTTGTTTATCAATCATTTTAAAGGATTTATTTGAGGTTTTTAATGGAATAATCATATGTAGATAGTTAGCTCAAAAATACTATTAATTTTCAAATGCTTCATGCTGTTTTTTATGAAATGAATGGTATTTTTGTCACGCAATTCAACCTTCACTATGTATAAGCTACTTATCCGTCCCATTTTATTTTGGTTTGATCCTGAAGATGTGCATTACTTTACGTTTTCGCTCATTCGATTTTTAAACAAGATTCCTTTAGTTTCAACCATTATTAAAAAAGTATACCTAGTTGAAGATGCTTCTTTGGAAAATGAATTATTCGGATTAAAATTTAAAAATCCCATTGGTTTGGCTGCGGGATTTGATAAGGATGCGAAGTTGTTCAATGAATTATCAAACTTCGGATTTGGTTTTATTGAAATCGGTACCTTAACCCCAAAAGCGCAACCGGGAAATCCGAAAAAAAGATTGTTTCGTTTGAAGGCAGATTCAGCTATCATTAATCGTATGGGATTTAACAACGGCGGTGTTGAGGAAGCGGTATTACGATTGAAAAAGAACAACTATGTTTTAATCGGTGGCAATATTGGAAAGAATAAAGTTACAGCCAATGAAGATGCTGGAAATGATTACAAAATCTGTTTCAATGCGCTGTTTGATTATGTGGATTATTTTGTGGTGAATGTTAGTTCGCCTAACACGCCGAATTTAAGAGCGTTACAAGATAAAGAACCGTTGACGAATCTTTTAAAGGATTTACAGATTGAAAATGCAAATCACCCAAAAAAGAAACCGATTTTATTAAAAATTGCACCAGATTTAACCAATGAGCAATTGTTGGATATTATTGATATTGTTGCAGAAACCAAAATTGATGGTATTATTGCTACCAATACCACCATTTCAAGAGACGGCTTAATTTCTGAAAGTAAGACAGAAACTGGCGGTTTAAGCGGAAAACCATTAACAAATCGTTCTACGGAAGTGATTCGTTTTTTAGCCGAAAAAAGCAATAAAGCATTCCCCATTATTGGAGTTGGAGGGATTCATACCGTTAAAGATGCTTTGGAAAAATTGGACGCTGGTGCCGATTTAATTCAGCTTTACACAGGATTTATATATGAAGGGCCAAAGCTTATAAAAGATATCAATAAGGCTTTGATTAAAAAGTAAGTTACTTGATGAATTTTTTAATGGTCCAACCCGTACCATCACTCAAGCTCAAAATATAAGTTCCCGAAGATAAATTGTTAACATCAATTTCTTTGCTGCTAAGCGTTCCTTTGGAAAATACTTGCCCGTATAAATTGGATATTTCATAATGAATGGAACTCGCCATCACATCTGTAGCGATGTTTAATTTTCCACCGGAAACTGGATTCGGATAAATTTTAGCTTCAGCGATACCTTTTTTACTTGCTATTGGTTTTACTATTTCATTACTGAATATTTTAATGTCATCAATGGCAATGTCTCCATCCCATCCAGAACCTCTTACAGCTCTAAATCTAATTTTAATGGTTTGATTTGTATAATCAGATAAATCAACGGTTAGAATTTTAAAATCGTCACCTTGCACTATTTGTTTATTCCCTGATAAAACAGGAATCACATCATTAATAAAACCTTCCTCCGTTTGTATATCCACATGAAGTTCGCCAATACCAGATCCAAACATGTGATAAGCAAATTGTAATTTTGAGTTTGATGAGTTAATAGTTATGCAAGGAGATAAAAACTCAGCCACATCACCGGCTTTTGAACCTGAGGCTTCAGTATAAATGTAAGCCCCTTTAGCAGTTTTGGTAGTGTTATCTTTAATTGGTCCTGTACCTTCAGAACCAGTATCTCCTGAATTAATAAACCAATTATAGCCATTTCCAGATACATCTTTAGATGTCCAGCCCGTATCGTTCGCCGTTTCTAAACCTTCAAAATCTTCAAGCAGAGGGAATGTTTTTAAAGTGCCTACTTGTATATAATTGTAAAATGTTTTGGTTATTGTTTGAATTTTGTTTGAAATGGTAAGTGTTACATCATATATCCCTTTTTCAAAAGTATGTGTTGGGTTTTGTGTGGTGTAATCAATAATGCCGTCACTATCCATATCCCATTTCCAGCTAGTGGCATCTAAGCTAACGTTACTAAAATTAACGGTTAAATTATCGTCACAACTTTGATTTACATCGGCAATAATATTGGCGTTAAATAAATCACCTGCTAAATAACTTTTAGCTGTTTTATAAAAAGCATACATTCTAGAAAACTGTTTTTCTGAAAAATGAGACCGACACCCTTTTGGGGAGTAAGACATGATATTTTGTGTGTCTGGAGAAAAGCGTTGACCATTGGCATCTCTTTCATTACCAACGTAATTGCAAGAACTATCAACATTTAAGTTACTTAATGTTGGGTCTGCAGGGGTGTCACAAATACTATCTCCATCCGTATCACAATTACTGCCATTAACTAATTCTGTTGTTAAGCCTTCACTTTGTGGTCCTTGAGTATGTAATAAAGAAAAATAGTGGCCAACTTCATGAGATAATGTAGAGCTATTGGTTACACAGCTATTTTGCAAAACAATAATATCCAATTTGCCTGTATTATTGGTATAGCCGCATATATTGATGTCGGCTTCGTTTTCTACAGACTCAAAAAAATAAATATTTAATACGTTAGGTGTGTAATAACTACTAATAAGTGCAGCTTCTCTGGTTTTATTAAAATGGCATAAGTTATCATTATCTATATAATTAACATCATCACTTAGATAAAATTCTAAATAAGCATTAGAATATAAAGCGTTTAAATCTGCAATAGCTTCATTCAAATCACTAACCCTTAAACCGCCGTTACCATTAGAATTTCTAATAATATGTGCTTGA
>Ga0307414_10000927_pt1 | contig 15015 bp, 27 predicted proteins | sample DK1Ometagenome_FD_203804 | JGI IMG/M metagenome (GOLD analysis project Ga0307414, IMG submission 203804) | Maize rhizosphere microbial communities from greenhouse at UC Davis, California, United States - DK15-O-3 | ecosystem: Host-associated > Plants > Roots > Rhizosphere > Soil | place: USA... | reverse complement strand
TCCAACGCAATTGTAATATCGGATCCTGCTTTGTAACCAGCCTTTTCGATTGCATCCAGGATACTTCCCAGCGCCTCTTCTGTTCCGCCTGAGAAATTAGGGGCAAATCCACCTTCATCTCCTACGGCAGTACTTAGGCCTTTATCATGAAGAATTTTCTTCAAATTATGGAATACTTCAGCACCCATTCTCACTGCATCAGAGAAAGTAGGAGCGCCTACTGGACGGATCATAAATTCTTGAAATGCAATAGGAGCATCAGAGTGAGAACCACCATTGATGATGTTCATCATTGGCACAGGAAGTGTTTTAGCATTGACTCCGCCCACATATCTAAACAATGGGATACCCAAGTCATCAGCTGCTGCTCTAGCTACTGCAAGGGAAACTCCCAAGATAGCATTGGCCCCCAATTTAGATTTAGTTTCTGTACCGTCCAGTTTGATCATCAAGTTATCAATTCCTCTTTGGTCGAATACAGATTCTCCGATAAGTTCAGACTGAATAATTTCATTTACATTCTCTACTGCCTTCAATACACCCTTTCCGAGGTACTTACTTTTATCGCCATCTCTTAATTCTACTGCTTCGTTTACACCGGTAGATGCTCCACTTGGCACAGCTGCACGGCCAAATGCTCCAGTATCGGTAAGCACATCTACTTCAATGGTAGGGTTTCCCCTGGAATCTAAAATTTGTCTAGCATGAATTGCTTGAATCAATGTCATAATGTCAAAAGGTTTATAAGTTTTAATTTTTGTTTATTAAAGCGATAAAATCGTCAAAAAGGTATCTCGAATCATGTGGTCCCGGAGAAGATTCTGGGTGATATTGCACGGAGAAGGCAGGCTTATTCTTCAACCGGATTCCAGCTACTGTATTATCATTAAGATGTACGTGGGTAATTTCTACATCCTGATTCTTTTCTGCATCTTCACGGGTGATATTAAAGCCGTGATTCTGGGAAGTAATCTCACTTTTGCCAGTCAATAGATTCTTGATCGGGTGATTCAATCCTCTATGACCATGGTGCATTTTATAAGTAGTAATGCCTACTGATTCTGCTAATAGCTGATGTCCAAGACAAATCCCAAAGAGCGGCTTCCCTGTTTCCAGAATAGCTTTGGTAGTCTTCACGGCATAATCCATTACTGCAGGATCCCCGGGGCCATTTGACAAGAAGTAGGCATTTGGAGTCCATTCCTCCATTTCTTGCAAGCTCGTCTTCGCAGGGAATACTTTGCAGTAAACGCCACGGTCAGCTAAGCTTCTCAATATATTCTTTTTAATTCCGAAATCGACACAAGCCACCTTGATTGAAGAATTTTCATCTCCAAAAAAGTAGGGCTCCTGCGTGCAGACGGTAGAAGAAAGCTCCAAACCATCCATATTTGGGATTTTTTCCAATTCTGCCTGAAGACCTTCGAGATTACCTTCATATTCAGAACTGATGATGGCGTTCATAGCACCTTTGGACCGAAGGTGAGTGACAAGCTTTCTGGTGTCAATATCCGCAATACCGGTAATCTTATGCTTCACCAGATAGTCTTGTAGTGAGCCACTGGCATCAAGTCTCGAGAAAACATCAGAAAAACTATTGACCACTATACCGCCGATCGTAGGATGGTCAGATTCTACCTCCTCGTCAATCACACCATAATTCCCGATATGGGAAGTAGTGGTGACAATAATTTGTCCTGTGTAAGATGGATCTGTGTAAATCTCCTGATATCCGGTCATTCCGGTGTTGAAGCAGATCTCACCACCGTTAGTTCCAGGATTACCAATCAAGGAACCATGAAACTTGGTTCCGTCAGCCAGAAGTAATGTCGCTTTTTGTTTTATCATTTTGCTTAATAATTGCCCAAAGTTAAATATTTATTGGGAAGGAAGATAAATGAAATGGGTATAAAAAAAGGATTGAACAAATGTCCAATCCTTTCAATATGACGAAGTCGATTTTCAACTTACTTTTCTTCAGTTTCGCCTTCAGTATCAGTAGATGCTTCTGGAGCTTTAGGGGCTTCAGATTTTGCTTCAGTTGCTGGTGCAGCTGCTGGAGTTTCCGTAGGAGCATCAGCCTTAGCAGTAGTACCTCTACGGGATCTTCTGGTAGTTTTCTTAGCTGGTTTAGCATCCTTAAGCATCAATTCATTAAAGTCTACCAATTCAATGATACACATTTCTGCGTTGTCACCTAATCGGAAACCTGTTTTGATTATTCTTGTATATCCTCCTGGACGAGTAGCTACTTTTTCGATTACTCCACCGAACAGTTCGATGATAGCTTCTTTATTTTTCAAATAAGAGAAAGCTACACGTCTATTGTGAGTAGTATCTTCTTTAGCTCTGGTCACCAGTGGCTCCAAATACTTCTTCAATTCTTTTGCCTTGGCAAGCGTTGTTGAGATACGCTTGTGAAGAATCAGCGAAGTTGCCATATTAGAAAGCATAGCTTTTCTATGAGCGGCCTTCCTTCCAAGGTGGTTAAATTTCTTACCGTGTCTCATTATTATTTATTCTTCATCAAGTTTATACTTAGAAATATCCATCCCAAAGGTCAGATTTTTTTCTTGGATGAGTTGCTCTAGTTCAGCAAGGGACTTCTTACCGAAGTTTCTGAATTTCATCATATCAGAAATCTCAAGTTTGGCAAGATCGCCCAGCGTCTTCACATCGGCAGCTTTCAGACAGTTGAATGCACGAACTGAAAGATCTAGTTCGCTCAAAGATGTCTTAAGAAGCTTTCTCATGTGCAAGAATTCTTCATCTATAGGCTCCGGTTCAGCTATTCCAGTAGAATCAAGGACCATTGTCTGGTCAGAGAATAACATAAAGTGCTGAATAAGGATTTTGGCAGATTCCTGAAGGGCTTTTTCCGGATGGATAGAACCGTCGGTGGATACTTCCAAGATCAATTTTTCGAAGTCAGTTTTTTGCTCTACCCGGGTATTTTCTACGCTATATTTCACGTTTTTAATTGGCGTGAAAACAGCATCGATTGCGATAGTACCGAATATTTGCTCTTTTGGTTTGGACTCTTCAGCTGGTAGATACCCTCTTCCCTTTTCGATAGTTAACTCAATCTCAAAGTCTTTAGATTCGTCGATATGACAAATCACTAGATCTGGATTAAGAATCTCGAAAGAAGAAGTGAACTTAGCAATGTCTCCGGCAGTGAAAACAGATTGATTTTTAATTTCAACAGTGATTTTACCATCAAATGCTTCGTGCACTTTCTTGAATCTCACCTGTTTCAAGTTCAAAATAATATCTGTCACATCTTCTACTACACCTTCGATGGTAGAAAACTCATGCACTACACCAGGTACTTTGATGGCAGTGATGGCATAACCTTCCAAGGAAGAAAGCAAAATCCTTCTCAGGGCGTTACCAATTGTAACTCCATAGCCTTTTTCGAGTGGTTTGAATGTGAATAAGCCATGGAAGTCATCGGCTTTTTCCATTACCACTTTTTCGGGCATTTGAAATGCTAGTATGGACATATATCTCGTTCTTTTTTAAAAGCTGAAAATAGTAAAATATTACTTAGAGTAAAGTTCGACAATGAGTTGCTCCTTGACATTCTCAGGAATATCATCTCTGCCTGGAACACTGACGAATTTGCCGGTCAAAGAAGCGCCATCCCACTCTAACCAAGGATATTTATTGGCACCTCTACCAGCTAAGCTATTGGTAATAGCTTCGAGAGACTTAGAACGCTCTCTTACTGACACTACATCACCTGGCTTAAGGGAATAAGAAGGGATGTTTACTACTTCACCGTTTACAAGCACGTGCTTGTGGGAAACCAACTGTCTTGCACCACGCCTAGTTGGGGAAATCCCCATTCTATAGACCGTATTATCCAATCTGGCTTCTAGTAACTGAAGAAGGTTTTCACCGGTGATTCCAGATTTTCTGGAGGCAATATCAAACATCTTAGCGAACTGTCTTTCCAACACGCCATAAATGTATTTTGCCTTTTGCTTCTCAGCAAGCTGAATTGCATATTCAGACTGTTTCTTTCTTCTACCTCTACCATGTTGTCCCGGAGGGTAGTTTTTCTTAGAAAGAGCCTTGCTATGCCCTTCTATAGGTTCACCAAATTTCCTGGCGATCTTTGCTTTAGGACCTGTATATCTAGCCATTCTATTACAATTTTATAATTAAACTCTTCTACGCTTAGGTGGTCGACATCCATTGTGCGGCATTGGCGTCACATCAATGATAGTGGTCACATCTAATCCTACATTCTGCAATGTTCTAATCGCAGATTCACGACCCGAACCGGGACCTTTTACAAAAACTTCGATCTTTCTCAAACCTAAGTCATATGCAACTTGTCCGCAATTCTGTGCGGCCATCTGTGCAGCGTAAGGAGTATTTTTCTTAGAACCTCTGAAACCCATTTTACCGGCAGAAGCCCAAGAGATTACTTGTCCTGCATTATTGGTAAGCGAGATGATGATATTGTTGAAGGAAGCACGGATGTGCGCTTGACCTACAGCTTCTACCTTTACTACTCTCTTTTTACCCTTTGCTTTATCGTTTCTTTTCTGAGCCATAATCTAAATCAGGTTTTATTTAGTTGCCTTCTTCTTGTTAGCAACTGTTTTACGCTTACCCTTCCTTGTTCTGGCGTTGTTCTTGGTGTGCTGACCACGAACTGGAAGTCCTTTTCTGTGTCTCAAACCTCTATAGCAACCAATGTCCTGTAGTCGCTTGATGTTCAATTGGATCTCTGATTTCAGAACACCTTCTGTTCTGAATTCTTCCGCAATAATGTTACGGATAGCGGTAGACTCATCGTCGTCCCACTCACCAGCCTTCTTATCGAAAGAGATTCCGGCTTTAGTCAGAATAGCTTTGGCTGCACTTCTACCTATTCCGAAGATGTAGGTAAGCCCGATTACGCCACGCTTATTGTCTGGTATGTCTACCCCTGCAATTCTAGCCATAATTTAACCTTGTCTTTGTTTAAACTTTGGATTCTTCTTATTGATGACGTAGAGTTTACCATTTCTTCTGATCAACTTACAGTCAGCACTTCTTTTTTTAATGGATGCTTTAACTTTCATCTCCGTCTTATTTATATCGATATACAATTCTGCCTTTTGACAAATCATAGGGAGACAGCTCTAATTTCACACGATCTCCAGGAAGGATTTTAATATAATTCATCCTCATTTTACCGGATATATGGGCGATCAATTGGTGCCCATTCTCCAATTCCACTTTGAACATCGCATTGGATAATGCTTCTGTGATAGTTCCGTCCTGCTCTATAGATGTTTGTTTGGCCATATTAGAATTTAAAATTCTCTTCTATGTATTTATGTGAGGTCAATACCTCAGTTCTATCTTCAAATATCGCTACTGTATGCTCATAATGGGCTGAAGGTTTTCTATCCGCAGTGCGAATAGTCCATCCATCACGCTCTTGGACAATATTCCTTGTACCAAGATTAACCATAGGCTCAATGGCGATCACCATGCCGTCTTTAAGTAAAGGACCGCTTCCACGCTTACCGTAGTTAGGCACTTCTGGTGACTCATGAAGGCTTCTGCCCAATCCATGTCCTACAAGCTCCCGAACTACTGTGTAGCCTTTAGCTTCTACAAACTTTTGGATGGCATGACCGACATCACCGATCCTTTTACCATAAACAGCTTGCTCAATTCCTGTATAAAGTGAATCTCTGGTGGCTCTTAATAAGGCTAAGACAGAAGGGGAAACCTCACCAATAGGGTACGTATAAGCGGAATCGCTATGAAAACCTTGGTGAAAGACTCCACAATCTACTGAGATTATATCGCCATCTTTCAATTCATATTTACTGGGAAAACCGTGTACTACTACTTCATTAACTGAAATACACAGTGAAGCTGGAAATCCGTTGTAGCCTTTGAATGAAGGCACACCATCATGATCCCTAATAAACTCCTCAGCAATTTTGTCCAGAAAAGAGGTCTTTACCCCTTCCTTGATATGCTTAGCTACTTCCCCATGGGCTCTCGCTAGTATATCGGCACTTTCTTTTATTAACTTAACTTCCTCTGAAGTCTTGTAATGAATCATTCTTAGGCTACTTGATAATTAGAAGGATTATTCTTCATATTACCGCTTTTCATCATTCCCTCGTAATGTCTCATCAATAGGTAACTTTCGATCTGTCTTAATGTATCCATGATCACACCTACCATGATAAGGAGCGATGTCCCTCCATAGAACTGGGCGAACTCGGCACCAACTCCTGAGATAATAGCAAGGGCTGGAAGAATAGCTACTGCTGCCAATAATATTGAGCCTGGCAGCGTGATCTTAGAAATAATCCCGTCGATAAACTCCGAAGTTGGAGCACCTGGTTTTATTCCCGGAACAAATCCACCGTTCCGCTTCATGTCCTCTGCAATCTGCTCCGGATTAACCGTGATAGCTGTGTAGAAGAAAGTGAACAGGATAATCATCACTGCGAACAACAGATTGTACTGCCAAGATGTGAAATCACTGAATGTAGCGCCAATATAGTTGGCAATGTCATTCTCTGATGCCCAGATCTGCGCAATAAGAGCAGGTACAAACATCAATGATTGTGCAAAGATAATGGGCATTACACCTGAAGCATTCACCTTGATAGGTATATACTGTCGCTGTCCGCCATATACTTTACCTCCCACTACTTGTTTAGCATATTGAACAGGTATTCTTCTAGTGGCTTCTGTCAGGGCAATAACCCCAACTACTACAAAGAACAATACCAATGCCTCAATAATCAGAAGCAAAAGCCCTGAGGATCCTTTCTCTAATGTCTCTGCAATGATAGCTCCAGGAAAACGGGATATAATACCGATCATGATTAGCATGGAGATACCGTTTCCGATACCTTTCTCAGTGATCTTCTCTCCAAGCCACATACAGAACATGGTGCCTGCAGAAAGTAATATCAATGAACTAACCATGAACAAGGTACCACTAACCATAACTGCACCGGTCGGCATGATGGTAGCGGATACATATCCAATACCTTGCGCAATAGTGATCAGAATAGTCAGTACCCGGGTGATTTGATTGATCCTTTTTCTACCAGATTCACCCTCCTTTTGCATTTTCTGAAAGTAAGGTACTCCGACAGTCAATAGCTGCAGCACGATGGATGCAGATATATACGGCATAATGCCCAGACCGAAGATAGAAGCATTACTAAACGCTCCACCCAGGAAGGTATCGATAAGTCCAAAGATTCCTTCAGGAGTACCACCAAGTTTAGATGGGTCGACTCCGGGAAGTACTATAAAAGAACCTAATCTGAAGATGATCAGAAAACCAACCGTATTCAGGATCCTTATTCTAAGGTCTTCGATAGAGAAAATATTCTTAACTGTCGAAATAAACTTTTTCATTAATTCAAATGGTGTTTACCGTACCTCCAACATTCTCAATAGCTGCAGAAGCAGAAGCAGAGAATTTATGTGCAGTCACGTTTAATTTGGCTTTCAATTCACCTCCTCCGAGGATTTTGATTTTGTCATTCTTAGATGCTATACCATGAGCTACTAGCGCGTTCAAGTCGATAGCATCAAGATTGTATTGCTCGGAAAGACCTTGCAATGTATCCAAATTTACTGGTTTGAACTCAACTCTGTTCAAGCTTTTGAAGCCAAATTTTGGAACTCTTCTCTGAAGTGGCATTTGACCACCTTCAAAACCCAGTTTAGTTTTGTATCCAGATCTTGATTTTGCTCCTTTATGACCTCTTGTAGAAGTTCCACCTCTACCTGAGCCTGTACCTCTACCGATTCTTTTACGATTCTTGGTAGAGCCCTCAGCTGGTGTTAATGTATGCAGTTTCATAATTAAGCTTCCTCCACTTTTACAAGGTGATTAACTTTATTGACCATACCGGCGATTTGTGGCGTATTCTCTACGGTCACTGACTTGCTGATTCTCCCTAAACCCAAAGCAGTAATAGTTGCTTTCTGATCTTTTGGTCTATCGATGGTACTCTTAATTTGCGTGATTTTGATTTTAGCCATGATTATTATCCGTTAAAAACTTTAGCCATTTTCACGCCTCTCTGTTGCGAAACAGCGATGGCATCTCTTAGCTGAACCAAAGCATCGATTGTTGCTTTAACCACGTTGTGAGGGTTAGATGATCCTTTGGATTTTGCCAAAACGTCTGTAACGCCTGCACTTTCCAATACAGCACGCATCGCACCACCGGCAATAACTCCGGTACCTGCAGCAGCTGGCTTGATCAAAACAAAACCTCCACCATATTTTCCGATTTGCTCGTGAGGAATAGTGCCTTTCAGAACTGGTACTTTCACCAAGTTCTTCTTAGCATCTTCGATCCCTTTGGTGATCGCATCAGTTACCTCATTGGCTTTACCCAATCCATAACCTACTACACCTTGACCGTCTCCTACGACAACTATCGCTGAAAAAGAGAACCTTCTACCGCCTTTTACCACTTTGGCAACACGGTTGATGGCAACTACTTTTTCTTTCAAATCTGTATCTGTAGCCCTGATAGGCTTTCTTCTTACTTGAGACATAGCTTATTAAAATTTAAGGCCTCCTTCTCTGGCACCGTCTGCCAGAGCTTTCACATTACCATGATACAAGTAGCCATTTCTGTCAAATACTACTACGTTTACGCCGTTTGCTACAGCTCTTTCAGCAAGTTTTTTACCTACTTCCTTAGAAACTGAAACAGTAGTGTTGGCTTTGGCTCCCAACTCTTTGGAAGAAGCCTGCGCCAATGTCTGACCTTTAAGGTCATCAACAAGCTGAGCATAAATGCCAGTATTGCTTTTGAAAACTGACAAACGAGGTCTGGAATCGGTACCAGAAATCTTTCTTCTGATACCCTGCTTGATTCTAAGTCTTCTGGAATTCTTATTAAATGCCATAACCTATTATTTTTTAGCGGCAGTTTTACCGGCCTTACGTCTAACTTGTTCACCAACGAAGCGCACACCTTTACCTTTGTAAGGTTCAACCTTACGAAGTGATCTGATTTTTGCTGCTACTTGCCCAATCAATTCTTTATCGATTGACTCCAAGGTAATGATTGGATTCTTACCTTTTGCTGTTTCTGTCTTTAGCGATACCTCCTCTGGCAATGCCATGAAGATGTTATGGGAATAACCCAGGTTCAATTCAAGAATCTGACCTTGGTTAGAAGCCTTATAACCTACCCCTACAAGCTCCAAATCTCTCTTGTATCCTTCAGATACTCCTATCACCATATTGTTGATAAGGGATCTGTAAAGACCATGAATAGATTTATGTCTTTTGGACTCTGTGGGTCTAGTAACAACTATTTCGTTGCCTTCTACTTTCACTGTAATATCAGGATTTACATCCTGTACCAGTGTACCCTTTGGACCTTTAACAGTTACAACTCCATGAGCTGTAACGTCTACAGTAACACCGCCGGGTATATTTATTGGTTTTTTACCTATTCTAGACATGATAGTAAATTAATATACGTAGCAAAGAACTTCCCCACCAATACCTTCAGTGCGAGCTTCTTTGTCAGTCATTACTCCCTTGGAAGTAGAGACGATAGCTATCCCAAGTCCGTTGATTACTCGCGGAAGCTCCGTATGTTTCACATATTTTCTCAAACCTGGCTTACTAACTCTTGAGAGGCTTACAATAGCATTCTGCTTGGTAGTAGGATTATATTTCAGTGCAATTTTGATGGATCCCTGAGGACCATTTTCTTCAAACTTGTAATTCTGGATATACCCTTTATCGTGCAGTACTTTAGTAATCTCCTTCTTGATATTAGAAGCAGGAATATCAACGATTCGGTGAGACGCTTTGATGGCGTTTCTCAACCTGGTCAGATAATCAGCTATTGGATCAGTCATGGTATTTTATAGTCTAGCTCCACCCATTTTGGGCGTGCAAAGTTACGAATTGATTTTTAGAATAAAAACTACTGTCGTTTTATTTACCAGCTGGACTTTGTCACTCCAGGAATCTTGCCTGCTGAGGCCATTTCTCTGAAGGTTACCCTGTTGATACCAAACTTACGCATGTAGCCTTTTGGACGACCTGTTAGTTTACATCTATTGTGAAGTCTAACAGGAGATGCGTTCTTAGGCAATTTGTCAAGTGCTTCATAATCGCCTGCAGCTTTTAGTGCGGCTCTTTTTTCAGCATACTTGGCTACCATACGCTCTCTCTTTCTCTCACGAGCTTTGATTGACTCTTTTGCCATGATTATTCTTCTTTATTTTTTTTAACGAAAGGCATTCCGAAAGCCTTCAATAATTCGAAGCTTTCCTCATCAGATTTGGCAGAAGTCACAAAAGTGATATCCATTCCAGAAATTCTGTTCACTTTCTCGATGCTGATCTCAGGGAAGATAATTTGCTCTTGAACACCAAGGGTATAATTACCTCTTCCATCAAAACCTTTATCTGAAATTCCTTTGAAATCCCTTACACGTGGAAGAGCTACAGTGATCAAACGATCAAGAAATTCATACATTGTCTGACCTCTTAAAGTCACCTTAGCACCGATAGGCATTCCTTCTCTCAACTTGAAGTTGGAAACGGAAGTCTTGGCAATAGTAGAGACTGCTCTCTGACCAGTGATCAAAGAAAGTTCTTCAACTCCCTGATCTACCAATTTCTTGTCTGCTACTGCAGCACCAATACCTTTGTTCAGTACGATTTTTTCCAATTTAGGCACTTGCATTACTGAAGTGTACTGGAATTTATCTTTCAAAGCAGGGACGATAGTGTCCACATACCTTTGCTTGATTCTTGGATTAGCCATTGATCACCTCCCCGGTTTTCTTAGAGTATCTCACTAATTTACCATTCTCACCAATCTTACGGCCAGTTCTGGTAGTCTCACCAGATTTAGGATCTACTAGCATAAGATTGCTGATATGAATTGCAGCTTCCTTCTTGTCAATACCACCCTGAGGTTTAGCAGCAGTAGGCTTCACGTGCTTGGTGATCATATTGAGACCTTCCACGATTGCTTTATTTTTTTGCTTATCAACGGAAACTACTTTCCCTGTTTTGCCTTTTTCATCACCTGCGATCACTTTGACAGTGTCTCCGGTTTTGATGTGAAGCTTTGTTTGCTTGTTCATTTTTCTTTCCATGATTACAATACTTCAGGGGCCAAAGAAACGATTTTCATAAACTGCTTCTCTCTCAACTCTCTCGCCACTGGGCCAAAGATACGCGTGCCTCTAGGCTCGTCGTTGTTGTTCAATAGCACAGCTGCATTATCCTCGAAGCGGATGTAAGAACCGTCTTTGCGTCTTACTTCTTTACGAGTACGTACGATTACCGCTTTAGAAACGGTGCCTTTTTTCATGTTGCTGGAAGATAGGGCTGATTTTACTGTCACCACGACTTTGTCGCCGATGGAAGCATATCGCTTCTTAGTTCCTCCCAATACACGGATGACCAATACCTCTTTGGCACCGGAATTATCCGCCACACTTAGTCTGGATTCTTGCTGTATCATGATTACTTAGCCCTTTCAATAATTTCAACTAATCTCCAACGCTTGTTCTTACTCAGCGGACGAGTTTCACTGATTTTCACCAGGTCACCTGGATTACACTCGTTGTTCTCGTCATGAGCCATAAATTTGGTAGTTTTGGCAACGAACTTACCGTAGATAGCGTGCTTTACGCGACGTTCTACCGCTACGGTGATGGACTTGTCCATCTTGTTACTTACCACTTTACCAACTCTTTCTTTTCGAAGATTTCTCTCTATCGTAGCCATTTTCTTTTAGTTAGCTAGTTATTTGGCAGCCAATGCAGTCTTTAATCTTGCGATAAAGCGCTTGGACTCGCGGATTCTGTTTGGATTCTCTATAGGAGAAATCGAATGTGCAAACCGAAGTTTGGTTAGATTCTCCTGCTCAGCGACAATGCGCTCGGCGATTTCACTTACTGCAAGTGAATTGATTTCTGTATTTTTCATAGTGCTTCTTATTCAGCGTAATCTCTACGAACAACAAATCTTGAACTTACCGGTAGCTTCTGCTGGGCAAGTCTTAACGCCTCTTGAGCGGTCTCCAGGCTCACGCCTGTAGCTTCGAAAAGGATCGTTCCTGGTTTGATAACGGCAACCCAGTATTCTGGTGCACCTTTACCTTTACCCATACGAACCTCAGCGGGCTTTTTGGTGATCGGTTTGTCAGGAAAAATTCTGATCCAAACTTGACCTTCTCTTTTCATAGCTCTCGTCATGGCGATACGAGCTGCCTCGATCTGACGGGATGTTATCCATCCTGGCTCCAGGGATTTGATGCCAAAGTTGCCAAAAGAAAGCGTGTGCCCTCTTTGTGCAATGCCTTTGACACGGCCCTTTTGCATTTTCCTATATTTAGTTCTCTTTGGCTGTAACATGAGTTCTCACTTATGGGTGAAAATTAGTTATTTCTTTTTCTTCGTCTTGGACCATTGTCTCTCTTCGGGCCTGCATTTCTAGCGCCTTTAGGCTCATTTGCAGCTCCTTGGTTTGGAGATAAGTCTCTCTTTCCGTACACTTCTCCTTTGAAGATCCAGACTTTGATTCCGATCAGACCGTAGACTGTAAGAGCCTCAGAAAGCGCGTAATCAACGTCTGCCCGCAAAGTATGAAGAGGGATTCTTCCTTCTTTGTACATTTCAGAGCGGGCCATTTCGGCTCCACCTAGACGACCTGAAAGTTTAACTTTAATTCCTTCTGCACCCACTCTCATGGACGCCGCAATAGCTTGTTTCATTGCTCTTCTAAAGGAAATTCTTGCCTGTAGCTGTTGAGCAATTGATTCACCTACCAATTTAGCATCCAGTTCAGGACGCTTAATCTCGAAGATATTGATTTGAATATCTTTGCTGGTAAGTTTCTTAAGTTCTTCTTTCAGCTTATCTACTTCGGCTCCACCTTTACCAATTACAACACCTGGACGGGCAGTATGGATCGTCAATGTGATTCTCTTGAGCGTACGCTCGATAATCACCTTAGAGATACCTCCCTTAGGAATTCTGGCAAGGACGTACTTACGGATTTTCTGATCTTCGTGAAGTTTCTCAGCAAAGTCTTTCCCACCATACCAGTTGGAATCCCAGCCTTTGACTACACCTAGTCTAAATCCTATTGGGTTGATCTTTTGTCCCATAGTCTGTTCTTAATTTGCCTTTTCGTTTGTTTCTACTACATCAGCGGTAACATCTTGCCCATCGAATGAATCGATCACCAAGGTTACATGATTTGATCTCTTGCGGATTCTATGGCCTCTACCTTGAGGAGCTGGTCTCAATCGCTTTAGCGATCTACCTTCATCTACCATGATGGTCTTGATGAACAGGTCAGCTTCTTCTAATTTGGCGTCGGGATTCTTCGCTTGCCAGTTGGCTACAGCGGAAAGCAACAACTTCTCAAGTCGAATCGCTCCATGATTAGGAGTGAATTTCAAAATGCTAAGTGCCAATCCTACTCTCTTGCCTCTGACAAGGTCAGCCACAAGGCGCATCTTACGCGGAGATGTAGGTACATTATTTAATTTTGCTAATGCTTCCATGATTATCTCTTTCCTTTATCTTTTTTGGCGATGTGGCCTCTGAAATTTCTGGTAGGAGCAAATTCACCTAGCTTATGACCTACCATGTTATCTGTGACAAAAACCGGAATAAATTTATTTCCATTATGCACAGCGAAGGTATGTCCTACGAAATCCGGGGAAATCATTGATTTTCTTGACCAAGTCTTGATTACCGACTTCTTTCCAGATTCGTTCTGAGCGTCCACTTTCTTTACAAGATGGTGCTCGATATAAGGACCTTTTTTTAATGAACGTGCCATAATTATTTAGATCTTTTGCTTACGATGAACTTGTTTGAATACTTCTTAGGTGATCTTGTCTTCTTACCTTTAGACAATATACCTTTTCTAGATCTAGGGTGTCCTCCAGAAGAACGGCCTTCACCACCACCCATTGGGTGATCTACCGGGTTCATAGCCACACCTCTCACACGAGGTCTTGAGCCTAGCCATCTCTTACGACCAGCTTTACCCAATACGACGTTCATATGATCACCATTGGAAACAGTCCCGACCGTAGCCATGCATGTACCAAGTACAAGTCGCATCTCACCAGATGGAAGTTTAACAGTTACATATTTACCATCACGTGCTACAATCTGCGCATATCCACCTGCACTTCTTACCATAGCTGCACCTTTGCCCGGCTTCAATTCCAAGCAGTGTACAATTGTACCCATTGGAATATTTGCCACTGGCATAGCGTTACCCACTTCTGGAGCAACTTGCTCACCGGAAATCACTGTCTGTCCTACTGACAAACCTTCCGGGGCGATAATGTAGGTCTTAGCTCCGTCTGCGTAATAAAGTAGGGCAAGACGTGCCGTTCTGTTTGGATCATACTCTATAGACTTCACAGTCGCTGGAACCCCAAACTTATTTCTCTTGAAGTCTACAATCCGTAGTCTTCTCTTATGACCACCACCAATGTAACGGGCAGTCATTTTACCTTCATTATTTCGTCCACCTGATTTCTTCACAGGAGCAAGAAGAGACTTCTCCGGCTTTGACGTAGTGATCTCGTCAAATGCTGGCGCTACTCTGAATCTTGTTCCTGGAGTTACAGGCTTCAACTTTTTAATTGCCATGATATTGATTCAATTAAATTTCTCCGTAAAAATCAATCACTTCACCATCTGCTACTTGCACGATCGCTTTCTTGAAAGCGTTGGTAAAGCCTGAAACCACTTTAGCTTTGGTGTATCTTGATTTATGCTTAGCTGCATATCTGATGGTTCTGATTGATACCACCTTCACACCATACGTTTTTTCTACAGCGTTTTTGATTTCTGGTTTCTTCGCCGTTTTCTCAACGATGAATCCATAAACTCCTCTTTCGTTCATGGCAGAAATCTTTTCTGTAATCAAAGGCTGCTTTAGAATATCCATTGTCTTATTTCGATAAAATGGTTTCCAATAAACTCACCGATTC
>Ga0307414_10000924_pt1 | contig 15027 bp, 15 predicted proteins | sample DK1Ometagenome_FD_203804 | JGI IMG/M metagenome (GOLD analysis project Ga0307414, IMG submission 203804) | Maize rhizosphere microbial communities from greenhouse at UC Davis, California, United States - DK15-O-3 | ecosystem: Host-associated > Plants > Roots > Rhizosphere > Soil | place: USA... | reverse complement strand
CGCGGGCGAGTCCGCCTAGCGCTGGAGATACTTCCTCGATTGAATCACGTATTTCTCCGCCCAGGTCTTTACCTTCGCCTGTTCGTCCAAGGAGAGCGTCCGGACGACCTTCGCGGGCGAGCCGATCACCAGCGATCCCGGCGGGATGATGGTACCCCCTGTCACGAGTGCCCCCGCGCCGATGATGGACCGTTCGCCGATCACCGAGCCGTCGAGAACGATCGCGCCCATGCCCACGAGGACTTCGTCCTTCACCGTGCACGCGTGGAGGATGGCCGAGTGTCCGACCGTCACGAGCTCCCCGAGATAGGTGCCCAGATCGTCCGAGACGTGGAGCACCGCGCTGTCCTGAACGTTCGAACGGGGGCCGATCACGATCTCGTTGATGTCGCCACGGACCGTCGAGTGGTACCACGCGCTGCTTTCCTCCCCGAATGTCACCCGCCCGATCACATCGGCACTCGCTGCAAGATAGGCGGAGGGGTGGATCGAGGGGGTGAAGGACTCGTAGCGTTCGATGGCCATGACGGTAAAACCATGCGGTGCGCTCCCCCCGGTGTCACCCGTGAATGTGCCGCCTTCGGCAGGGATCCGGTGGCGGTTACCCGCAGTGGCCCTTGGGCGGGAACGCCACCACCTCCGGATGGCCGGAGGTTTTTTTGATGTTCTTCAATAGCAGCGACATGGGGCGAAGGCCTTGCGCCGGAGCAAATGGGGCGGGAAGCCTACGCGCTCCCGTGAAACGGGATTTGTTTCCTTTCCCTCCCCCGGGAAGGCCGTGGCGGAGTTCCGGCACGGCTTTCCTGTGGTCCGACGAATCGCTGGACAGCGGCGCGGATCACGCGGAGAAGTCGGGGGTCGGCAATCACGCGAGTCCAAATCTCCTTTGAAGAGGGGGCGGGGCGCTTGGTTTCCGCCCTCCCTGCCATCCATGCGTTCCTGCCTCATCGTCATCGGACTGTTCGTCCTCGCCATCGGCCTTCGCTCCTCGCGGAAGGCCGTGGTGCGCAAACTGGGGGCGCTTGTCTTCCTCGGGGCGAGCTTCATGGCCTTCTATTACCTCAGCGGCTTCTGGTGGCTCGGCGTCGTGGGCGTGGCGATGTGGTTCTTTCTCCCGTGGGTGGAGCTTCTGACGCGGATCCGGCGGATGCGCCTGCCGATGGACAACCGCTTGAAACAAAAGGAGCTGCCGGACCCGTCTTTTTTCCCGAACGCCGTCGAAGCGGCGGGGGCGATGGAAGAGGCGGGCTTCGAGCACGTGGACGATTGCGGCTGGGAATGGGGCGGGATGAAGCAATTCTTCCGCCTATTTTGGCATCCGGAGGAAAGGGCAGTCGGCGCCGTCTGCCTCTGCGAGCAGGGTGAGGTGGCCTTCGCTTTCATCTCCGTAACCTCCCGCGACAAGGCCGGCCGTATCTGGCGTACCACCAATTTCCCGTTTTCCGCGACGCTGAAATGTCCGCCGCAGATGCGGTGGAATCACGTCCCCTGCGAGCGCAATTGCTTCCACCACATCCTAAAGGATCACCATGAGTTCCTGCGGCGGGCGAATGTCGATCTGGATTCCCTGCGTATGCCGGACCCGGAGGAAATCGAGGATTCGATCGAGGCGGAGATGAAATGCCAGATCCGGCACAACCTCGAAGCCGGCATCATCCGGGAGACGGGGGACGGGCACTTCGAATACTCGTTCCGCGGGCTGCTCTTTCTCTGGGGTCAGTTCGTGAAGGACATGGTGCGGCTCTGCTAGGGCCGCGCGCTTCCCGCGGGCGGGGAGCCGTTCTTCAAGCTGTCATTTACACCGCGGTTCGGACGTGGTGTGATAGAGGCGGTGAGAATCCATCCGTCAGCGGGTGAGGCCCGGTCGGGCCTTTTCGCGGCCGCGGCCGCGGCGGTGATCTTTGCGGGTACCCTGTGGCTCATGACCGGTCCGGGCCATGCCACCGGACGGATGGCGGCGGGAGCGGCCGTGGTTCTCGCGGGAGGTATGCTTCTCGGCCGGCGCGCGCGTCCGGCGGCGGGGGAAGGAGAGTCCGGGGCATCCCGCCTCGCGGAGATCAACCGCGGGCTGGAGGCGAAGCTGCGGGAGGGCGCGGAGTCGCGCCGCAAGCTGGAACACTACTTCGAGATGCTGATGGCGAATGTGCCGGCCAATATCTACTTCAAGGACACCGAGTCCCGTTTCCTCAGGGTGAATCAGAGCATGGCCGCATGGGTGGGGAAGGGCCATCCGGAGGACCTGATCGGAAAGACGGACCACGATCTCTTCGGGCCGGAGCATGCGGATCAAGCCCGGGCCGATGAAATCCGGATCGTGCGCACCGGCGCCGCGATCACCGGGCTGGTCGAGCGGGAGATCTTCCCGGACGGGAAGGTCGGCTGGGTGCTCACCAATAAGATGCCCTTCCGCGACCGGGAGGGCCACATCATCGGGACCTTCGGGATGTCGAGCGACGTCAGCGAACTGGTGGAGACGCAGCACCATCTGGAACGGGAGCGGAACATGCTCCGATCCCTGATCGACGGCTTCCCTGATAAGATCTTCGCGCGCGACCTGGAGCGCCGCTACATGGTGGTGAACAAAGCCATGGCCGAGTGGGTCGGCGCGAAATCTCCCGATGAGATGATCGGGAAAACCCCGGCGGATTATTTCCCCGAGGTGGTCGTCAGGACCGGCAAGGAAGAGGACCTGAAGATGATCGAGACCGGCGATCCGGTCTTGAACCGGGAGTGGCACCTGGAGCTGAGGCAAGGCGATCTCCACTATTTCGTCACCACCAAAGTCCTGCTGCGCGATGCCGACGGGAAGCCGTGGGGGATCGTGGGCATGGACCGGGACGTGACCGAGCAGCGCCGCGCCCAGGAAAAGGCGATCCAAGCCGAGCACCGGATGCAGGAGATGATCGACAATAGCCCGGCGGTGATTTCGATGAAGGATCTCAAGGGGCGCTACCTGATGGTGAACCGCGGCTTCGAGGATCTTTTCGCAATGGAGCGCAAGGACGTGCTCGGCTTCACCGACCATCAGCTCATGGCGGACAAGGAGGCCGCCGATAAATTCCGCAAGCACGACTTGCTCGTGACCGAGGCGGGGGAAGCCCTGCAGATGGACGAGGAACTGTTCGTGGACAATGAGCCGCGGACCTATGTCTCGGTGAAATTCCCGCTGCGGGACCTGCGGGGGGAAATCAAGGCCATCGGCACCATTTCCACCGACATCACCGATCGCAAGGCCGCGGAGCAGTCGATGCACCGGCTGAACGAGGATCTGGTGCGGGCGAACGAAGATCTCCGCCGGGCGCAGGAGCAATTGATCCAGGCGGAAAAGATGGAATCGGTGGGCAGATTGGCCGCGGGAGTCGCGCACGAGGTGAAGAACCCGCTGGCGATGATCGGCATGGGCATCGAGCTGCTGGCCCGCCGCGTGGCGCCGGAGGATACCCAGGGAGCGGAAACCATCGAGCGGATGAAGCGCGGGATCGATCGGGCGAAGAAGATCGTGAGAGGGCTGGTGGATTACTCCTCCGCGCGGCAGCTTTCGATGGAGCCGAAGGATCTTGCGGAGGTGATCGGCGACTCGCTCGCCTTGGTAGAGTACCCCCTGCGCCAGGCCCATGTGAAGCTGGTGAAGGATCTCGCCCCTGATTTGCCCCACGTGAGCGTGGACTCCACGAAAATGGAGCAAGTCCTCGTGAATCTTATGATCAACGCGATGCACGCCATGCCCGAGGGGGGAACGCTTACCGTGCGCACCTACGGTCAGATCCTTACCGGCGTACGTCGGGACGAGGGGCTCCGCACGGCGAGCCACCTGCGGGAAGGAGATCAGGTCATCAGGATTGAGATCGACGACACCGGCACGGGCATCGAGGAGGGGCACATGTCGAAGATCTTCGATCCCTTTTTTACCACCAAGCCGACGGGCACGGGCACCGGCCTGGGGCTGGCGGTGTGTCGGAAAATCGTGGAGCTGCACAACGGCGTCCTCGAGCTAGAGAACCTCCCCGAGGGAGGCGTGAGGGCCTCTGTCACCCTGAAGGCCTGAGAGGGACCTGCACCTGTATTTGGAAATTGCTTGCCGGGGGAATCGGGAAAAGATCGCGCCGTGCCGGTCAGGGAGTCGTCATACTTGCTCTCGTTCGCAAGGAGCTGCGGTCGTCGGAGCAGGGCTTTCAACTCCGGCACGCGGGCGCTCCGGGGGCTATTCGGCGTGCTTCCCGTCCCCTTGCTCTTCCTGTTCGGCGCCTGCGAGGAGACGACCCCGGAGCAGGCGGGCGAGAGGGCCGCACCGATCATCCAAAGCCTCGTGAACGAGAGCAGCAGCCTTCCGATGGACGCCCGTCTCGCGGTCGGCAGCTATATGGATGCCCAGAGAATCCGGATTGAAATGGAGAAAGCGCGGTTGCCGGGGAGGCTCGCGGCCCTCCGGCAAAGGCTGGACTCGGCGGAAGTGAAGCTAGCCCGCCGATCCACGAAATATCACGATTCCCTGCGCGGCATCTGGGATGCGATACGGGAGGCCGAGGATCCGAATCTCGACGGAAAGGAACGGCAGGAACTTTCCCCCTACCTGCCCGGAGCGAAGGCGACGGCGGAAGGGGTGGCCGCGGCTTACGATTCCGCCCGAAAAGCGGCCGACCTCTACTTGGAAGCGCTGAGGGCGTCCCAAGTGGAGAAGGCCCGCGAGTATCACGTGCGGTACATGGAAACGCTCGACCGGATCTCCGCCGCCGGCCGTCGGCCGAAGCCGTGAAAAACACCCGCCGCCGCCCTTCCATTCTTGCAGTCATCCGCCACCGGGGATAAGGATGAGAGTATGGAAACTACCCGGATTCTGATCGTTGACGATGAACCGGATTTTACCGCCCTGCTAAAGGCGAACCTGGAGGAGGTGGGCAACTTTGAAGTGAGGGAGGTGAACGATTCCGCACTCGCTCTGGAAGTCGCACAGGAGTTCAAGCCGGAGCTTTGCATCGTGGACGTGGTCATGCCGGGTCTGGATGGCGGGGATGTGGTCGCGCAGCTTCGCGCCGATCCCGATCTCAGGGGCGTGCCGGTGCTGATGCTGACCGCTTTGGTCGAAGAGAATCCGGGTGCCTCGGACGGCGAAACGCTTACCGGCGGCCTGCCTTTCGTCAGCAAGACTTCGGAGTTCGGCACCATCCTGAGCTGCATCGAAAAGCATCTGGAGGAGGCCCAGGAGGCTGCCGGCGCGGGGGAGGCGTCCTCGAAGTCCGCCGAGGTGTGGGATCTGGGGTGAATGGTCCCGCCGGGCCGCGGGAAGCTGCCGGTAGCAAGGATTCGCGCCTTCCGTCGTGACAGGGGTGCGGTACCGGCGATGCTCCGTCCCGCGTGAATTTTCTGACGATTTCCTCCCTGAAAGAGCAAGCGGGCGAACAACCGGTGGCGGTCGCCGTGGATTGCGAACTCCAGTCCCGCAGCCAGCGGCAAACGAAAGGCGGAAAGCCCTATCTGGTGATCACCTTTTCCGACGCGACCGGCAGCTTCAATCTCAACGCCTGGTCGGATGCGCCCCTGTTCGAGGCGGTGGCCGACATGCCGGATGGCACGGTGCTCCGCCTGGATGCGGAGTGGACGCAGAATCAGTACGGACTGAATGCTGCAAGCATCGCATGGGAACGCCTGGCAGGGGATGCGCTGGAGGCTTTCTACGCGGGAGATGCCGCCACGGCGGAAAAGCAGCGCCGCGATTGGGAAACGATCCGGATGTTCGCCTCCGGGATCTGGGATCCGCGCCTGCATGCCCTTGCGGAGCGCTTTATCACGGATCTCGGCGCGAAATTCCGCCGGGCCGCGGCGGCGCGGAAGAACCACCACGCCCGCCGCGGCGGCTTGACCGAGCACGTCGCCCAGATGATGCGGACCGCGGATCTCGTCTGCTCGGCCTATCCGGAGCTGAATCGCGATCTACTGATCACCGGAGTCCTCTTCCACGATTGTGGCAAGCTTTGGGAGAATCAGTATCCCGAAAAGGGCTTTGCCCAGGGCTACACCCTCCATGGTGAGATGATGGGGCACATCCCCCTCGGCATCGAATTGGTGAACAAGCTATGGCGGGACGTGGCGGAGAGCCCGGTCGCCAGGGACTGGCTGCCCTTGGAGCCGGCGAGCGAAACGGTCCGTCTGCACCTGCTTCACCTCATCGCCAGCCACCACGGCGAGTACCAGTTCGGCTCGCCGGTGCTGCCGCGCACCCCGGAAGCGATCGCGCTCCACTACATCGACAATCTGGACGCCAAGCTGGAGATGATGCGGGATGCGTACGCGCAGGCCAACGAACTCGCGGACGGGATCTACGAGAAACAGTTTCCGCTTCCCGCCAACCTGGTCGCGCCCCTCCCGTCCTTTGATGGTCCCCTCCCGCTGCTCGCGGAGGAGGAATCCAAGGAGGAGCTTTTCTAGCAATTCCCGCCCGGCCGGGGCAGAAAGGACGATCCCGGTACTGCAGGATGCAAGCGAGGACTTGCGGTTTCCCGGTTTGCGCGCAAGTTGGGATGCATTCGGTGAAACCATCAGGACATCGCCGGGTTTCAACCTCGCGACGATGGAGCATTGCCAAGGCACCCTGATCCGGCTCACCAAGCTGACGGACACCAGTTGGATCGTCCACTGGCTGACGGACGGCCATGGCCTGATCAAGACCGTGGCCAAAGGTGCCCGTAGCCCGAAGAGCGCCTTTGCGGGGAGGCTGGACCTGTTTTTCGACGCGGAAATCACGTGGGCACGCGCCCGGTCGGGCGAGCTGCACAGTCTCCGCGAAGTGTCCGTGACGGGGCTCCGGGAATCGATCCGGCGTGATTACAATGCAATGCTTTTGTCTGGCTATTGCTGCCGCCTGCTGGAGCTCGCTTTGGAGCGGGATCACCCCGAACCTGAACTCTGCGATCTGCTCCGCCGGGCGCTCGACCACATCGCCGCGAAGGGGGCCTCCGTCCGGGCCATGCAGCATTTCGAGCAAGAACTGGCAAGGAATCTGGGGATCTCCCGCAGTCACCGGCATGCCCCTACCGCCCTTCGCGAGGCCCTCGGGGGGCTCCCCCCTCAGCGCGGCCAGTTGTTGGAAAGACTTTCACCAGCCGCAGATTTACCCGTTGCACAAACCGAATCCGGTGATTTAAAGTAAATACAAGCCATGGACTCACCTACCACTACACTTATCCACATCCTTCGCAGCCGCGTCGATGAACTGGTTGCCTCCGGCGACCTTGACGAGGCCGTCCACGCCGCCACTGCTGCCGTGCTCAAGGCGCAGCAGACTCTCAGCAGCGACCTCGACAGCATCGACGAATTTGCGAGTTCGCTGGAAGTCCGTGGAGATGTTTACCGCATGCTGGGCCGCTTCGAGGAAGCGCGCGACGACTACAAGCAGGCGATCGACCAGCTCGACAGCCGTCCGGACCGGGTGCTTCAGCTCGGCCGGCTTCACGCCGGCTATGGCTCGGTGCACGATCAGCTGGGGAATTCCGAGCGCGCCGCGGAATTGTGGCGTAAGGCGGTCGAGTATTTCGAGTCCGCCGAGCCACCGGCCTCCCTCGATATCGCCGCCATGTCGAACAACCTCGCGGTGCTGAAGCGAAACGCCGGCGACACCGAAGGTGCCGAGGCGGAATACCTCAAGGCACTGGAAATCCTGCATCGTGAACTGGGTCAGGATCACGAGGAGACCGCCTCCGTTTCCAACAACATCGGCGCCCTCTACCAGTCCGCCGGGTTGCACGAGCAGGCCCGCGAGATGCACATGATGGCGCTGGAGGCCCGCCGCAAACTCTTCGGCGATATCCACCCCGACACCGCCCAATCGCACAACAATCTGGCGCTGGCGCTTCAAAGCACCGGTGACAGCGCGTGGGCCCGCCGCCATTTCGAGAAAGCGATCAACGGCTTCGAGGCCCTGGGCATCGAATACGCTTCCGACTTGGAAGCAGTGGCGGAAAATTACTGCGCCGTGCTCCGCGCGGAGGGTGATTATGCCCATGCGGATGCCATTTCCTCCCGCTTGCACGGGGCCGGCGCGACCGCGGTCGCAGGCTGATCGCTTTCCAATGATTCTCCCGGTCGAATGACATTGGGAATTGGGAACCGGAAGCACCGCTTCCGGTTTCCCAATTTCCGAGTCCGGGAGGCCCTCCGTTTAGCGGCGTGCGGCCGCTGAGGCGGGTGAATCTTTCCGCACTTCGATCCTTTTCCCTGCAAGCCACCGTCGCAGGACTTCCCGGTCGGCGGTGAGATGGCCTTGCACCCGGTAGTTCGAGCGCCGCAGCACGTCGGCTTGCCCCTTGTCTTCATCGACCACGCACCAAGGCCTCGATCCGGAGGAGTGGATAAAGCGGAAGCCCTCGGGCCCTGTGACGAGGAAGGCGACATGGCTATCGAGGCCCACGATCCGTACTCCGGGATCGGCGTGATCGAGTCCCGCGGCGAAGGTTTCGTAGGAAATCCCCACGCGCAGGTCCAGGGCATCCTGCGGAAGGAAGGTCCGGAGGATGCTTTGCGAAGATTGCTGGGCGAGCTTGTAGCGGTCCACGCGGAAGCCGGCGTCGCGCAAGACCGTGGCGACGAAGTATCCGCAGGCGATTTTTCCCTGCCCCGGTATCTCGGCGGTGCCGTTGAAATCCCAGCGCGTGCCTAGCCAGCAGCGCATCATTGCGGGCAGGACCGTTTCCAGAAACTGCCGCGTCTCTGCCAGCACCTTCTCCTTTTCCTCCGTGGTCCGGGCTTCTGCATGCCGCTTGGCGAGCTTCTTGCGCCACCTTTCTGCTTCTTCCTTCAGCGTGGCGTAGCGTTCCGCGTCGGGTTTCGGGAGCTGCGCGCCGGAGAGGTCCAGCGGCTCGGCGGCCGACTGCCAAGCCCCACGCACCGCCCCGCGGAAGTGCCAGCCGGCGGCACCGGAGAGGGCCGCCAGGGTGAGGATGATCGGGAGGGCGCGCTTCACTCGGCTACGGGAATTCAATCAGTTGGCGAAGGGGGATACGACGGGCTTTTTTGAAAATTGCCAGATGGCCCGAAACATCCACGGTTCCTTTCGTGAGCGCGGGGTTGTCGGAGGATCAATCGAAGGTGATGAACCTCTCGTTAGGGGTCGCCGTGGTCCTCCTGGTGGCAAAGGTCGTGGCGGCGGGCCTCACCGGCTCGTCGGCGATTTACTCCGACGCGGCGGAATCCGTCACTCACGTGCTTGCCGTCGCTTTCGCGGCTTGGGCCCTTCGTTTCGCTCACAAGCCTTCGGATGAAACCCACCACTTCGGCCATGACAAGGTGGCCTTCCTGTCCTCCGGCTTCGAAGGGGCGATGATTAGTGCCGCCGCCCTCCTGATCCTCTACGAGGCGGGCCGCCAGGTCTTCGTAGGGGGCCAGATTGCCAGCATGGGGGTGGGGATGACGCTCACCGCGGCCGCCGCGGCGGTGAATCTCGTTTTGGGCGGGGCTCTCCTGCGGGTGGGTAAAAAGCGGAATTCGCCGGTGTTGCGGGCGAACGGGGAGCATGTCCTCGCGGACGTCTGGACGAGCGCCGGAGTGCTCGCCGCGCTGGCGTTGGTGCATTTCACCGGCTGGATGTGGTGGGATCCGATCTGCGCCACCCTGGCCGCGGCGAAGTTGCTCTGGACCGGCGGCAGGCTGATGCGGGAAAGCTTGGGCGGCCTCATGGACGAGGCCGACCTGGAGGTGGAAAAAAACCTCCGCGGGAGCTTGGACGCGGAGTGCGAGAGCCGCGGGCTATCCTATCATAATCTCCGGCACCGGCATTCCGGCCGCACCCACTGGGTGGAATTTCATCTGGTCTTCCCGGATGGCACCGGCATCCGTGAGGCCCACGAGGCGGCCACCGAAATGGAAGGCCGGGTAGCATCCCTGCTCGGTCCCGATGTCCGGGTGATTTCCCACCTCGAGCCGCGGTCCGCTGAGGACCGGCAAGAGCTTTGGGAAATCCGCTGAATCAACCGGCAGGGGTGAAGCCCATCACGATATCGAAACGTGCGGCCAATTCACCCGTGGCCACGCCCGGCAGAGGGAGGAAATCCACAATCACCGAGGAGCGCTGCCGCTCGTCCTGGATGCCGCGGAACACGCCGTCCGTGTCGTTCTGTTTTTCCCCTTTGATGTAGCACTGAGTCGTCCATTTCGGACGGCCTTTCAATTTGACCGCGACATGGATGTGCGGTGTGCGGCCGGGGTAGGCAACGGGCTTGATGGTGCGGAAGTAGTATTCGCCGGTGGAACCGGTGAGGAAGCGGCCGAAGCCTTGGAAATTGGCGTCCCGCTTCACGCCGCCGTCGCTGCCTTTGTGGAGATATACCCCGTGATGATCGACCTGCCAGATTTCCACCAGCGCGTTGCGGATCGGCTCGCCCTTCGCATCGGTCACCCGCCCGCTGAGGTGCGTCACGCCGCCCAGGGCGGGGGTGAGGCCATCGTTCAGGATGATGAGGTCATTGTCGGTATCCAGCGGGAGATCGACGGGGTAAAAAGGCCCCTCGGTCTGCTTCGGGGTGAGCGTGAGAGCTTCCGCGAACGCGCCGGGCACCCAGAGCCCCGCAGCCCCGAGGGAGAAATTCCGTAAAAACCGGCGGCGGGAGGAGGGCAGAATGTTCATCGCGAAAACGTGAGGTTCTGAATCTAGGTTCCTGAAGGCGGGACGGCCAGAAATTCCAGCGCCACCGCGCCGCTCCTTCATCTAACTCCTTGCTCCCCGGCCCATGCCGTCCGCTACTTGCCGGCATGGCGGACATTTGGTCACCGGAGAAGCGATCCGAGGTGATGTCGCGCATCCGTGGCGGCGATACCAAACCGGAGAAGCTCGTCCGCTCGATGCTGCACCGGCTGGGCTACCGCTTCACCGTCCGGGGGCCGAAGAACAAGTCACTGCCCGGCAGACCGGACCTCGTGCTGCCGAAGTACGGGGTGGTGGTCTTCGTCCACGGCTGCTTCTGGCATGGCCACGAGAATTGCCCGGATTTCAAGATGCCGAAGTCGAAGGTCGAGTGGTGGGTCGCCAAGATCGAGGGGAATCGCGCCCGCGATACCCGGGTGGAAAGGGAACTGCAGAACCTGGGTTGGCATGTCGTGACGCTATGGGCCTGCGCGGTGAAAACCCGCGGGGCGCGGGACTGGCTGGAAGCGAGGCTGCCGGTGCTGATCGGGCGGCCGCTCCATGCCGCGCCGCCGCTGCGAGGGGTGAGCGCAGCGCTTTCCTCAAAGGTTGCGGAAGGCGGCGGTGGCGGCTGCTCGTGACGGCCCGGCCCGGCCCGGCCTTCACCAGTATCTCCTGACACCGGGCTCCTCTTCGTAGATCCGCCGGAAGACCGAGCGCGGCTCCGACTTCATCGTCATCCTCGCAAACGCCGCCATGACCACCCCCGCGATAAAGCCGCCGATATGCGCGGCGTAGGCGACGCCGCCTCCGGTCTGCTCCGTAACGGCAATCGACCCGGCGCCGTTGATGAACTGTGTGAACGCCCACATGCCGATGACGAAGACCGCCGGAAGCGATACGATCCGGAAGAAGAACACCGCGTTCACCTTGTTCCGGGGGAAGAGGACCAGATAGGCGCCGAGGACGCCGGAGATGGCACCCGAGGCCCCCAGGTTCGGGATCAGGCCTTCGGGGTTGGTCGCGATCTGGGCGAAGGTCGCCACGATCCCGCTGACGAGGTAGAAGGCGAGGAATTTCAAGCCGCCGAACCGGTGCTCCACATTGTCCCCGAAGATCCACAGGTAGAGCATGTTTCCGCCGATATGGGCCCAGCCGCCGTGCATGAACATGGCGGAGAAAAGCGTCAGGTAGATCGGTGTCGGTCCCGGTGCCTGGGGGATCTGGACCACCTCCCGCCCCGTCCGGACGAGGATGTCGCGGGTGAGATCCTCTCCGTGGGTGATCTCCGCAGGGATCACGCTCCAGCCCGGGGTGAGCGAGGGATCTGCCAATTGCAGCAGGAAGACCACCACGTTTGCCGCCAGCAGGATGATCGTTACCCATGCCGGGTGCATAAGGTGCCGGTCGTCGTCGCTGATAGGGAAGATCACGCTGCCAAAATCACTGCACAACGGGCAGCGTCCAATGATTTCCGCCAGCTCGTCGGGCGGCACGGGCCTTTCACTTGTTCAATCGGGCGGCGATCCCCGCGACATGCTTCCCTTGGAAGCGCGCCAGGGAGAGTTCCTTCTCGCTCGGCTGGCGCGAACCGTCAGGTCCGGCGATGGTCGCCGCGCCGTAGGGGCTACCCCCGCGTACCTCGCTGATGTCCGTCAGCTCGGGTGCCGCATAGGGGAGGCCCGCGTAGATCATCCCGTGATGAAGCAGGGTGGGGATGAAGGTGAGGATCGTGGACTCGTTGCCCCCGCCGGTGCCGGTGCTGGCAAAGACGCTGCCTACCTTCCCGATCAGCGCGCCCTTCATCCAGAGCTGGCCGGTCTGATCGAGGAAATTCCGCATCTGCGCCGCCATATTGCCGAAGCGGGTGGGGGTGCCGAAGATGATGGCGTCGTAGTCGGCAAGTTCGGAGGGATCGGCGATCGGCGCGCTCTGATCGAGCTTCACGCCGTGCTTTTTCGCGACCTCCTCCGGCATGGTTTCGGGGACACGCTTCAGCGTGACCTCCACCCCTTCCACGGAGCGGGCGCCTTCCGCGATGGCGCCTGCCATGGTTTCGATGTGGCCGTAGGTGGAGTAGTAGAGGACGAGGAGCTTGGTCATGACTTTTTGATATCGGGATTGCGGAGGCCAGCGTGACAGGCGGGCAGCGATCCGGGAAATATCATGTTCTTGGCCTGAGCATGCGCCGCGGGCATGCTTAGCTCCGCGACGGGGAATCCTCCTCCGGAGGCGTCCATCCTTCGTCCGCGATCGCTTCGAAGGGATCCGCGCGCATGACCGAATCGTAGATCACCTGGGACTCCCGAGCGGCGCTGAGGAAGGCCGCGCGGTCGTGACGGTGGGCTACCATCTTGCGCAGGAAGGTCTCGTCGGCGCGGCGATATAGCTTGGCAGCCCGGTGGGCGGCATAAGCGGGCATGCCCAGCGAGCGGAGCACGTCGGCACCCATCAGCAGGGAACTGTCGAGGGTCTCCCGGTAGATCCGTTCTTCTCCAGCCTCCAGGTACTCGTAGGCCTCCACCCGGCTGTGGGCGCGGATGAAGATCCGGAGATGGGGGAAGTGCTTCTTCGCGGTCGCGATGATGCTCAAGGTGGTCTGCCTGTCCTTGAGTGCCACCACCAGGATCTTCGCGCGCGCCGCCCCTGCCGTCATGAGGAGATCGGCCCTTCCCGCATCGCCGTAAAAGACCGGGAAGCCGATGGCGCGCAGCGTTTCCACCTGGTCGGCGTCGTTGTCGAGCACCGTGGAGGAGATTCCCTGGGTGTGTAGCAGGCGCCCGATCGCATGGCCGAAGCGGCCGAAGCCGCAGATGATGACCGGTGCCCCTTCATCACGCACGTCGCTCTCCCGCTCCTCCTTTTTCGGTGCGGCCGTGCGGGCGGTGAAACGGTGGCTGGCCATGATGAGCAGCGGGGTCGCTCCCATCGTCAGGGCCACCACCGCGATCAGCGTCCGCGAAATCTCCGCGCTGAAGACTCCCGCCCCGCCGGCCAACGCGATCAGCACGAACGCGAACTCGCCGCCCGCCGCGAGGGCGGAGGCGAAAACCAGCGAGGGGCCGCAAGAGGAACCGCGCAGCCGGGCGAGGGAGAAGATGATGCCGCCCTTCACCAGCAGCAGTCCCGCCGCGCAGCCGAGGACGGCGGGCCAATTCGCCGCGATGTGCCCGAAGTCGATGCCCGTTCCCACGCCGAGGAAGAAGAGCCCGAGCAGAAGGCCCTTGAAGGGCTCCAGGTCGCTTTCCAGCTCGTGCCGGTACTCGCTGTTCGCCAGCACCACGCCCGCAACGAAGGTCCCGAGCGCTGCCGAAAGGCCCACCTTCGTCATCAGCAGCGCAATGCTGATGACGAGCAGGAGAGCGGCCGCCGTGAAGGCCTCCCGCTGGCGGGTCTTCGCGATGGCGCGGAAGATCGGTTTCACCGCCAGCCGGGCGATGGCGACGATCAGGGCCACCGCGCCCACGGTCGCCAGCGCCTGGGCCCACCCGGGCCAATGCGCCATCCATGCGGCCGCGCCGTGCCCCTGTGTTTCTCCGGCGGGCTGCCGTGCCGCGAGCAAAGGCAGGAGCGCCATCACCGGGATCACCGCGAGGTCCTGGAAGAGCAGCACCGCGAAGGAATTCTGCCCCGCCTCGGTGCGCAGCAGGTTTCTCTCCGAGAGGCATTGCAGCACGATGGCGGTGCTCGACATCGCGAGCACGAGCCCGATCCCCAAGGCGGGCTTCCAGCCGATGCCGAAGGCCATCGCCAGGCCGCCGATCGCCACGGCGGAAAGCACCACCTGGGAAGCGCCCAAGCCGAAAATCTGGCGCTTCATCCGCCACAGGTGGGAAGGCTCCAATTCCAGGCCCACGAGGAAAAGCATCATCACCACCCCGAACTCCGCGAAGTGGGTGATCTGTTCGCTTTCGCCTCCCACCCAGCGCAGTCCCCACGGGCCGATCAAGGCACCGGCGATCAGGTAGCCGAGCACGGCACCCATGCCGAGGCGCTTCCCGACCAGCACCGCCACCAAGGCGGCGGAGAGGTAGAGAAAGGCTTGGGCGAAGAAACTTTCGAAGGCCACGGGGAGTCAGTCAGGAAGGAGATAGCCACAAGGGGGATATCCCGTCGCGGAGCGCGCAGAGCCACTCGGAATAGCTCCGCGAAACCTCGGCCAAAGCAGCGTCGTCCAGCCGGTTCGAGGCGTGAACGGTGAACGCTTCGGCATAGCCCATGCCGCAGAGCCGGGCCGTTTGTTCGAAGGGCGCGAGCAATTCGCGGACCGAGAAGTGATTGTAGCCATTCCGCCGGTAAGCATCCTCCGGCCCTCCCGCCGAGATCGCTTGTGCCAGGATTTTCCCGTGCAGCGCGGTCCCGCCGTCTCCGTACGCCCAGCGGTACTCCAGCACCAGATCCAGCCATTCTTTCACGAG
>Ga0307414_10000923_pt1 | contig 15036 bp, 17 predicted proteins | sample DK1Ometagenome_FD_203804 | JGI IMG/M metagenome (GOLD analysis project Ga0307414, IMG submission 203804) | Maize rhizosphere microbial communities from greenhouse at UC Davis, California, United States - DK15-O-3 | ecosystem: Host-associated > Plants > Roots > Rhizosphere > Soil | place: USA... | reverse complement strand
AGATATTCAAATGGTGCCTATACCGACAAACCCTGTTTTTTAGCGGCCTTTTGGTTCTGATCATTTTTCTCCGCTATCTGCGCGGCCTTGCTGTTACCTTTCAGCTCCAGCTGATCACGACGAACCGAAACACCCTTATCATCTTTGATATTGATGGTGCGCCACCGCGGATTCGCTTCAACAAACAACAGCGACTCTTTCCCGTCTTTAACAAAACTAACAGCCATGGAATTTCCTGCTTTAAGCGATTCCATCAGTTCTTTTTTTTCATCCGGATTCTTAAGCTCCGCAATAGGAAACCGGTCCAGTGCTTTTTCCAGATTATAGCCATAACGATCACTAAATTGTTCCACCTTATGGTTCCCATAATCATCTTTCTGCGAAAAATCTATCTTCAACCAGGCCAAATAAGCATCCCCGTCCCCATTCACCATAGACTTTTGCACCGCTCTGCCAGCAACGAGATTGAAAGCCTCATCCATGCCGACATTATTCCCACTGCGGATTCTGAATTCCTGGCTTGCATCATAGGACTTATTACCGGTTTTTAAGGTCGCCTGGTAACTGTTAAAAAAATACATATCTGTAGTGCCAGACCTGCGAAAGTTCAGGTCAAACTGAACCGTTTCATTACCACGATTCAGCTCATGACTAAGTTTAATCTCCGGTTGCTCCGCTTTAACCTGTTCAGCCAGCTTGTGACCAAGCTCCACCGGAAAACCCATTCGGTCCAGCGTATTTTTCAAAAATTCTAAATTGTTCTCGTTCATAACTCTAAAATTTAAATGAATAATTAAACCATTATTTCGCCTTACGGCTAGTATCTCTAAGCAATACCGGATAGCCGGCAGCAAGCTTCTGCTTCACCCGCTTAATCTTTTTTGACAGCAAACCTTTGGCAGCATTCAAACCAGCCCCGGCAACCTGCGTCCCCAGGTTCTGATCAAAACCCATCAGTCCTACGCTGCTCATGGCATCTACACCACCCGAACCAACGGCCTCAGCCAGCAGTGCTTCCGGTGCATTGATTCCCCTCATCCCATCCCGCTTATCATAAGTACTTAAAGAAACCGGTATGATCGAAGTCCCCAAACGAATATTTTTGATCTCTAAAGCAATCCGCTGATTACTGAACTCCGCTATCCCAAAAACCGAATGCCCCTTCAAAAGCATTTGTCCGTTAATGATAATTGAATCCAGCAAACGCAGTTCGATTACCGAACCCTGGGTAACTTTGATCGGCCCAACAACCACCGCAGGAATTGCCCTGAATAAACTATCTGAAACCGGATGTACAGAAACAGCAGGCCTGACCAGACCGGGATTCTGGATTGCCAGAATTTTATCCATCATTGAATTGAGCTGCAGCATCTCCGGATCCTCTTCCCCACTTGATTCCTTCATATGCTGCATCAGTTTTTCCAACCTGTCTACATCACCTGTTAAGGAAGGATCGGCAGCAGAACCGGGGGAAATCGCAGCAACTGAAGGCACGACAGCTGGAGCATTTACCTGTGCATTGATCTGTGCCAAACGGTTGCTGATGGCCAGCTCGGCGGGATCGGTTTTAAAACCCGAGCCAGCATCTGCAATCCCAAGATTCGAAGACTCAGTATAAAGCCCGGACCTGATTAACTTAGCGGAATCCCTTTGAGCCTGGTCATAAAGACTCATCTTATCGGGTTCCTCCTTCGCCTTTAACTCTGCATCGGGCAGTACGGTGTTCAGACCATGACTCGACTGAACTGCTGCAACTGTAGTTTTGGAACCCCCACCCAGGGCCCAAAAGCCCATCGTGACAAAAGGCAATACCAATAGTGGCAGCATCATTAAAAATTTACGCCGCTTTAAAAAAGCGGGACTATGTATTGTATTCATAAGCTTAATTAATTGTGTTATTTATTTTGTTAATTGTTGCCTGCTTGCTTAAATAGAGGAAATGATCAGATAAAGGCAGATACTTCCTGCAATCCCGCAGAACAAGATCAGCAGCAAAAGCCACCTTCTGGCAGAGTAACCTTTGGTCTGCGCATTCAGCCAGCCGGAGATCTTTATCTGAATGGCTTTAGCTGCATTAAAAAATTTCCCTGACAAACTACCTAAAAAAGGCTTCTGCCCAACCTCCCTACTGAACAGTCTCATTACCATCAGTTTTAGGCATATCCCTGTTTTCCAGAATCTCCCATCCCTGGATCAGAAACCCATGCGGGTTGTCGTCCGTCTGAACCTTTAAGTCCCTGACTTGTCCACGGGTAACGAGTTTGCGAACCGCAGTACTGCTGGCACGAATCAGCCTTTCAGTAGCATAGCAGGTAAATGCGTAAGGATAAACATCAATGTTCAGTACAGTACTGTCGACTGCTATTTCCTGGGAAATGCTTGCGGAGATGAGATTATTATAATATCCGCTCTCTACCAGGTTGTCGTACTGTTTTTTAGCAGAAAGGTCAGCCAGAAACAGGGACTTGCCTACCGAAGCTTTTATGGCCTTATCTTCCGGACTCAGGTTAAAAAAGTACTGATGAAAAGTTTTGATGTGATCCCGCAACTGCACCGGCAAACTGGACTTGCGGTCTGAAGCCATTGCCTGCAGTACTTTACCGTTGTACAGAATGTAGATCTTCTGATCCTTTTCCTCAGCAAGCCGGCACCACTTAAATATCCCAAAGCAGATGGTAAAGGTATTGGCCAGGATCAGCAAGTAGCTGAACAGCTTGATGTGCCTAAAGGCGGTATCTATTGTTTTGAGTTGAGTAAACATAGGCTTAAAAATTAATCCTCACTTTTCAGTTTGTTCTTGAAATAGTCGTTTCCTGCCGAAGCGCTACCACCTGCAGCAGTTCGCGTCGCATTTCCCAAAGCATCTGCCGCCATACCGCTGACGGCGCCACCGGCCCGCATGGTGGTACTGGCTCCACCAACAGCCAGCGAATTCACCTTCGATAAAATCGAATGTCCACCACCGGCATGTACAATGTAATTGGCAACAGTTGGTACTGAGAAATACCCTACAATTCCTATGATCAGGAAACATAAGTATGCGGTGTCGGTCGCACTAAAGAAAGTATCTCCCTGCTGGTTCACCTGGGAAATGTCATAGCGCAGCATGTTTTCCTGCACTTTACCGATGATACTGCCAAAAATGTTGGCAATGGGCAGCCAGAGGAAAACATTCACATACCGGGCAATCCAAACCGTCAGGGTATGCTCAAAGCCATCGAATACCGCAAAAGCAAATACCAGCGGGCCCAGGATGGCAAGAATAATCAGGTAAAAGGTCCGGATCGTATTGATGCATAATGAAGCCGCTGCATATACTACCTGCAAGACCTCGCTCATCCATTGTTTGATTGAATTCCGGAAATTGTAGGAAGCCTTTGCCATCGCAAAATCAATCCCATTTGCCAGTCGGTCCAGTATCCCTTCGTCCTGCCGGTTCGGATCTTCAGGATGGGTATACTTATACCAGCGGTCCGCATCCCCAGTTCCGTCAGCGCCAACATACATCTGGTACTGATCGGTTTTCTTGATCGCCTGCTCTTTCTGCTTCAGCAGTACTACAATCGCCCGGTCCGAGTTCTCCACCATGGCTGAAGTTGCTGAAACCGTCGGCTGCAGCACCCCGTTCATCAGTCCGATCACCGCCGGAAAGAGCAGAATCGCCAATCCCAGCGCAAAAGGACGCAACAGGGGATAAAAATCCACCGGTTCTGCCTGAGCAATGTTCTTCCAGACCCGGGAGGCAATATAAAACAGTGCCGCAAAGCCTGCCAATCCCCGGCCAACTCCAATCAGCTTACTGCATAACGGGAGCATCTCCCTATACACCTGGTCCAGCACCAGGTGCATGCTTTTCATCTCTCCGGCCAGTCCCTGAGCAAAGGAATAGACCGGAAATAAAGTCAAAAGCATAGCTACCACCACAAATAATGTGGCCTTTAAAAATCTATTTTTCATAAGTTTTTACTTTAAATCATCGAATTCAAGCTTGCTTCGCAGGTCATATTAAAAATGTTAAGGGTTAGACTTAAATAATTCCTGCATCGAAGAAATATCCCGCTGCTCCAGCTTTCGTTGCCTGGCGATGCCAATCCCCTGCGCATTGAAATGCCGTAAAAAGGTCAGTTTCTCCTGCATATCATCATAAATCCGGTCAATTTCAGAAAGCCGCTGATCATCGGACATGCGCAGCTCACCAGCAGTAATCACCATCAGCAGCGCATCCAGGTTCGCCAGGCTCTGTTTATTCAAACCGCGATACACCGAGCTTAAATAATCCAGTTCTTCCATCGTAAACCTGTCTCCTGAACTGAAAGCAGCAAAGGCAGCTTTATACTCCGACAAAATTGTACCCTGAGCCCTGAGGATGCCTGCAATCTTATGATACTTTTTCAGCTCCTGGCTTACTGCGAGCAAGCCATCCAGGGAACTCTGATGCAAAGAAAAGTTGCCTTTGGAAATGTCCCGAACCGCATTGTAACCCGTGGAAATGATCTGGTAACCGGCTTTCATGTCCTTAAGGATGTTCTTGAACTGAGACAATTTCTCCACGTTCAAGAGCAGCTGCTGTACTTCGGTAGATTGCGCCCGCAACGATACAGGACTAAGACCAATGCAGCCTAAAAAAAGCAATGCAACTATCCGGCTACTCCATCTCATACCACCTCCTTACGTCATTAATATCCTGTTCCTCTCTCATCCGCTGCCGCATCAGAATCTCCAGATCCGCTGTAAAAGACAAAGCAAAATCATATTTATCCTGCACCGATAACCTCAGTTTTTCCAACCGCTGCAAACGTTCATCGTCTTTCATCTCCAGCTTACCCGAAGTGGTCACTAAAAGCAGCTCTTCCAGATCCTGGGCACATTCCGTCAGCAAATTCGCCCTCACCAAGGCAACATACGGCCATTCCGTTTCAGACAGGTCCATATTTTTCCAGCCCCCCAATACCGAGATCATCCCCAAACCACCGGAAACAATCTCTCCAACCACTGCACTGTTTTTAATACTAGGATTGACCGTAGCCAGTGAAGCAAAAAAAGCCCTGTGCAAACCAAATTCACCACCAGTAATATCCTTTACCGCATGAATCCCGCTACCCACCAGATCATATCCTTTTTTCGCATAGCCGATATATACCTGCAGCGCCGCAATCTGCTGAAGCAGGTATTTTTTCTGTGTTTTCTTCTGTTTAAAGATCTCGTTCCAGGTTTGGGCCGAAGCCATATCAGCTGCCATGGATAATGCCACCAGCATGCCCATAGCCAGAATTTGTCTACTGGATCCCATAGAGTTTTTTAATGATGTTCAGGTCCCCCGCCTCTTTGGCGCGGTTCAGACTCAGTTTGATCTGCCGGGTATTGAATTCCTTCAGGTCAAAATAATTCTGATCAATTTTAACGGCCACTTCTTCGATAATTTCCAGACGTTTTGCATCATCCATCTGCACCTTAAAAGAATTTACCACCAGCAGTAACTGGTCAATGTTCTTCAGACTCGCATCCAAAATCCCCCTGAATACCTCTTCCATATAATCCAGCTCCTCCACAGTGAAGTGCTTGTCTTTGGCAAACAGACTTTTGGCCTCCCGGTATTCCGCAACAATATCGCCCTGCCTTTGGGTGATATCCCTGATCCTGTGGTAATAGGCAATGGCAGCTTTCACCCTGGCGAGCTCATCAAAGTATTTGCCGTACAGCTCTTTCTGACGGGTGGTCCAGTCCGCAATCTCCGACAGCTTCAGTTTAGACAAGGTATTTTCTATCACCTTCTGTGCATTTTGCAGCCAGATCGTTTCATTCTGCAAGCGCTGCACCTTCAAGTCAACAGCCTTAATCACTTTTTTAACGCCCGCCTTGATCACTTCTGCAATGGCAATCTGCGCATTGACTTCCTTCACCGGGAGCGAAACCAGCAATACCACCAAACTGAGCGGCATCACCACCATATAGATCTTAGCGGACAACACGCCCTTTTTTATTTTATTCATTTTTACTTTCATATACCCCCTCCAAACTATTCTGCCACCCTATGATATTCCCGCTGCATCAGCAGCAGGCTGTTTTTATCCGGAAAGAATGTGATCTTTTTGCCTGCATCATCCATCAGCAATACCCGCAGTTTAGAATCATACCTGCCCATGTACTCCCTGATCTTATGCTCCGTAGCCTGAAGTTTTCCGCCCCTGATGGCCTGAAAAGCAGATTTACGGATCACCTGATAATTCCCCTGATCCCCATAGGGAATGATCACCAGGGTATCTCTGGAGATGCTGTATTCTCCCGATTCCTGACTGGCATAGGTGCCCGTAACCGCAGCTCCCCTGTTACAGGAGGCAAATAAGACAAGCGCTGCAACGCAGCAGCCTAACTGATATTTTAGCTCTTTCATAAGCATTAAGATTTTAATTGATTAACCGAGCCCTCTTCTGGCGGCGCTCGTTAGCCATTACCCTAATCCCTTCAGCCATACTGCCCTGCACATCAGCCGCAGCCCTGACTTCCATTTTTTCGCTTTCTTCGGTCGTATACGCCAGGTATTCCTCATCGGAGAGCTCATTGCGGTACACCCCGAGTTTATGACCACCCTGATCAATAAATACCTCCCGGTAAACCAGCCCCGCTTCGTTAGCCTTGTTGACCGACAAGAGCATGGCCCTGGCTTTATCAGATAAACCCAAAGTCTGCTGCAGGCTGTCAAACTTGTTCATGAACTTGCGCATGTCCAGCAGGATCTTGGTATCCGAGAGGTTAATCACCGTTTCCTTGATGATCGGTGAGGAAATCAGGTCATCCACTTCCTGGGTGATCAGTGCCGCAATACCATTAAACTTTCTGACGGTTTTAAAGAGGTATTTAATGAATGAACTCATGCCGGTCTTGGCGATCGCAATCCATGCCTCATCAATTGCCAGGATCTTACGCTGCCCCTTGAGCTTGCGCATCTTGGAAATGAACATTTCCATAATGATGATCGTCACCACCGGGAAAAGTACCTCATGCCCCTTCAGATTATCTAGTTCGAAGACAATAAACCGCTCATTGAGCAAATCCAAATTCTCCCTGGCATTCAATAAATAATCAAACTCTCCACCCTTATAATAGGGATTCAGCACATAGAGCAGGTTCCCCAGATCAAAGTCCTTTTCTTTGACTTTGCCGTTTTCCATCACCTGCAAATACTCGGACATCAAAAAATCATAGAACGTATCGAAGCAGGGAAATACAGCAGGATTGGCCTCCAAATGCTCATAATACAAGGTAATTGCACCAGAGATGGCCACGTACTCTGAGCGGCTGAAAGGCTCGCCTTCCCTTTTCCACAGCGCTAACAGCAATGTTTTTAAACTCTCTTTCTTTTCAATATCCAGTACATCATCCGCCCCGATATAAAAAGGATTGAACCTGATGGGATCCTGCTCGGTATAATTGAAATAATAGCCACCGACCAGTTCACATAATCCCTGATAGCTGCCACCGATGTCGATGGTCACGCAGTGGGTTCCCTGATCATACAAGGTGCGCAGCATGTGGTTACAGGCCATGGATTTTCCTGCCCCACTTCCCCCGCAGATGAACAGGTTCCTGTTGGTGATCAGTCCTGATTTCATAGGCTTATCAAACAGGTCCACATATACCGGCCTGCCGAAACTCCGCTCACCCAGGCGAATGCCAAAACCGTCAGATTTCGCATGGCTTTCCATATTCAGAAAGCAGCTTGCCTGCTCCAGGAAAGTATCAAAGCAGTCATTGACCGGGAAGTCCGCTGCATTTCCGGGGATCCCCGCCCACCAGATCTGCGCTGCCCCATCGGTCTCCTGCCGGCATACCGCATCCATGCCCGCCATTGCTGAACTCACTTTATTGCGAATCTCCTGCAACTCAGAACGATCAGCGGTCCAGGCCATCACATTAAAATGCGCTTTCACCGGTAACCTGCCGAGCGCTACTGCCTCATTCAGGAAATCATTCACCGCATCACGGCTTACTGCATTCTCACGAGAATATGCTGACAGGGAATGCAGGCGCAGCTTCTTAGCCTCCAGCTCCTTAATGGTCCTGCCTGGATCCCCGATAAAAATAAACTGGTTGTACTGGTGGTTGCAGTCCAGCAGTAATCCCAAAGGCGCAGCAAAACCCAGACTGAATTTGCTTTTATCCGTACTGTATCGGTCAAAATTCATCCGGCTGCCGCAGAGCGAAGGCAAATCCTCTACATCGGCCAGGGTAAACAACTGGCAATGGTTTTCGCCAATCCTGATCCCCTCCTTCAGCTGCACATCCCTAAGCAAAGGTCTTTCCCCAACGCCCAGCAATGAACAGTAGCATTCAATCAACCCCACTTTGCCAACCGTCCCCGCCAGCTCATCATCGGCTAAACGCCTCAAACCCACCAGTCCGCTGTCCGAAAGGATCCGCTCAAAGGCACCTACCTTTTCCATAAAATCCGTAAACAGCCCTGCCTCCAAAGTTTGCCTGGGTACAATCCGACTGCGCATCAGCCCTGAATAACCACTGGTCGCCACCCGCCGGTCCTCCGGCTTCCTGGTGATCATCAGATAACAGCTATGCTCCAAATACTTCCGGCCATCAAAAGCCCTTTCCCCTGCAGCAGTTAAAAAGCTCAGATCAGCCTCCACATTCGCCCGGTGTTCCCTGCGAACAAAAGTATCCTGTTTGTGAATCACCGTACCAAAAGGCAAGGTTTTGATCGCCTTTATCCAGGTATGATGAGCCGCCTCATAGTCAGCTGATCCCATCGTAAACAACTCCGCATGGTCAACACTGAATGCCACCGTCAGGTCTCCCTGCATCGAAACAATACATCCGTGCTCTACCTTGTAGATCGGGAAGATGTCTTTGAACTCTATCGCTCCCCTCATACTACAACAGCTAAATGCCTGAATAAACTGCGGCTTCGCGAAACCAGACAGGCAGGAATACCGCGTCTGGCCATCTTCTTCATCAGGCCGTACCTTCCATACCGGTCACTCATCCTGAATACCGTTACAAACAGGCCAAACCCAAGTCCAAAGACCAGAAACAAACAGATAAAAAGATTCAGTCCGCAGATGTACAAAAGGGCAAAAAGCAGCAGCAATCCCACCAGCCCGCCGGCTAAAAACCCAATGTACTGCGCTTTCAACCCCCTGAATTCAATGGCACGTCCCACGCCCTTATTAATCTGATACACGCTGCTCATATCCCAAAAAAAGATTTAAGCACAGTCGCCACCACCACCAGAAAAATACAGCTCCCAAACCAGGCTGTAGCCACCTTTGCCGTATCCGGTTCACCGGCATTCCACTTGGAATACACCTTCACTGCCCCGACCAGTCCCATGATTGCACCGATGGCATACATCAGGTCCGTTCCCGTATCAAAATAACCGGCAACTTTACTGGTTGCTTCAGCAATCCCCTGATTCCCATCCTGCGCATAAACCACCTGAGCCAGAAAAGCAAGCACCGCGATACATCCTGCCGCAAGCCCGGCACCACGCTCCTTTTTCGTCAAAAACGCATCCAAATCCAAAACGCTGATGTTCCAATCGAATCTCGACATCAGCTCCGAACAAATATGCTCCCGCAGCTGCTGCCCAAGCGGAGAAGCAAAAACCTCCGCATAGCAATTCGCAATTTCAAACAGCGAGCAGCCAAGCTTTTTCCTATTCCATCCATCCTCTGCAGCCTCAAGAAAGGCATACTTCAGCTCTTCCATACAGTCCGCCAACTGCCCCTGCAGCATTTCCCCATTCCCCTCCTCGCTCCCGAAATCCAGCTCATCCATCCCCAGGCAAGTCATCCCCTCTTCAGCCACCGCCCTGCCCATCAGTGCGCCGTCAGCGCCACCATCCAGTTCAAGCCGATCTTTCGCCAATACAGATCCCCTGATCTTTGCCTTAGCAAGCGATCCCCATAAAGCCCTGATCTCCTTCCGGTAATACAGTACAATTAATATCAGGTAATAAATGAGCAGGGATACTCCCATAAAAACTCCATACTGGAGCCAGCTAAAATTTGATAACATAGGCTTTTATTAAGCCCGGACCCCATTGTCCGGGACAAGCAAATGTTGGCTGAACACAAATCTTTTTTTCCCAGCCTGGGAAAGAAAGGGGAACGAAAGATCAAAAACACTAAAAAAAGTTTAGCCAGGTTTATACCGCAGGTCCTCATCCACACGGTCGCGGATCGCAGCGCTCATCGAATCAATAAACTTAGAAGGGCTGGAAACCTTACGCTCCCGGATCTCCCCAAACGTATGGTGGACATCCCTGATCTTCACCTCACACATCCGCTCAAACAAAGCAACGATCTCCGACAACTGCGCATTCCCATGGTTAAACTGCCCGGTATAATACAGCCCATAAATCAACTCGCCCAGATTCACGATCTTACCCGTCCATTTTAAACCCACACCTTTAGTCAAACCAGGCGCAGTACCAGGAACAACCTTCCCATCCAGGACACCAATCCTGCGCAGGATTTCCCGCTGTAACATTTCATAAGCAATAAACTTTGCAAAAAGGTAATCCATCGCCGTAGAGAAATCCGGATTCGGATCAGGAATTTCCGGCACCAGTGGCAAAGGCAAATCCGCTCCACGCAGAAAGTACTGGCTATCGAGCCCCACCCCGCCAGCGCGGTAATACTGATACAGAAAAGCATGCTGTTTAAAAAAGCGGTGTACCTGCCTAAGCTCATCTTCCAAAAAAGCCCGGATCATATCCACTGTACCCACAGGCTTATTCATTTCTAAACCATAGCGTTCAAAAGCATAGATCTTTTCTGCATAGAATTTGGGTTTCACCGACTTAAAGAAATAAATCTCAGCAAGCGAATCTTCAAAAGGAACATCTGTCACCATTGACCGCAACTGGCCCAGGAATTTCCGGCAAAGCGCCAAAGTTTCAGAAAGAGACTGAATCGCCCCCCCCTCAATGGAAGATACACCAGCCAGCGCATCCTTAAATTCAGCATACAATTTTTCATAGGTTTCATGCTTCATAAAATAAAGTTTAAGTAAACCGGCCCACAGTTCAAGACAAAACCTTTTTACATCAGCCGGAAATAAGTATCAATCTTTCATAGGCATTTGGAATGTTTACAACTAAGAATTAGTGTATTTGCTGCGAGGAAATCGTATATTTGCAGGGTATAAAATATTGTATAGCGATAGCTATTGGACTTGTAATCAGAAAACCGCGAATTTTTAAAAACACAAGGAAAAATAGGCTGCTCGCCTGCGCTACAGCGCGGGTGCGGCTTATCTTGTGTTTTGGGCGCTTCGCGGTGCCTCTGATTACAGATGTAGCTCGTATCCCGCGCTATATCGTTTTCAGACACTGTATGGGATCGCAGAATTAGAATCATTCTCATGAGAAATGACAGTACTTTACTCTTGCTACACAAACCCATCCCGGAACTTGGCTTAAGCCAGGAATTAAAAAGGGTTACAGAAATGCATGGTTATTTCACCCTGGAAGACCTAAGTAAACAAACTACGGACCAACTGATGCTATTACCCGGATTTACACAGCATCTTTTATACGAATACGTCAACTTTATGGAAGCTAATGGTTTGGGCGAACTGATAGACCCCATGTAACCAGCTGAACGGAAATGGCCTACCGTCCAGCCGGAGTACATGAGCAATATTTTATTGAATTAAGGTCCTGACTTCTTTCAGCATTCCAGATAAGACAGGTACCAGCGGAGCGATCTCTTCAACATCTGCCTGACCCAGTTTTAAGTCTACTTCAATCAACGACCTCCCATCTGCACCTTTGAAATTAAAAGCAACCTTCTTAAACAACAGAAGTTCATCTGCCTCATCATATACACCATGTTTCTGCTGCAACTTCTGCCACCAGGCTAACTGGACCCCAGCCAGCTTACAATTCAGGCTCAGCGGGTTTGAAGCCTCCCCAGATTTCAAATCCGACTGCAATACCAGTTCTGCCTCAATCCATTTGAGTAATTCATCAACCGGATGCATTTTAGCAGCATTGAAACTCATGTTGGTAAACAAACTCACCTGCCTCAATACCGTCTTATGTCGTTTCAGAATCCTTTCCGCTTCACCTATATCTTTTCCTGCGATTTGTCTTTGTACCTGCAAAACATACCAACTGATAAAACGAACGTGGTTAAACCCAAGGCCAATCAGATCATGGATCAATTCTTCTTCAGAAACCGACCCTTCCGCCGCCAGCTCCTCCAAAACTGCAATATATTTCCTCAAGTATTTAAAGTCCGCCCAATGCATCTTCATCGAACTGTACAAAAACCGTTTGAATGGCACCCCGGCAATTTCTACCAGGGTATGGTCAATCCCTGATCTTCTGAATTCAGATGACACACGATTCCATTTCTCCTTTAACCTGAGCCCTTCATTGTTGCGGAATAGTTTGGGTAAGACAATCGTGTCGGCAATATATTCCGCAACCGGCATGCGTATCGCATCCATCAGTTCCATCAACAAGGTTGCATCCTCATTCAGTAAGTCTCCGTGACGATACAACTGATCACATACCCTGACCAATGTGAACATACTGATCTTCAGATAGGTCCTGATCTGGGTCTCATTAGTTAAACCCAGCAGGTGATCCAACATGATCCGTTCCACCCGCTTCACTTCTTCATATAAGGCCGTTTTGGACCCCAAATCGGGATCCTTTGACTCCTCTGCCATTCTTTCGGTGGCAAGGCGCTTTAAATTTTCAAATTCGTGATTCATAATAGATGATGTTTTTACTTCTTGTTTTTGCGTCTCCTGCGCCGTCTTCCATGCCCAGGAAATGATTTGTGCGATGGTACGACTGACTTCTTCCATTCCCCGCTTGTCATTGATATCAATACCGGAGACCTTACTCTTAATGCTGTTTGCCTGCAAGACCATATAATAACTCCCACCCAGCAACAAAGCAATGACCGCACGAAAATTGACATCCGTGCCTGCAAAGAACTCATCCGTCAGCCTGAACAACTTTTCACCCTCCGCTTCCCGGGCATCCGAGATGTTCTTAATTAGTACATCTTCATCGCTGATCTGCCAGAGAATAATCTTTTGCATTTCCCTATCCTGGAAAAAGAACTTAAGGTTCTCCTGCATCAGCTGGACAAACATTTCCTTCAGTTCGGTTGCAGTCGCCGAACCTGAAACCTGGAACCTTTCAAAAAAAGGCATCCAATAATCTTTCTCACTGATGTATTTACGCTTCAGGTTATTTAACCCTAAAAAATGATGACGGATTACATTCTTGTTCCTGCCTACAAAGCGTGCAATGTTGTTTGTTCTCAACGCATGATGACCATACTCCTGCAGGATCAAACCCACCACTTCAATCAATCGCCGCTTAGTCGCCTCGGCATCTCTTACTTTTTGCTTTTTCCTAGGAGTAGTCATAAAATTTACCTTAACATTTGCTTCAGACCAGCTGTCTTAATCACCCATTCCCAGGCATTCAATACCTTATCCAGCTGATCAAACTCGTGGGTGGCCATCACCGACATCCGGATCCTCGCATCTTTACGGGAAACTGCCGGATAATTGATCTGGTTGGCATAAACCCCCGCTTTCAACAGCAAATGACAGACCTCAGCATTCTTATTGTTGTTTCCGATCATTACCGGAATGATCGCAGACCGGCTCTTGCCGACATCCAGTCCCAGGGAAAGCAAGCCGCTTTTCAAATACGTTACATTCTGCCCAAGCTTTTCCATCCAATGCGGTTCCTGATCTACCAGATCAATTGCCGTACTGATACAGGCAGATGCCGGCGTAGCCGTAGCCGAAAAGATATGCTGACGCGACTGGAATTTAAGAAAGCTGACCAGCTTGGGATCGGCCACTACATAACCACCAATGTGCGCAAAAGTCTTGCTGAAGGTTCCGGTAATGATGTCCACTTCTTTAAATAAATCATACAGCTCAATCACCCCACGCCCGGTTTTACCGATCACTCCTGTTCCATGCGCATCATCCAACAGCAAGTAAGCGCCATAATGTTTGGTCAGCTGAATGATCTTGTCCAAAGGCGCCAGATCCCCATCCTGGGAATACACCCCATCAATGATTACCATCCTTGTGCGGTATTTATTCCTTGACATTTTCAACACTCGCTCCAATGCATCCAGGTCATTGTGCGGAAAAGACTTGGTATTGGTCAGGAAACAGCCCTCCTGTACACTGGCATGAACGGCCATATCCAGTATCGCCAGGTCTTCTTTTTTCAGCAAAGCCTGAATTGAAGCACTGTTCGCTGTATACCCGGTGGTAAAGGTGAGCGCAGCCTCTCTTTTAAAGAATGCAGCTATCTTCATTTCCAATTCCGTGTGGTAATCATAGTGGCCACCAATAGCAGGTGAGGCTCCCGCACCGGAACCATATTTTTCAATCCCTGCTATCGCGGCCGCTTTTACTTTCGGATGCTGGGTAAAACCCAGGTAATCATTACTCACCAGACTGATGAAATCCTTCTGCGTTATTCCCGGCACTTTGAGACTGATCTCAGGACCACAGCCCGTCTTCGCCTCGAACCGGTAATTCATCTGCCCTCGCTGCGTTTTATAATCAACATATTCACTCCATAATTCTGCCCAGGCAAAGGGGTCCAAACCAGGAATATTTTCAAAATCTTTAAAGCTTGCATTTTCGAAATTGATCTTCATTTTTTTATAAGTATTAGTTCAATAGCGAAAGTAGTTTGGGTGAATACCCCGACCGGGCAATTAAGGGGCGAAAACTTATTTTTATCAAAAAAGGCTGCCTGATTGTTCATTAGCCGCATTATCTGTCTGTTTTTTTTGAAGAAAATCGAAATTGATCAATACTCCATTAAGCTCCTATAACGAAACATAAGCTATTTCGCTCTTCCTGGTTATCTCATTTTTACCAATCACCTCCCCTGCTCTTATCTCAAAATAAAACTGTGGCACCCATCCGGGCTGCCACAGTTTCTAACCTAAATTCAAATCTCATCGGGGAAGATGAGTTCACAAAACCATAAAGGGCTAACCAACCCTTTATCCT
>Ga0307414_10000922_pt1 | contig 15039 bp, 12 predicted proteins | sample DK1Ometagenome_FD_203804 | JGI IMG/M metagenome (GOLD analysis project Ga0307414, IMG submission 203804) | Maize rhizosphere microbial communities from greenhouse at UC Davis, California, United States - DK15-O-3 | ecosystem: Host-associated > Plants > Roots > Rhizosphere > Soil | place: USA... | reverse complement strand
CGACGATGCGCTGTATGCCCAGCAGCTGGGAAGGCGAATCGTCGACTATCAGAATGCGCGCCATGCTTTACCCCAAGTTGTCCCCAGTCGCGATTGTAGTGTGACTTTGTGTCCGCGGAAAATGGGGTCGGGCCGGAAGGACGCGGTCAGGTTCGCGTTTAACCGGTTTTGACCACGGTGCGGCCGAAGGATTGACCTGAAAGCATGCCGTTGAACACCCCCGGAAGCCCTTCCAGCGTCGTTTCCCGCTTGCAAATGGTCTCCAGGTGCCTCGGTTTCCAGTCGTCGGCCAGATGCCGCCAGATATCGTCGCGTATGCCGCGGGCGGTTCCGGCCGAGGCCACCCCCAGCAGCGAGACGCCGCGGATGATGAAAGGCATCACCGTGGCCGGCAGGTCGTGGGTGGCGACCAGGCCGGCGGAAGCGACGTTGCCGTAAGGGGCGGTCTGTGCCAGCAGGCCGGCCAACATGCCGCCGCCCACGTTGTCCAGGCCACCGCCGAAGCGCACCGACTCCATCGGGCGCTTGCAGTCCAGGACCTCGCGCCCCAGCACCTGCGTCGCGCCGATGGATTCCAGATAGCCGGCCTGGTCGGCCTTGCCGCTGATCGCATGCACTTCGAAACCGGCGCTGCTGAAGATGTCCACGGCCAGGGAGCCGACCCCGCCGGTGGCCCCGGTGACCGCAAGCGGCCCCAGTTCCGGGGTCTGCCGGTTGTCCAGCATGCGATACAGCGCCAGTGCCGCGGTGAAACCGGCGGTGCCGAGGACCATGCTCTCGCGCAGGCTCAGTCCCGAGGGCAGGGGAACGACCCATTGCGATTCCAGCCGCGCGTACTGCGCATAGCCGCCATCGCGGGTTTCGCTGAGGCCCGAACCGGTGACCAGCACCGCGTCGCCTTCCTTGAATGCGGGGTCGCTGCTGGCGACGACATGGCCGGCGACATCAATGCCACCGACCAGCGGAAACCTGCGCAGGATCTTGCCCTGGCCGGTGCCGGCCAGCGCATCCTTGAAGTTGACCGAGGAATATTCGGTCTTGATCACTACTTCGCCGGGATTGAGATCGTCCAGCGAGATGGGCTCAATGCCGGCGCGATAGCCGGCGTCGTCGTTGTTGATGCGGAAGGCGGGGAAGCTCGTTGGAATATTCATTCAATAATTCTCGTCATCCCAGCGAACGCTGGGATCCATTTTGATCTTGGTTTCAGACAGCGTCAGAATATTTCAGAGTACAGATCACGCCATTCAGGGCTGGATGCCTCGATCAATTCCAGCTTCCACACCCGCTTCCAAGCCTTCAATGCCTTCTCAAGGAGAATCGCAGATTCCATGCTGCCGTGCACTTCGTACCAGACCAAAGTATGGATCCGGTACTTTTTGGTGAAGCCCTCGGGCCTGGTCGTTCTTGTGCTGCCAGATGCGGCCGGGAAGATTGGAAGTGACGCCTATGCAAAGCGTTCCGCGCATGCCGCTGGCGAGAATGTACACGCATGGGATTCGTTCCCTTTACATAAGCCTTTCCTTGGCCTCGTGGTTCTATCGTCATCCCAGCGAGAGCTGAGATCAATTCTTGCTTTTTTTCTATATCCGTCAAGGATGGAAGCCACAGCAAAAGCAAAATGGATCCCAGCTTCCGCTGGGACCACGCTATTCGGCTTTATCGCAACGCCAGTCGCCGCTTCTCGTCTATCCACTTGCTTGCCTGCGCCGGCTGGTAATCGCGCATCCACTGCAGCATCGCGCCGATGTCCTCTCCGTGCCACAGGTCAGTGCGCTGTTCGGCGTGCAGGAAGCGTTCCTCGACCATCCGGTCGATCATGCCGATCAGCGGTGCGTAGAAGCCGTCCACGTCCAGGAAGGCGCAGGGCTTGTTGCCGATGCCGAGCTGGCGCCAGGTCAGCATCTCGAAGATCTCCTCCATCGTGCCGAAGCCGCCGGGCAGGGTGACGAAACCGTCGGACAGATCGAACATGCGTGCCTTGCGCTCGTGCATGGAGCCGACGATTTCCAATTCGGTCAGGCCGCGGTGCGCGACCTCCCAATCCGCAAGTTGCTTCGGGATCACCCCGGTGACCTGGCCGCCGGCCTCAAGCACGGCGTTGGCGACCACACCCATCAGGCCGACGTTGCCGCCGCCATAGACCAATCGCAGCCCTTCCTTGGCGATGCGGTCGCCGAGCGCGGCGGCGCGTTCGGAATAAATGATCTTGCTGCCGGCGTTGGAACCGCAATAGACGCAGATGGAGCGCATTGGTCAGCCCTCCCGTGCGGGCGCCACGGCGCCGGTGGAAGTGTCGATGCGGCCGCACTCGATGCTCTCGATGACGCCACCGCTGTAGCGCAATGCGGAAGTTCGGCGAACGCCGTGAGCATCGGTGGAGTGCCAGAAATCGATCGCGTAGCTGCCCGCGGGAGGGTCGCCACCCGGACCTGCCGCGCTATGTCCGCTGAGGGTGCTGTCCGGTTCGCGCTGCATTATCGCCAGTGCGTCACGATAGTTCATGCCAACTTCGATCTTCGCGCAACGTGCGTGCGGATTGTCTTGCACTGTGAGTGAGGTCAGGGCAGTTGCCGATGTGGTCAGAGACAGCAAGAGCAGCGTGGAGGAGAACATGTTCTTCCTTGCAGCGATGGAATCCCCGAAGCAGAACGGCCCGGAAGGCCGGGCCGTTCGTGCGACGCGAATGAATCAATTGACCTTGTGGATCGAGCGCTTGTCCACCGACATCGCCGCATCATGGATCGCTTCGGAAAGCGTCGGATGTGCGTGGCAGATGCGAGCCAGGTCGTCGGCGGAGCCGTTGAACTCCATGGTGATCACGCCTTCATGCACCAGCTCCGATACTCCCACGCCTACGAGATGCAGGCCGAGGATACGGTCGGTTTCGGCATGCGCCAGTACCTTCACGAAACCGGCCGGTTCGCCCATGGCGACGGCACGGGCGATGGCGGCGAACGGGAAGCTGCCTGCCTTGTACGGGATGCCTTCGGCCTTGAGCTGCTGCTCGGTCTTGCCGACCCAGGCGATTTCCGGCTCCGTGTAGATCACCCACGGCACCGTGTCCAGGTTGACGTGGCCGGGCAGGCCGGCGATCAGTTCGGCCACGGCGATGCCTTCCTCGAAGCCCTTGTGCGCCAGCATCGGCCCGCGCACGCAGTCGCCGACCGCCCACACGCCGTCGACGCCGGTGTGGCAATGCTCGTCGACCTCGACCATGCCGCGCTCGCTGAGCTTCACCCCGGTGCCATCGGCCAGCAGGCCCCTGGTCGCTGCGCGACGGCCCACGGCGACCAGCAGCCTGTCGACCACGATCGTCTTCTCGCCTTCGGCATCGGCGTAGGTGACATGCACTTCTTTCTTCTTGATCTCGGCTTTACTGACTTTTGCACCCAGCTTGATGTCCAGGCCCTGCTTCTTGAATTCCTTGGCCGCGGTCTTGGCGACTTCGGCATCGGCGGCGGCGAGGAATTCGGGCAAGGCTTCGAGGATGGTCACTTCGGCGCCCAGGCGCTTCCACACGCTGCCCAGTTCCAGGCCGATCACGCCCGCGCCAATCACCGCCAGGCGCTTGGGAACGCTGGTGAAATCGAGCGCGCCGACGTTGTCGACGATGTATTCGTTGTCGAACTTCGCGAAGGGAAGTTCGATGGAATCGGAACCCGCGGCGATCACCACGTTGGTTCCCTTCAACTCCACTTCGCTGCCGTCGTGCTGCTTGACCTTGACGATGTTGCCCGGCTGCAGCTGGCCGAAGCCGTAGTAGGGCGTGATCTTGTTGGCCTTGAACAGCATCGCGATGCCACCGGTGAACTGCTTCACGATCTTGTCCTTGCGGCCGACCATGGTCGCTACGTCGATCTTGGCGTCCTTGGCGGTGATGCCGTGATCAGCGAACAAGTGCTGCAGGTTGTGGAACTGGCGCGAACTGTCCAGCAGCGCCTTGGAAGGCACGCAGCCGACACGCAGGCAGGTGCCGCCGAGCGCGGGCTTGCCGTCCTTGCCCAGCGCTGCGTCGATGCAGGCGGTCTTCAGGCCGAGTTGCGCGGCGCGGATCGCGGCGTGATAGCCGGCCGGGCCGGCGCCGATGACGACTACGTCGAATTGTTCTGCCATTTGCGAATTTCCAGGAAAGAAGTGAGTGGAGAGGAGTGAGGAGTGAGGAGAAGCGAGGGTGGCCTTCGCTCACTCCTCACTCCTCTCCACTCACTCCTCGCTCTTACATGCCAAGCAGCATGCGGCTCGGGTTTTCCAGCTGGTTCTTGATATCGACCAGGAACAGCACCGCGTCCTTGCCATCGATGATGCGGTGGTCGTAGGACAGGGCGATGTACATCATCGGCGCGGCGATGACGGCGCCGTTTTCGACGATGGCGCGCTCCTTGATGGTGTGCATGCCCAGGATCGCGCTCTGCGGCGGGTTGACGATCGGCGTCGACATCAGCGAACCGAAGGTGCCGCCGTTGGTGATGGTGAAGGTGCCACCCTGCAGGTCTTCCAGGGTCAGCTTGCCGTCGCGGGCCTTCTTGGCGTACTCGGCGATGCCCTTCTCGATCTCGGCGAAGTTCTGGCGCTCGACGCTGCGCAGCACCGGCGTGACCAGGCCTTTCTCGGTGGATACCGCGATCGAGATATCGGCGTAGCCGTGATAGATGATGTCGTTGCCGTCGACCGAGGCATTGACCACCGGATAGCGTTGCAGTGCATTGGCCGCGGCCTTGGCGAAGAAGCTCATGAAGCCGAGCTTGATGCCGTTGGCCTTCTCGAACGACTCGCCCAGCTCCTTGCGCATGGCCATGACCTTGCCCAGGTTCACTTCGTTGAACGAGGTGAGCATGGCGATCGAGTTCTTCGACTGCATCAGCCGCTCGGCGATGCGCGTACGGATCCGCGTCATGGGGACGCGTTCTTCAGGGCGCGCGCCACCGGAAATACCGGGCGTCTTGCCGCTGGCGTAATTGATCAGGTCTTCCTTGGTCACCGCGCCCTTGCGGCCGGTGCCTTCGACGGCAGCCGGATCGATGCCTTCCTTGACGGCGGTGAAGCGCGCGCCGGGCGGCAGGCCGTCGGTGGAAGCCACCGGCGCCGGCTTGGTGGAGGCGGGCGCGGCCGTTTCGGCCTTGGCGGCTTCCGCCTTGGGCTGCACTTCCTGCGCGCCGGCGGCCGGTGCGGCCTCTTTCTTGCCGGCGGCCGGAGCCGGAGCGGCGGCGCCTTCCTCGATGATCGCCAGCAATTGCTGGCTGGTCACGGTGGCGCCTTCGGCGAACTTGATCTCTTTCAGGACGCCATCGACGGGCGAGGGCACTTCCAGCACGACCTTGTCGGTTTCGAGATCCAGGAGGTTCTCGTCGCGCTTGACCGCGTCGCCGGCTTTCTTGTGCCAGGTGGCGATGGTGGCGTCGGAAACGGATTCGGGAAGTACCGGGACTTTGACTTCGGTGGCCATGTTGGAAACGCTTCCTGTCTGGAGGGTGTTATTCGAATGGAAATGATTTGAACGGAATCACTCGGCGACGATGTCGTTGCCGAAGGCGTTGACCAGCGCATCGGCGACCAGCTTGAGCTGCTCCTGGACGTGCTGGGCGAAATGACCTGCGGCCGGCGAGGGCGAGCGCGCGCGGCCTGCGTAATACAGCTCCTGCTTGTCGCTGGTGCAGGCGTTGAGGTGGTGGCGGATCTGGTACCAGGCGCCCTGGTTCTGCGGCTCTTCCTGGCACCACACCACTTCCCTGGCGCCGCTGTAGCGCTTGAGTTCGGCGGCCAGCAGTTCGCGCGGGAAGGGGTAAAGCTGTTCGACGCGCAGGATGGCCACGTCGTCCTGGCCGCGCTTGTGCTGGTCTTCCAGCAGGTCGTAATAGACCTTGCCCGAGCACAACACCACGCGCTTGACCTTCTTCGGATTGGCGCTGGCGTCCGGGATCAGGTGCTGGAACTCGCCGTTGGCCAGCTCGTCCAGCGACGACACCGCCAGTTTGTGGCGCAACAGCGACTTGGGCGTCATCACGATCAGCGGCTTGCGCGTGGTCATGCGCAGCTGGCGGCGGATCATGTGGAAGCACTGCGCCGGCGTGGTAGGCACGCAGACCAGCATGTTCTCCAGCGCGCACAGTTGCAGGAACCGCTCCAGGCGCGCGGAACTGTGTTCCGGCCCCTGGCCTTCGTAGCCATGCGGCAACAACAGGGTCAGGCCGCTGATCCGGCTCCACTTGGCTTCACCGGAGGCGATGAACTGGTCGATCACCACCTGCGCGCCATTGGCGAAGTCGCCGAACTGGCCTTCCCAGATGTCCAGGGTGTTGGGATCCGTCGTCGAATAACCGTATTCGAACGCCATCACCGCTTCCTCGCTGAGCAGCGAATCGATGATGGTCGCGTCTTCCGGGTCGTCCACCAGCTGGCGCAACGGCACGTAGTAACTGTCGGTCTTCTGGTCGTGGAGGATCGCGTGGCGGTGGAAGAAGGTGCCGCGGCCCGCATCCTGGCCGACCAGGCGCAGGCGGTGGCCTTCGGACAACAGGGTGGCGTAGGCCAGGTTCTCGGCGAAGCCCCAGTCGCCCGGCAGCTCGCCCTTGCTCATCTTCACACGGTCGTCGTAGATCTTGGCCACGCGCGGATGCAGGGTCACGCCCGCGGGAATGGTGTTGATGATCCCGGCCAGCGAGTCCAGCGATTTGCGCTTGACCCGGGTGTCGACCGGATCGGTGACCTTGCCGGACAGGTATTTCGACCAGTCGATCGCCAGTTCGTCGGGCTTGGGCCTGGCCAGCTCGGTGGTGACTTCGCCGGAATCGAGCTTGTCGCGGTAGTTGTCGACCAGCGCCTGCGCCTCGCCAGGCTGGATCACGCCCTTGGCTTCCAATTGCGTGGCATACAGTTCGCGGGTGGTCTTGTGGGCGCGGATCACCTTGTACATCAGCGGCTGGGTCGCTGCCGGTTCGTCGGCTTCGTTATGGCCCCAGCGGCGGTAGCAGACCAGGTCGATGACCACGTCCTTCTTGAATTCCTGGCGGAATTCGTAGGCCAGGTTGGCGCAAAACACCACCGCTTCCGGATCGTCGCCATTCACGTGCAGGACCGGTGCGCCGACCATCTTGGCCACGTCGGTGCAGTACAACGTGGAACGCGCGTCGTCGCGGGCGCTGGTGGTGAAGCCGATCTGGTTGTTGATGACGATATGCAGGGTGCCGCCGACGGCGAAACCGCGCGCCTGCGACATCTGCAGCAGTTCCATGACCACGCCCTGGCCCGCGAACGCGGCGTCGCCATGGATGATTACCGGCAACACGGCCTTGCGTTCGCTGTCGCCGCGGCGTTCCTGGCGCGAGCGCACGCTGCCGGCGACCACCGGGTCGACGATCTCGAGGTGCGAGGGATTGAAGGCCAGGGCCAGGTGTACTGGTTCGCCGGGGGTGGCGATATCGGCGCTGAAGCCCATGTGGTATTTCACGTCGCCGGTGTGGGCGCGATCGTCGTCCGCGTGCTCGAACTTGCCCTCGAACTCGTCGAACAGCTTGCGCGGCGACTTGCCCATGCTGTTGACCAGCACGTTGAGGCGGCCGCGGTGGGCCATGCCCAGGACGATGTCCTTGACCCCGTCGGTGCCGGCGCGGCGCACGGTGACGTCGAGCAGCGGGATCAGCGAATCGCCGCCTTCCAGCGAAAAGCGCTTCTGGCCGACGTATTTGGTGTGCAGGTAGCGTTCCAGGCCTTCGGCTGCGGTCACCCGTTCCAGGGTGCGCCGCTGCGCTTCGGCATCCAGGCCGTAATCGCCGCCGGCGGCTTCCAGGCGCTGGTACAGCCAGCGACGCTGGTCGGCGTCGGTGATGTACATGAATTCGGTGCCGACCGAGCCAGCGTAGGTTGCCTTGAGCCGGGCCAGCAGGTCGCGCAATTTCATCCGTTGCTGACCGGCGACACCACCGGTACTGAATTCGGTGTCCAGGTCGCGCTCGGAAAGATCGTGGAAAGGCAATCCCAGGTCCGGCGGATTCATCGGCGGGCTCAGGCCCAGCGGATCCAGGTTGGCGCCGAGGTGGCCACGCGAACGGTAGGCGGTGATCAGGCGTCCCACGTTGCGTTCGCGCTCGTCGCCGGTACCGGCGACCGTGGCTCCGGCATGGCCGTTGTTGGCGGCGTGGCGGGCAGCTTCGGTGATCTGGGCAATGACCGCCGAATGCGGCACGTCGCCGGCTTCGCGACCCTTGAAACCGTCGAAGTAGGCCTTCCACTTGGGGTCGACGCTATCGGGAGAGACCAGATACTGCTCGTACAGGTCTTCGATGAAGGAGGCGTTGCCGCCGCCGAGTTGCGAGGATTGCGCAAACTGCTTCAGGAGGTTGTCCACGATGGCGTAGGTTGGCTTTTCAGGGAGGGCCGATGGCTGGCGGGCGGGGATTCCGGCAGGTGTTGCGACAGGGCCTGCGCGGGCGAGATGAATGCGCCGAAATTATACCCGGATGGCGACAACAAAGGCGTGCAGGCGCATTGGACCAAAGGAGCAGAGCAGAGGCGCAGTCTGGAAATTGCGTGGCGGGCTGCCATCAGGCGGTCCCGGGCGGGGCGTATGGCTTGGGGAAGGTCCGGATAGTTGTCTCGTTCTCATCTACTCGATGGCTGCAGATCCAGGGAGAGCCGGGAGCTGGAGAGCGCTCTTGACTTCCGGCTACCGGCTCACGGCTTCCGGAAAGGAGAACGGCAGCTATCCAGTGACTTCTAGATGCCCAGGGCCCTGAATTCGGTGCACGGCCTGGCGCGCTCCCAGAAACGGTCGAATTCATCGCGTAATTGCCGTGCACGGCCGGCGCCGTCCAGATCGGTCTCGCCATCGAAACGATGGCCAAGGGTGCGGAAGTAGTAGCCGCCCACATCGTTGGCGATGAAGGCCGAGGCATAGGCCTTGTCGACCGGCTCGCGGACTTCACGGAACGCGAACACGCTGGGCAGCCGTTGGGCCAAGGTCAGCAAGGGTGCGAGAGTGTGCTGCGCTGCGGCTGCATCCTGTAGCAGGATCCTTATCCCGCCACCGGAATTTCCGGTGGAAAAGCGACGCAGCGCGCCCAGCACGGCCGCATTGTCCAGCAGGCCCGGATCCAGTTCGCGGCTGTAGATGCGCAACTGGCGGCGGGCCCGGGTGACGACCGCAGTGGCCGCGGCGATTGCTCCAGAGAGGTCTTCCACGGCGGTGGATCCGGCCAGGACGCGGCGCATGGATTGGTGTTCGATCCCCGCTTCCATGAAGCGCTCTCCTTCCGGAATGAAACCCTGGCGTGCGTAAAACGCCTCCGCGGACACCTGCGCGCTGAGCGAAACCACCGGCCATCCCAGTTTGCGGGCTTCGGCCACCAGCGCATCCAGCATCGCATCGCCCACGCCCTGGCCGCGCCATTCGGCCAGCACCGCCATGCGTCCGATCCTGCGTTCGGGGGTCAACCGGCCGGTGCCGATCGGGGCCCCTGCCTCGTCACGCGCGATCACGTGGTTGCACAGCGGATCCAGCGCATCCCATTCCTCTTCCAGAGGCACCCGCTGTTCGTGCACGAACACGGTCTCGCGCACCGTGCGCAATTCGGCCAGGCCGGTCGCGTAGTCGATGGCCTCGACACGGAAGCTGCGCGTGGCCATCAGCCTTCTCCGTCCAGCAACAGTTGGTAATGCCCCTGCGCATGCAGGTCCATCGCCACGTTGCGACCGGCTTCGGACAGGCCGGCGTAAGCGTTGCCATCCAGCGTTTCTGCGGCTGCGAGCCATTGCGCGTCCTTGACCGGCAGCGCGAATTCCAGGCCGCTGCAGAACAGGACCGCGGCGCGTCCGCTCCTGCGCCAGGCCAGTCGCGAGAAAGGGTGCCGTTGCAGCACGGCGTCGTGCTCCAGGTCCCATTCGATCTCGATCCGCGAACGCGCATCGCCGCTCGCGACCACTTCGCCGCCGGCGCGGTACGTGGTGATGAAACGGCCGAACCAGTCGCCCAGTTTGTCCGGGTCGTTGAGGCGCAGGGCATTCAAGGCCTCGACCGCGCGGACCATGGCCGCGGCATCGATCTCGTTGGGATCCTTCGGCGGAACCAGGTCCGGATCGTGGTAACGCATCGATTCGTCGGCGTCGGCGATCAGGTTGTCCAGGTAATCGCCGACAAGTTCGGCGGAAGAGGGCGCACGCATGCCGATCGAGAAGGTCAGGCACGGATCCACGGCGACGCCGTGGTGCGGAACGCCCGGTGGCAGGTAGAGCATGTCGCCGGGTTGCAGGATCCAGTCGTGGGTGGGGGTGAATTCGCGCAGCAGCTTCAATTCGACGTCGTCGCGGAAGGCCAGCGAAGGATTGGGCCCCGCATCGATCTGCCAGCGCCGCTGGCCCTGCGCCTGCAGCAGGAATACGTCGTACTGGTCCACGTGCGCGCCGACCGAACCGCCGGTGGCGGCGAAGCTGACCATCACGTCGTCGATGCGCCAGCGCGGCAGGAAGTCGAAATGCCGCAGGATCCCGCGCACGTCGACGTCCCACTTGTCCACGTCCTGGACCAGCAGGGTCCAGTCATGGTCAGGCATGCCCGGGAATTCCTCCTCGGCAAACGGCCCACTGCGCAGCGTCCACGCATCGCGCGCGCGATCGTGCGTGACGATGCGCGACAGCGCCATTTCCTCGCAGGCCAGGCCTGCAAGGTCTTCGGGTTCCAGCGGCGAGACGAAACCGGGGAAGGCGTTGCGGATCAGCAGCGGTTTCTTCTGCCAGTAGTCGCGCAGGAACTTCGCGGCGGGCATGCCGAGCGGATGCTTGGCAGTGGCGTTGATTTCGATCATGGTTTGGCACCGGGGGAAGGAGCAACGGTTTCGTCGGCCAGGCGCTTGTCCAATCGTTCCGTGGCTTTCCGTGCATAGGCGCGGCAGGCACCGGTGTCGACCAGCGGTTCGTGGGCGCCTGGCCCGATGCGCGACCACAGGCGGCTGGCGGAAGGGTGCGGCGTGATCAGGATATCGCAGGGCAGCGCAGCCACGCGCGCCAGTGTTTCGCGAAACATGGCCACATAGCCCGGATGCGCGGCGTCATCGCTGAATCGATAGGCATCATCGGAGATGGCGGTCAGGCTGTCCGCGTAGACGAGCTGCCGGCAGTCGCCGCCTTCGCAGGAGCGCCAGGTCCAGCTGGTGCCGCCTGCCGTGTGGCCGGGTGTCGAAATGGCCTGCAGCGCGAGCGGCCCGACTTCGACCACCTCGTCGTCGGCGATGGGCCGTACATCGCCGACCGGCGGAAAGGATTTCAGCTGCAGGAATTGCGGGTCGCCGCGATCGCTCGCGCCGCGCTTCAGCGTCGCCACGGCGGGCGCACGCGCGAGCACCGGGGCGCCGGTGGCGCGCTGCAGCCCCGCCAGTCCGCCGGCATGGTCGGAGTGCTCGTGCGTGGACAGGACGAAGCGCACGTCTTCCGGCTTGAAGCCAAGCGCGCGGATGTTGGCCACGATCTGCCCGCCGGCCTGCGAGGTGGCGCCGTCGATCAATACGTGGCCTTCAGGAGAGGTCACCAGCAAGGCGCCGATGCCACAGGTGCCGACATACCAGGTGTTGCCGTAGACGTTCAGCGGAGCGGTCGGCTCGTTCCAGCCGGCGTCGTCGGCGCACGCCCTGGCCGGCACCGCAGCCGCTGCGGTCCTGTCGGTGGCAAGGGCCTGGGTGGACAGCGGAAGCACCAGCGCAAAGGCGAGGGCATGGCGAAGCGACTTGCGTGGGGTCATGTGGCGATCTCGTCGTAGCCGCAATTGGCGAACTGCAGCAGGCACCAGCCATGGCCGAAGGGATCGGCCAGGCGCACGGTACGGCCCCAGTTCGCTGAGCGGATGGCGTTTTCCTGCAGCATGCCGGCCTCGAGGGCCCGATCCAGGGCAGGTTCCAGATGGTCCACCACCAGGTCCAGATGCATGGGCGTCCAGTGGCGGGTGTAGTCGCGTCGCGAATCGTTCGCGCCGATTGTTCCGGCGGCGTTCTGCAGCAGGTAGATCGGCACCTGTGCGCCCATCAGCTCCACGCCGGTATCGCCGAAGCGGCGACCGGGGGTGAGACCGAAGGCATGGCCATAGAGGGCTTCGGCTTTCGCAACATCGGGCACGTCGATGTTGATCAGCAGATTCATGGGGCCAGGACCTGGGCGAAGCGCAAGCCGAAGCCGGCAGGATCGACGAGCGTGAAATCCCGCAGCCCGTAGTAGCGATCGGCCAGGGGAGTGCCGATTTTCAGCTGAAGCCGGTTCGACTCCCGCCACAGCGCGTCGACGTCTTCGACCATGATCCTGATGCCGCTCCAGCATTCGCGCACCGGTGCGTCGGGGTTCCGTGCAAGGAACAGGCGGGCGCCGTGCCAGTGGACGACCGCGAAGTCGCCGTTGCGACGCTCGAGCTCGAAGCCAATCGACAGGTAGAAGCCGAGCAACGCGTCTAGGTCGGGACCTACGACTTCGACGACGCCCTGGGACTGGTTCTCGGCGGTGATTGGTCGACTCATCGATCCTTGCCCGTCAACCTGGCCTACGCCAGGTTCCATCGTGGTCTTGATTACCCGGCTGCACGGAAGCGCAGTGTCAAAACTGATCCCGGCTTGACCAACCATCCGGCTGTTGAAGCCCTCGGTGAGACGGTTCAGATACTGCCGGCCAGCTTGTCGGCCAGGCCGATGTAGCCACCCGGGGTCAGTTCCAGCAACCGTTGCCTGGCGTCGGCCGGCAACTCCAGCGACGTTATGAATTCCCGCATCGATTGTCCGGTGATGCCCTGTCCGCGGGTCAACGCCTTCAATTGTTCATAGGGATTCGGCAGGCCATGGCGACGCATCACCGTCTGCACGGCTTCGGCCAGGACTTCCCATGCGACTTCGAGATCGGCGTCGAGGCGCTCCGGGGCCACGGTCAGTTTGCCCAGGCCCTTGGACAGCGAATCCAGTGCGACGAGGGTATGGCCGAAGGCGGTGCCGAGCGCGCGCAGCACGGTGGAATCGGTGAGGTCGCGCTGCCAGCGGCTGATCGGCAGCTTGGCGCTGAAATGCTCGAACAAGGCATTGGCCAGACCGAAATTGCCTTCCGCGTTCTCGAAGTCGATCGGGTTGACCTTGTGCGGCATGGTGCTGGAGCCGACTTCGCCTTCTTTCAACGTCTGCTTGAAGTAGCCGAGCGAGATATAGCCCCAGATGTCGCGGCAAAGATCGACCAGGATGGTATTGGCGCGGCGGCTGGCGTCGCCGATCTCGGCCACGTTGTCGTGCGGCTCGATCTGGGTGGTGTAGGGGTTGAAGACCAGGCCCAGGCCTTCGACGAAGCGCTGCGCGGCCGCCGGCCAGTCGACCTCGGGGTACGCGACGACGTGGGCGTTGTAGTTGCCGACCGCACCATTGATCTTGCCGGTCAGTTCGACCGCGGCGATCTGCTTGCGCTGGCGCTGCAGGCGGGCGACGACGTTCGCGATTTCCTTGCCCAGCGTGGTTGGCGAGGCGGTCTGGCCGTGGGTGCGCGACAACATCGGTTGTGCGGCCTGTGCGTGCGCCAGCGAACGCAACTGGCTGATCACCTTGTCCAGCGCCGGCAACAGCACTTCGCCGCGTGCCTGTTCCAGCATCAGTGCATAACTGAGGTTGTTGATGTCCTCGCTGGTGCAGGCGAAATGCACGAACTCGAGGGCCGGACCCAGTTCCGGGTCGTTCTGCAGCCGTTCCTTGATGAAGTATTCGACCGCTTTCACGTCGTGGTTGGTGGTGCGTTCGATTTCCTTGACCCGCGCCGCATCGGCGGTCGAGAAGGCGGACGCCAACCCACGCAGACGGGTGATGGCGGCCGCGGAAAACGACGACAGCTCGACTATGCCCGGCTCGGCAGCCAGGGCCAGCAGCCATTCCACTTCCACTTTCACCCTGGCCTTGAGCAGGCCGTACTCGGAGAAGATCGGGCGCAGCGCGTCGACCTTGCCGGCATAGCGGCCATCGAGCGGTGACAGGGCGAGCAGGGCGGAGTCGGACATGTAGGCGAGGCTGGGCAATGGGGCCGATATTCTAAACGTTGCGGGCGTATCCTTCAGGAAACCTGTTTTCGTCGTCCCCGTGAAGACGGGAATGATGATTGGAGGACATCTGGCAACGGAGACCGTCATGACCGCTTCCTTCCGCACCGAGCACGACAGCATGGGCGAGTTGCAGGTGCCCGCTGCGGCCCTGTGGGGCGCGCAGACCCAGCGCGCCGTCGAGAACTTCCCGATTTCCGGCCGGCCGATGCCGCGCGGCTTCATCCGCGCGCTGGGCCTGGTCAAGGCGGCTGCGGCCGAGGTCAATGCCGGGCTGGGACTGCTGCCGAAGGGCGTGGCGAAAGCGGTGCAGGACGCGGCGCTGCGCGTGGCCGACGGCGAGTTCGACGAGCATTTCCCCATCGACATCTACCAGACCGGTTCCGGCACCTCGTCCAACATGAATGCCAACGAGGTCATCGCCACGCTGGCTTCGATGGCCGGCAAGGCGAAAGTGCACCCCAACGATCATGTCAATCTCGGCCAGAGTTCCAACGACGTGGTTCCCACCGCGATCCGCGTTTCCGCGCAATTGGCGGTGGTCGAGAACCTGTTGCCGGCGTTGAAGCACCTGCGCCGGACCATCGACCGGCGCGGCCGTTCACTGGCGAAAGTGGTCAAGACCGGCCGCACCCACCTGATGGATGCGATGCCGCTGACCTTCCAGCAGGAATTTTCGGCATGGTCCGCGCAATTGCAGTCGGCCGAAGACCGGATCCAGGACAGCCTCAAGCGCCTGCGCCGCCTGCCGCTGGGCGGGACCGCGATCGGCACCGGCATCAATGCCGACCCGCGTTTCGGGGCGAAGGTGGCGCGTGCATTGTCGCAACTGGCCGGGACCCGGTTCGAATCGGCGGCGAACAAGTTCGAGGGCCTGGCTGCTCAGGATGATGCCGTCGAATTGTCAGGCCAGCTCAATGCACTGGCGGTCGCCCTGATAAAGATCGCCAACGACCTGCGCTGGATGAACTCCGGGCCGCTGGCGGGCCTGGGCGAGATCGAGCTGCCCG
>Ga0307414_10000921_pt1 | contig 15040 bp, 15 predicted proteins | sample DK1Ometagenome_FD_203804 | JGI IMG/M metagenome (GOLD analysis project Ga0307414, IMG submission 203804) | Maize rhizosphere microbial communities from greenhouse at UC Davis, California, United States - DK15-O-3 | ecosystem: Host-associated > Plants > Roots > Rhizosphere > Soil | place: USA... | reverse complement strand
GAAAGCTGATATAAAGAAAACTTTATATGTCAATGTAAACGGGTAGGCCGCTTGCTCGGTTCGTCGAATTGTCGATTGCGCCGCTGGGGTACGGCCTGTAATGGCCCGCGCTGGCCTGAGCGATTCTGTCGGCAGGCCGAGCCTGGGCCCGGCTTAGGGGCCCCTAGGGAGTGGAACGATCATGAAGAAGATTGCAGTGACCGTTGCGGTCCTCGCGCTCGGCCTGGCCGCGTGCCAGGACAATGCGCCTGACAATGCCGCAAGCACCGAGAACACCATCGAGACCGAAGCTGCGACCGACGTCAATGCGGCGACCACGGATGCGTCCAACGCAGCCGACACCGCGCTGGATTCGGCCACCAACGCTCTCGATAACGCCGGTACGGCCGTCGAGAACGCAGCTGACGCCGTTGGCGATGCTGCCGAGAACGCTGCTAACTAAGCGTTTTTCGAACTTGAAGGGGTCGCGCGGCTTGCCTGCGCGGCCCCTTTTTTATGCGCGCGAAACTGGTAGTCGCCGAGTCATGCGACGTTCGACATGCCTCGTGGCGGTTTGGCTGCTTGCCGCGTGCGGTCAGGAAGCGGCCGTCCCGACAACTGAAGAAAATGCGCAGATGGACGATGCCGCCAATCTTTTGGACCAGGCTCCGGAGGACCTTGAGGCCATCGACGATGGCGAATTGAACGCTGCGGAGTCGAACCGGCTTCCCTAGTAGCCGACGACTCCCCGCAGGATCTGCCGGACAACCATCGTCGTGGGGTCGACACGGTACAGGTACTGCTGGTCGTAGATGTAGCGGCCGCGCGGATCGAGCGTTCCGCCATATTGATTGCGCAGCTCACTGGGCAGCGAGTTGTAGCGCATCAGGCCCTTGTAGCCTGACGGCACGCGTTGCCCCACTTCGAACAGCTTCTTGTGCTGGCCGGGCGGCATGCATTCCGGATTCTTGCGCCGAAGCCCGGGCGGGCAACCGCCGGCGCCATAGCCGACGCGTTCCTTTTCGATGGATCGCTCCGGCTTGCCATGCTGGGCGTGATCCGGCTTCGCAAATGCGGGGCCGGACGACGCGAGGACCGCGATTCCCGCGATCAGAAAGAGCCTTCCCATAGCCGATCGACCTACTCGACTCGTCTGAACAAGCCTTCACCATGAGAGGTTATCATCGCGTCAGCTTTTTGCAGGCTTTCGACCGGTTGCCCCACTTTCCCGAGCGGTCTAGAGCGCCGCCAACTTCACGAGCGCCGGTCCTCGGCGTGCACGACACAAGAAGGAAAGCAGCAGCCAAATGGCCCGCAAGAAGATTGCCCTCATCGGCGCCGGAATGATCGGCGGAACGCTCGCTCACCTCGCGGCCAAGCGGGAATTGGGCGACATCGTCCTTTTCGACATTGCCGAGGGTATTCCACAGGGCAAGGCGCTCGACCTTAGCCAGTGCGGGCCGATCGAGCGTTTCGACGCCAAGCTCACCGGAACAAACGATTATGCCGATCTTGCCGGGTCGGACGTAGTGATCGTCACCGCCGGCGTGCCGCGCAAGCCGGGCATGAGCCGCGACGATTTGCTTGGCATCAACCTTAAGGTCATGAAATCGGTCGGCGCGGGCATCAAGGAGCATTGCCCCGACGCCTTCGTCATCTGCATCACCAATCCGCTCGATGCGATGGTCTGGGCTCTGCGCGAGTTCTCGGGCCTTCCGCACCACAAGGTGGTCGGCATGGCCGGCGTGCTCGACAGCGCGCGCTTCGCGACCTTCCTGGCACAGGAGTTCGGGGTCAGCGTCAAGGACGTGAACGCCTTTGTTCTCGGCGGTCACGGCGACACCATGGTCCCGGTGACGAAATACACGACCGTCAGCGGCATCCCCGTCGATGACCTGGTCAAGATGGGCCGGTCGACGAAGGAGCGCATCGACGAGATCGTCAAGCGCACCCGCGGGGGCGGCGGCGAAATCGTCGCGCTGCTGAAGACCGGGTCCGCTTATTATGCTCCCGCCACCAGCGCGATCGCGATGGCCGAAGCCTATCTCGGTGACCAGAAGCGCATCCTTCCGTGCGCGGTCTATGTCGATGGCAAGTACGGTCTCGACGGTCTCTACGTCGGCGTGCCGGTCGTGATCGGTGCCCATGGCGCCGAGGAAATCGTCGAGATCGCACTCGACGACGAGGCGAAGCAGAATTTCCAGGTCAGCGTGGATGCGGTCAAGGAATTGCTGGTGGCCTGTAAGGGGATTGAGCCGAGCCTCGGCTGAACAGGACCTCCGCAGGTCGAAATTCGTTCGACCGGGCTGAAGCAAGAGAGCATTCTCGTCGCCGCTAAGCAGAGAGAGGGAGATATCCGATGATGATGCTTCCACTGGTGATGGCCGCGACGGTGAATGCCGCGAGTCCGACAGTTGTTACGAACGACCAGCTTCCAGGCCTGTTCATTGCCGCCTGTCTCGACGGCACTGCACGCACGACCGGCGCGGCGACGGCGATCGAGTTCGATGCGCTTCCGTCCGATCTTCGAATGCGGCTTGGAAAGCCATACAAGGCGCAGGTCTGGAAATTGAACGGCCTCGACAAGGCTTATCTTTATTCGCTCAGCTATCGCGACCGTGCCTTTAGCCCACGGATCTGCGGTGTTGCCTCGGATGGTCTCGTCCTTCGACCGGCGTCAGCCGCGGTCGAGTCCCGGTTGCGGGGCGGCGCACCGTCAGCCGGATCGTACAAGCCCGTCGAGTGGATTAACGACGCCGCAGGTTATAGGGCGCTCGCAACGCGCAAGGGCGGCTACACCATCCTGCAGGTCAATTGGCTCAAAGAAGAGGCTCCGCGTACCGAATGAGTATCATTGTCGACCGTAACACGAAGGTCATCACACAGGGCATGACCGGGGAGACCGGGACGTTCCATACGCGCCAGGCGCTGGACTATGGGACGCAGATGGTCGGCGGCGTGACGCCCGGCAAAGGCGGCACGACGCACCTCGGCTTGCCCGTGTTCGACACCGTTCGTGAAGCGGTCGAGGCGACCGGCGCAGACGCCTCGGTGATCTACGTTCCGCCGCCCTTTGCGGCGGATTCGATCCTCGAGGCGATCGACGCCGAGGTTCCGCTGATCGTCACGATCACAGAGGGCATTCCGGTGCTCGACATGGTGCGCGTGAAGAGGGCACTTTCGGGCTCGAAGTCGCGGCTGATCGGTCCCAACTGCCCGGGCGTTCTCACTCCGGGCGAGTGCAAGATCGGCATCATGCCGGGCAACATCTTCTCCAAGGGCAGCGTCGGGGTGGTCAGCCGCTCCGGCACCCTGACCTATGAGGCGGTGTTCCAGACGACGAACGAAGGTCTCGGCCAGTCGACGGCGGTCGGCATCGGCGGCGATCCGGTGAAAGGCACCGAGTTCATCGATGTGCTCGAGAAATTCCTTGCCGACGACGAGACCAAGTCGATCATCATGATCGGCGAGATCGGCGGCAGCGCCGAGGAAGACGCCGCGCAATTTCTTGCAGACGAGGCGAAGCGCGGGCGCAAGAAGCCGGTCGTCGGCTTCATCGCCGGCCGCACGGCGCCTCCGGGCCGCCGCATGGGCCACGCGGGCGCGATCGTTTCCGGCGGCAAGGGCGATGCGGAAAGCAAGATCGCGGCAATGGAGGCGGCTGGAATTAAGGTCTCGCCAAGCCCATCTGAGCTAGGGCGCACGCTCAAGGACCTTCTGGCGGCATAGGATGGCCGACGAACAAGTGATGACTTTCGAACGGGAACCGGGCCCGAGCTGGGCTCGGCCGAACTGGCCTGTGGCCGAACTGGACGACATCAACCTCGGGCTCGATCCCACCGAGGCGACGATCGAGGCTGTGCGCAAGGCGGCGGAGAAGGCCGCTGTGTCGGCCGCTCCGGCTACTGACGGTGAAGCGATACGCAGGGCTTCGGAAGATTCGATCCGCGCGATGATGCTGATCCGTACCTATCGGGTGCGCGGGCATCTTGCTGCGAAGCTCGATCCGCTGGGTCTTCACCGGTCGGACCTCCCGGCCGACCTGACGCCGGAATATCACGGCTTCGGCCCCAAGGACCTCGACCGCCCGATCTGGATCGGCGGGGCGCTGGGGTTCGAACGGGCGAGTGTGCGCGAGATCGTCGCCGTTCTGCAGGCGAATTACTGCGGGACCATCGGCGTCGAATACATGCACATCAACGACCTGGACGAGCGGCGCTTCATCCAGGAGCGGATCGAAGGCAAGGGCGAGACCGTTCACTTCACGCCTGAAGGCAAGCAGGCGATCCTCGGCAAGGTCATCGAAGCTGAGCAGTGGGAAAAGTTTCTCGCACGCAAATATGTCGGCACGAAAAGATTCGGGCTCGACGGCGGTGAGAGCGCGATCCCGGCTCTGGAATCGGTCATCAAATATGCCGGCCAATATGGCGTCGAGGAAATCGACGTCGGCATGGCGCACCGCGGGCGGCTGAACGTCCTGTCGAACGTGATGGGCAAGCCTTATCGCGCGATCTTTCACGAGTTTGCGGGCGGGGCGACCAACCCGGCGGACGTCGGCGGTTCGGGCGACGTGAAGTATCACCTCGGCACCTCGTCGGACCGCGAGTTCGACGGGAACAAGGTGCATTTGTCGCTGCTGCCGAACCCGTCGCACCTCGAAGCGGTCGATCCGGTGGTGCTCGGCAAGGCGCGCGCGGTCATGACGACCAAGGGTGACAAGCACGGCAAGCGCGTCATGCCCATCCTGCTGCATGGCGATGCCGCCTTCGCGGCTCAGGGCGTCGTGTGGGAATGCCTCAGTTTCTCCGGACTGCCGGGTTACGGCACCGGCGGCGCGATCCACTTCATCATCAACAACCAGGTCGGCTTCACGACCAGTCCGCAGTTCGCGCGCTCCTCGCCCTATCCGTCGGACGTCGCGAAGGGCATTCAGGCGCCGATCCTTCACGTTAACGGCGATGACCCGGAGGCGGTCACCTTCTGCTGCAAGCTGGCGACCGAATTCCGCCAGACCTTCGGCCGCGACATCGTGATCGACATGTGGTGCTACCGCCGCTTCGGCCACAATGAAGGCGACGAGCCGAGCTTCACGCAGCCGCAGATGTACGCGGCGATCCGCAAGCACCCGCCGATCTCCGAAATCTATTCGCAGCGGCTGGTCGAGGAAGGCGTGATCGACGCCTCCTGGACGGAGCAACACACGAAGACCTTCGTCGAGCATCTGGAGCAGGAGTTCCAGGCGGGCACGAACTATCTGCCGAACAAGGCGGATTGGTTCGAGGGGCGTTGGGCTGGACTTCACCAGCCCGGCGAACCGGTGCTTGGACGCCGGAACATCGAGACAGCCGTCTCTGATGAAGAATTCCGTAAGGTCGGGGAAATCCTGACTCACGTTCCCGACAACGTGAACATCCACAAGACCTTGCAGCGGGTGATCGACGCCAAGAAGGCGATGTTCGACACGGGCGAGGGCTTCGACTGGGCGACGGCCGAGGCACTGGCGTTCGGGACCATGCTTGCCGAGGGCCACAACATCCGCCTGTCCGGTCAGGACAGTGGGCGCGGTACGTTCAGCCAGCGTCACGCCGTCTGGGTCGACCAGGAGTCGGGCGAGAAGTTCATCCCGCTGACGCACGTCGACGGTGGGCGCTTCGAGGTGCGCGACTCGCCGCTTTCGGAGTTCGGCGTCCTCGGCTTCGAATATGGCTATTCGCTCGCCGACCCGCGGACGCTCGTTCTGTGGGAAGCGCAGTTCGGCGACTTCGCCAATGGCGCGCAGACCATCATCGACCAGTTTATCGCCGCGGGCGAGGCCAAGTGGCTGCGTGCGAGCGGGCTGGTGATGCTGCTTCCGCACGGCTTCGAGGGACAGGGGCCGGAGCACAGTTCCGCGCGCCTGGAGCGCTATCTGCAGCTTTGCGCCGAGGACAATCTGCAGGTCGCCAATTGCACGACGCCGGCGAACTATTTCCACATCCTGCGGCGGCAGCTTCTGCGCGATTTCCGCAAACCTTTGATCATGATGACGCCCAAGTCGCTGCTGCGGCACAAGCTGGCGGTGTCCTCGGCGGCGGACTTCACGGGCGAAAGCCATTTCCGCCGGATCGTCAGCGATCTTCGTCCGCCGCGCGAAGGTGAGACGACGCGACTGGTGCTTTGCAGCGGCAAGCTGGCCTACGAGTTGATGGAAGCGCGCGATGCGGGCGGCGATCGGACGACCGAGATCATGCGTATCGAGCAGCTCTATCCGTTCCCGTCAGAGCCGCTGGTGAAGCGGCTGCGAGCGATGCCGAAGCTCGAAACACTCATCTGGACCCAGGAAGAGCCGCGCAACAACGGCGCCTGGTTCTTCGTCGAGAGCCTGATCGAGGAGTGCCTGAACGAGGCAGGCTTCAAGGGCATGCGCCCTGCTTATGCCGGCCGTGCGGCGGGTGCATCCCCGGCGACCGGTCTTGCGAAGCGCCACGCGTCCGAGCAGGCCAGCTTGATCGCGGCCGCTCTCGGCCATGACGATCAGATCCAGCGCGTGGCTGCGAAGGCTAGCGGAAACTGACGGCGTTGATGCGAACGCACCTGGAATTCCGATCGGCTAAACTTGCCGGTGGTGCGAACAGCATCAATCCGGAGATTCTCGGCGCAAATCTCGCGGCGTTCTTGGACCGGCACTTCAGGTCCGCAGGCTACGACGGTGGCGTCGTCGAAGAGGATTGGGGATGGATGGTCCCGCTTTCTAGCGAGCCGTTCAAAACGTGGCTGGGCTGCGCTTCTTACGAGGACGATGGCGAGTGGCTTGTGTTCATCGAGCCGAGCAAGCCCTACGTCCGGCGCTTGTTCAGTAAAACGGACACCCGGCCCGTCGTTGAAAAAATAGCAAGCCAGCTCGAAAAGTTTGTCAGGGACGACGGTGGGGCTACGGACTTGCGTTGGTGGTCCGACGAAGAATCAGGAAGAAAGTGACATGAGCACCGAGGTCGTAGTTCCCGCGCTTGGCGAGTCGATCACTGAGGGTACGCTGGCGCAGTGGCTGAAGAAGCCCGGCGAGCAGGTTGCGGCGGACGAGGCAATCGCGACGCTGGAAACGGACAAGGTTAGCGTCGATGTGCCGTCGCCAACGGCGGGTGTGCTTACGGAAACGCTCGTGAACGAGGGCGACACGGTTGCCGTCGGGACCCTGATTGCCCGGATAGATCAGAACGCTTCGGCCGGGGCTGCTCCAGCGGCGGCGCCTGCGGCACCTGCCGAGGCATCTCCGGCTCAGGCCGCTGCGGATTCGACCACCAATCCGGCGGGGGCGGGCGAAAGTCCGCAGCTTCGCGGGTCCGAGCATGCGCCGGATGCGGCACCTGCCGAGGGCGACAATGATTCGATTACGACGCTCTCGCCCGCGGTCCGTCGCGCGGTGCTCGAGCATCACGTGGATCCGAGCAAGATCCGCGGCACCGGCAAGGATGGCCGCCTAACCAAGGACGACGTTCTTGCAGCCGCCGAGGCGCAGAAGAGCGGCGGTCCGGTGCACGAGCCGGAAGCGCGCGCCCCCGCGCCGCAACCGGCCGCTCAACCTGCTCCAGTGGCGGCGCAGCCCGTGCCGCAAGCCAAGGCGACTCCGGCCGACGATCGCCGCGAAGAGCGCGTGAAGATGACGCGCCTGCGTCAGACGATCGCGCACCGGCTCAAGGAAGCGCAGAATACGGCGGCGCTCCTGACCACATTCAACGACGTCGACATGTCCGCGGTCATCGAGGCGCGCGCCAAGTACAAGGACTTGTTCGAGAAGAAGCACGGCATCCGGCTCGGCTTCATGGGCTTCTTCGTGAAGGCGGTCGCGCTAGCGGCGAAGGACATTCCGTCGGTCAACGCGAAGATTGAAGGCGACGAGATCGTATACCACGATTATCTCGACGTCTCGGTCGCCGTTTCCGCCCCGAAGGGTCTCGTCGTCCCGGTCGTCCGCAACGCCGACCGAATGAGCTTCGCCGAGATCGAGAAGACGATCGCGGAATATGGCAAGAAGGCCAAGGAAGGTACGCTGACCGTCGACGACATGACGGGCGGCACCTTCACCATCTCCAACGGCGGCGTATTCGGATCATTGCTGTCGACGCCCATCATCAACCCGCCGCAGTCGGCGGTGCTCGGCATGCACCGCATCGAGGAGCGGCCGGTGGTCAAGGACGGCCAGATCGTCGCGCGGCCGATGATGTACCTGGCGCTGTCCTACGATCACCGCCTGGTCGACGGTCGCGAAGCGGTGACCTTCCTCGTTCGCGTCAAGGAAGCGATCGAGGACCCGACCCGGCTGCTGATCGACCTCTAGTCGACCGCTGCTCAGGCGGCGGCGCGCAACTCCGGAGCCAATTCATGTGCCAGGCGCTCCGCTGCGCCAGCAAGGACGGCCTCGTGCTGGTCTATGCGCCACGCCGGCGCACCGGCCACAAGCCGGCTGAAATTCCGGCGGACCGAGAAGGCGGATCCGAAGTGCATGCGGTTGTCGGACTGTAGCAGGCGCCCCGTTCGTTGGCCGGTGAGCATCATTCCCTGCCAGGCTCCGAACGAGTGCATCAGGTTCACGGTAAAGCGCCCAAGCATCGCCGCGAGCATGCGAGGTCGATCGGATTCGAGCATGTCGGGGCAGGCCGCGGACCAGATCGGATCGAGCCGGTCCAACATGAGCAGGCGTTCCCAGCTCACGACGGGATTGGCCCCCTTGAGCGCCTTGGCCAGCGCTTCTTCCCGTTCGTTCGCTGGGACGAAATCAGTATGGCCGGCTTCGGTTTCCAGCACGTGCATCGATCCGTCACGGCCGACATCGATGATCGCGGCTCCAACACCTTCTTCCACCATGAGCATTCCGTAGCGGCCGGGGCGGTCGAAGTTGGGAGAGCCCGCACCGCGCAATTGCTCGGTCATGCCGCTGCCGGAACGCACGGCCCAGGCCCGCGCGACAACGTCGTTGAGGATGACGGGATCGGTTCCGAAGAAGGCGGCCAGGCCTCCGCGGCTGATCGTCCAGCGCGAGCGAACCAGCGAGATGCTTTCGCCGCTGGAAGCGCCGGCAATGGCCGTTGCGCAACGCATTCCGCGCAGGCTCAGCCCTCTCTCGCGTTCGAGGTTCTGCAATGCGTCCGTGAATGTCGGCACGCCGGCGATGTTGATCTCGGATACCTCCGTGATGCGCGGTCTCGCCGACGGCGCCGCGGTTGCAAACCGCAGGATTCCCTCGCTCGATGCTTCAATCAGAAGCCATGAACGCGCGCCTGCCGCTTCTTCGATCATTCGAACCGCTCTCCCTCGGTTCTGTTAACGCTATCATTGCCTCGTTAAATGCGGGTTACTGAGGGCCAAAGGAGGTTCGGCAGAAATAGTCGGGCTGGTCAGTGGGGCATCGGCTCCTTAAATGGCCCGCATTCCCTGTTCCCCGGCGAAGGCCGGGGTCCAGGACGGCGCGACTGCGCCGTTTCTTCGAGGACTTGACCCCGGCCTTCGTCGGGGAACGAGGTGTGGATGGCTGATTTCGACTTCGACGTGCTGATCATCGGTTCTGGACCTGGCGGTTATGTCGCCGCGATCCGCGCTGCGCAGCTTGGGCTCAAGACCGGCTGCGTCGAGAGCCGGGAGACGCTGGGCGGAACCTGCCTCAACGTCGGATGCATCCCGTCCAAGGCGCTGCTGCACGCGTCGGAATTGTTCGAGGAAGCTGCGCACGGGACGCTCGCCAAATGGGGCGTGAAGACGACCGGCGTCGAACTCGACCTCGAAGCCATGCACGGCGGCCGCAAGGAAGCGGTGAAGGGCCTGACGCAGGGCATCGAATTCCTGTTCAAGAAGAACAAGATCGAGTGGCTGAAGGGCCTCGGCAAGTTCGAGGGGCCGAACACGGTCAAGGTCGGCGACCGAACCGTGACCGCGAAGAACATCGTCATCGCGACGGGATCGTCGGTAACTCCGCTTCCGGGCGTGGAAGTCGATAATGCCAAGGGACGTATGGTCGATTCCACCGGCGCTTTAGAATTGGCGGCCGTGCCGAAGCGCATGGTCGTCATCGGCGGCGGCGTGATCGGGCTGGAGCTTGGCTCCGTCTGGAAGCGGCTTGGCGCCGAGGTCATCGTGGTCGAGTTTCTCGATCAGATCCTGCCGGGCATGGACGGCGACGTCCGCAAGGAAGCGAACAAGATCTTCAAGAAGCAGGGCTTCGACTTCCGCCTGTCGACCAAGGTCACCGGCGCGAAGGACAACGGCAAGTCGGTCACTCTGACCGTCGAGCCTGCCGCCGGCGGCGCCGCCGAGACGATCGAGGCTGATGTCGTGCTCGTCTCCATCGGCCGACGTCCGAACACTGAGGGGCTTGGCCTCGACAAGATCGGTCTGAAGCTCAACCAGCGCGGCCAGATCGAGACCGACCATGAATTCCGCACGTCAGTGGCTGGCGTCTGGGCGATCGGCGACGTGATCCCCGGCCCAATGCTCGCGCACAAGGCCGAGGACGAGGGCATTGCCGTTGCCGAGAATATCGCGGGGCAGACCGGCATCGTGAACCACGACGTCATTCCCAGCGTGGTCTACACCTATCCCGAAATCGCCGGCGTCGGCCTGACCGAGGAAGACGCGAAGAAGGGCGGCGAGGTGAAGGTCGGCAAGTTCCCGATGCTCGCCAACAGCCGCGCCAAGACTAATCGCGAGACGGACGGCTTCGTGAAGGTCATCGCCGACGCGAAGACCGACCGGGTGCTCGGCGTATGGATGATCTCGACGGTTGCCGGGACGATGATCGCCCAGGCGGCGCAGGCGATGGAGTTCGGCGCGACCAGCGAGGACATCGCCTACACCTGCCACGCCCACCCGACGCACGCCGAGGCGCTGAAGGAAGCGGCGATGGCGGTCACGGGCAAGCCGATCCACATCTAGCCGCGACGCCTGCACTTTCGTACGCAGGCGCAATGAACGGACGAAGCCGAAACCGCCGCTGGCACATATGGCTGGGCTGGGTCGCGGCGATTCCGATCCTGCTATGGACGATTTCCGGCCTGGTGATGGTCGCCCGTCCGATCGAGGATGTGCGGGGGCAAGGGTTGCTCAGCGACCCCGCGCCGATCCGGATGGTTGGCCCGCCCATTCCGCCGCTCATTTCGGGCGTACCGGTCCAGTCGCTAACGCTCGAGCAGCGGGCGGGTGGGCCGCGGTGGGTGGTGAAGCTTCCTGACGGGAAGACACGGTTGGCCGATCCGAGCACCGGGCTGCTTCTGCCGCAGTTGTCCGCGAACGACGCCCGGCGGGAAATCGAGGCGCGTTACGCCGGGGAAGCGGCCGTCCAGTCCGTCTCGCGAACGGCCGCCGACAATCCGCCGCTGGAGCTTCGGCGCCCCGTCGCCGCGTGGAAGGTCACGATGAGCGATGGCGTCCATTTCTACGTGGATACCTCGTCCGGTCAGATCGTCGCGACGCGCACCGGCTGGTGGCGCTTTTACGATTTCATGTGGGGGCTCCACATCATGGACCCGGTCACGCGCGAGGATACGCACAATCCGTTCGTCATCCTGTTCGGGATCGTCGCGCTGGCGATGAGCGTGCTGGGGACGATCCTCCTTCCGAAGGCGCTCAAGAAGAAGCGAGGGGCGTCGCCTTGACTCTTGATTGAGCGTTCAACTAAGAATTGCGCATGGCGAAGGACACGCGCTGGCGGATTGTCGAAGCGGCGATGGAGCTGTTCTGGCTCAAGGGCTACGCATCGACCTCGATCGCTGACATCTTGAGCCGTAGTCAGGTCAATAGCGGCAGCCTCTATCACTTCTTTCCGGGCAAGCAGGACGTGCTCCTCGCAGTGCTCGAAGCCTATCGCGACGGCATCCGCCAAATGCTCCTGGAGCCAGCTTGGCAAGGTGTGTCGGACCCGGTCGAGCGGGTGTTCGCTCTGCTCGACTTCTATCGCCGGGCGATCGTCGACACCGAGTGCCAGTACGGCTGCCCGATCGGCAGTCTGGCGCTCGAGCTGCACGATGCGGACCCGATCGTTCGCGAACGCTTGGCGCAGAATTTCACGAATTGGGTCGATGCGGTCGAGGAATGCTTCCGCGCCGCCGAGCATCGTTTCCGGCCGGACACCGATTTTCGCGGGCTCGCCGAGCTTGCGCTGAACGTGATGGAGGGGGGCGTGATGCAGGCGCGCACCTATCGCGACGTCGCGCACTTTGACCGGGCGGTCGCACAATTTCGGACCTTCGTCGAAAGGATGATGGTGCGGGAAGAGGCGGCCTAAGCCGCGCAGACAAAGGGGGACGACATGCCGGAAGTGAATTGGATAGCGATCGCGCTATGCGCGGTCAGTTCGCTCGTGATCGGTGGGCTTTGGTATTCACCGGCCTTGTTCGCCCGCCAGTGGCAGGCTGCTGCCGGCCTTTCGCAGGAGCAGGCGCAAAGCGGCAACATGGCGATGATCTTCGGCGGCGCCTTCGTCCTGAGCCTGATTGCCGCAGCAGTGTTCGCGATGTTCCTCGGCCCGGACATGAGTGTCGGCGCAGCAACCGCCGCGGGTTTCGCCGCTGGACTGTGCTGGGTCGCAGCCTCCTATGGGATCAGCTATCTCTTCGAGCGCAGGCCGTTGAGCCTTTGGCTGATCAACGGCGGCTATCACGTGCTTCAGTTCACCGCCTTCGGGTTCATCCTGGGCTTGATGCGCTGATCGCCTAAGACAGCCACTCCGCCAGGCTTGCCATGAATCCCACGTCGCGGCGCTCGATCTTTGCGGGCGCTGAGGCGGGGCACTCGAGGCAGCGGACCTGGATGCTCGGCCCGTTCAGGATCGTGCGGATGTCTGCAAGCGCCTGCGCCAGCTTGCGCTGGCCATTGCCGAAGAAGGCGAAGCCGTCGGCCGGAGCCGCACCTTCGTCGCGCTCCTGCTGGGCAAGCATGTCCAGCAGCTGTTCCTTGAAGCTGGTCGGACGCTCCAGGTAAGTCACGCCGCGTTCGTCGCCGAGTTTGGCGAGTTCGACGGCTTTCGCGACTGCCTCTTCCATCCCGCCGAAGCCGTCGACGAGGCCGATCTGGCGGGCGGTGCCGCCGTCCCAGACCCGGCCCTGAGCGATCTGGTCGATCTGCTGCGGAGTCTTGCGCCGCGACTGGGCAACGATGCCGAGGAAACGTCCGTAGATGGACTCGACGCTGGTCTGAAGCAGGCGCTCGGCCTCCGGAGATGGGCCGTTGAGCAGGTCAGGCTCGCCCGACAGTGGCGTCGTCTTCACGCCGTCCGCGCCAAGGCCCAGCTTTTGCCGAGTGCCTTCGAAGCTCGGCAGGATGCCGAACACGCCGATCGAACCGGTGATGGTCGACGGCTCGGCGTAGATGAAGTCAGCGGGAGTGGAGACCCAGTATCCGCCCGACGCCGCAACGTTGCCCATCGACACGACGACCGGGAGCTTGCGCGCCTTCGCCTGGAGGATCGCCTGGCGGATGCGCTCCGATGCGAGGACCGAACCGCCGGGGCTGTCGACCCGCACGATGAGTGCCTTGAGATTATCCCGGGCGAGACCTTTTTCGATCACCTGAGCGATGCTGTCGCCGCCCGCGGTGCCGGCGGAGGCCTTGCCGTCGACGATCATGCCAGCAACGGTCACGACACCGATCGGCCCGTCGCCGCGCTCTCCGGCTGTATCCTTCAGATAGGCAGGAAGCTTGATGCGCTGATATCCGCCGATTGCATTGTCGTCGTCGCCACCAAGTTCGGCGAGGCGCTTTTCGAACGCCTGACGGTCGGCGAGCTTGTCGACGAGGCCGGCATTTAGCGCGGCCCTCGCCATGTCGCCGCCGGCTGCCTGAACGGCTCCTGCGGTGTCGCGCATGTAAGGGTCGAGCTTAGCCTTCGGCCGGGCCTTCAGGACGCTCTCGCGCCACGTTTCGAGCAAAGCGTTTGCGAGCGCCTGCGCGTTCTGCTCCGCCTCCGGCGACATGTCTTCGCGGGTGAACGGCTCGACGGCGGCCTTATAGGTGCCGACGCGATAGACGTGAGCGGTTACGCCGAGCTTATCCAGCAGCCCCTTGTAGTAGAGGTTCTGTCCGCCCGGACCTGCAACGGCGACGAGGCCCAGCGGATTGAGCCAGATTTCGGATGCAGCTGCCGCAATCTGGTAGCTGTCGTCGGTATAGCCGGTCGCATAGGCGATGACCGGCTTCCCGGAATCGCGCACACGACGGATCGCGTCGGACAGGTCCGACATCGCCGCCTGGCCGCCTCCCGCGAAGCTGTCGAGATCGAGCGCAACCGCCTTCACTCGATCGTCGGTGCGGGCATTGTCGAGCGCGGCGACGAGGTCGCGGAGGCGGTATTCGCGCGTCGGACTGCCGCCGGTCAGAACCTCGGAAACATCAGCCTTTGAGGGCTGCTCGACCACTGGACCGTTCAGGTCGAACGCCAGGACGCCGTCGGACAGGGGCGTCGGCTTGGCGGACAGACCGGCGTAGATCAGGCCGAAGAACATCAGCATGAAGATCAGGACCAATGCGTCTTTGACGCCGACCAACAGCTTCCAGATTGCCCGGGCGAAACGCATCCTGATGATTCTCCGACCTAAAGTTAGCATGAGAGCTAGCCGAGATTGGATGCCATTGCGACTCCGACTCTCTTGCGCTGCTGCTGTTGACCTGTACCGAAATTGTTCATGTTCCGGCGCCTGCTGATCCTCTTCGCTCTGCTGCTTGCGCCGGCGGTTGCGAAAGCGCGCGGAATTGAGCCGGAGCTGGTCGCGGAAGGAGCTGGGGCACCGGGCGGCGAGGTTGAGCTTGCGATCCTGATGAAGACCAGGCCGGGATGGCACGGCTATTGGCTCAATCCGGGCGACGCGGGCCTGCCGATGGACGTCGAATGGACGCTTCCGCCGGGCTATTCCGTTGGGCCGCTCCGGTATCCGGTGCCGTCGCGGCTAACCGTCGCCGGCATCATGAATTATGTCTACGAGGACGATTACGCGGTCCTCACGCGGCTGAAGCTGCCCGCGGGCGCGAGCGGCACAGTTCCGATCTCCGCCAAGGCGCGATGGCTGGCATGCACCGACAAGATTTGCGTGCCTGAGCAGGG
>Ga0307414_10000920_pt1 | contig 15056 bp, 12 predicted proteins | sample DK1Ometagenome_FD_203804 | JGI IMG/M metagenome (GOLD analysis project Ga0307414, IMG submission 203804) | Maize rhizosphere microbial communities from greenhouse at UC Davis, California, United States - DK15-O-3 | ecosystem: Host-associated > Plants > Roots > Rhizosphere > Soil | place: USA... | reverse complement strand
GCCCACCGGCATCGCGGTGGAAACCCGGGACATCTCCTTGGCCGGCCGGATCATTTCCCAGTTCCCCGATCTTCTGCCGGACCATTTGAAGATTGCGGACTATCTCGCCGAGCTCGGCGCGCTGACCCTCAAGCCGGAGGCGAATATCATCAAGCTGCCGAACATTTCCGCGTCCGTCCCGCAGCTCAAGGCGGCAATCGCCGAACTGCAGGCGAAGGGCTACCCGCTGCCGGACTATCCGGAGAACCCGCAGACCGAACAGGAAAAGGATGCCCGCGCCCGCTATGACAAGGTGAAGGGCTCCGCCGTGAACCCGGTGCTGCGCGAAGGCAACTCCGATCGCCGCGCGCCGAAGGCCGTGAAGGACTACGCCCGCAAGCACCCGCACTCGATGGGTGCGTGGTCCGGCGATTCGAAGACCTCCGTTGGCACCATGGGCAAGAACGACTTCTTCTCGAACGAGAAGTCCGTGACCGTCGCCGAAGCGACAGACGTAAAGATCGAATTCACCGGAGCGGATGGCACGGTGAAGGTGCTGAAGGAGAGCACCCCTCTGAAAGCGGGCGAAATCATCGACTCCACCTTCATGAGCAAGGCGGCGCTGGTGGACTTCCTCGCCGATCAGATCGCGAAGGCGAAGGCGGACAATGTTCTCTTCTCGCTGCACATGAAGGCGACGATGATGAAGGTGTCCGATCCCATCATTTTCGGCCACGCGGTGGAGGTGTTCTTCAAGGACCTCGTCGCCAAGCATGCCGCGACGCTCCGCGAGCTCGGCGTCGATTTCCGCAACGGCTTCGGTGATCTCGTCGCGAAGATCCAATCGCTCCCTGCCGACAAGAAGGCGGAAATCGAAGCCGACATCCAGGCGGCCTACGCCAGCGGCCCGGCTCTCGCGATGGTGAATTCCGACAAGGGCATCACCAACCTGCATGTGCCCTCCGATGTGATCGTGGATGCCTCGATGCCCGCCATGGTCCGCGCCGGTGGCAAGATGTGGGACAAGGCGGGCAAGACCCAGGATACCCTGGCCGTGATTCCGGACAGCTCCTACGCCGGCATCTATCAGGCGGTTGTCGATTTCTGCAAAGCCAATGGCGCGCTCGACCCCAAGACCATGGGCTCGGTCCCGAACGTCGGCCTCATGGCCCAGGCCGCGGAGGAATACGGCTCGCACAACAAGACCTTCGAAGTCTCCGCCAAGGGCACGATCAAGGTGACCGATTCCAAGGGCACGGTGCTGTTGGAACACTCCGTGGAGGAAGGCGACATCTGGCGTGCCTGCCAGACGAAGGACGCCCCGGTGCAGGATTGGGTGAAGCTCGCCGTCAATCGCGCGCGCGCCACCGGTTCGCCTGCCGTGTTCTGGCTCGATAAGGCTCGCGCCCACGACTCCCAGATCATCGCGAAGGTGGAGAAGTATCTGAAGGATCACGACACCGCCGGGCTCGACATACGCATCCTGGCACCTGCCGACGCGTGCAAGTTCAGCCTCGAGCGCATCGCGAAGGGCGAGGACACAATCTCCGTCACCGGCAACGTGCTGCGCGACTACCTCACCGACCTCTTCCCGATCCTTGAGGTCGGCACTTCGGCCAAGATGCTCTCGATCGTCCCGCTGATGAATGGTGGTGGCCTCTTCGAAACCGGTGCCGGTGGTTCCGCTCCGAAGCACGTGGAGCAGTTCCTCGAGGAGAACTACCTGCGCTGGGATTCCCTCGGAGAGTTTTTCGCTCTGGCGGCTTCCTTCGAGCATCTCGCCGAAACCCAGAAGCACGCGAAGGCCAAGGTCCTCGCCGATACGCTCGATGCGGCCAACGGCAAGTTCCTCGAAACCGACAAGTCGCCTTCCCGCCAGGTCGGCGGCATCGACAACCGCGGCTCGCATTTCTACCTCGCCCTCTACTGGGCGGAGGCGCTCGCCGCGCAGAATGGCGACGCGGAGCTGAAGGCCATCTTCACGCCGGTCGCCGAGAAGCTCGCCGCCAACGAAGCGAAGATCGTGGAGGAGCAAATCGCCGTCCAAGGCAAGCCCGTGGACATCGGCGGCTACTTCCAACCGGATGATGCCAAGGCCTCCGCCGCCCTCCGCCCGAGCGCAACCCTGAACGAGATCCTCGCGGGGATCTGAGATCCGACCTCTTCCCTCAATCCCGGCAGCGCTCGTCGTTGCCGGGATTTTTTTCTGGGATCGCGGAACTCCAGTTCCGCTGCCTTTTCCAGCGGCTTTGAAAGAGTGAAGCTGAAGTTCCGCGGACCCAGGTTCAAGCTCGTAGCGCCGCACTGCTCCACGGCCATTCCTCTGGAGTCTTGCACAATCCCGCCTTTACCGGATTCATTCTGATATAGATCCGGGCATTCTCAAAATGATCTTGGTCGCGAATATAGCGATCATAGTAGTCGGGTGCCCAAAGACTGCCGCTCTCACCGAGATGAGCATTGATAAACCGGGCGCTGTAGTTCTTCCACGACGCGACAAGCTTCGGCAGTGAATAACCGGGTAGACAATGGATCAAGACGTGGACGTGATTCGGCATGATGCACCATTCCAATAGCCGGTATCGCTCCCCATCGAAGTGCATCAGCGCACCCTGCAAGATCTCCGCGAATTCCGGAATCGCCAGAACACAGCGGCCATGTCCGGAGTCCTCGAATTTGGCGATCCGGTTTCGGAGGATCTGATTGGAGGCGCAACCCGCTTTCTCATTCCCCGCAAGTTCGCGCTTCCAAGAGTCAATCACCTCTGCCGGTATGGAATCCGCCAAGCGGAAGGTAATCGCTTGGATCTCATTCGCAGCATCCAGATGCGGCAGATATCCCCGCGAATGCCAGCCGAGATGGGATGAGCGATCCATACCCTATCTGTTAGATCCGGATTTTTTCGTCAACTCCGCCGGAGGCCTTGGGACCGCGGAACTCCAGTTCCGCTCTTATGAAGCCACCGGAAAAAGACAGCGGAACTGGAGTTCCGCGGTCCCAGGCTACCTCTTCGGCTGATACGGCACTTCGCTCCCCACCCGCCCTTTCGCCCCTCCGACCATCCACGGTTGACTCTCAGGCAGGTTCCGCCCTTCGTTGGTCTGTCATGAACATCGCCCTGATTTCCGCGACCTGGCATTCCGACCTCCTCGGTGGAGCCAGCGGTTCTTGCAAGGAGGCCCTCGCCGGAACGGCCACGACCACCGAGTTCATCGTTCCGGGTGCCCTGGAAATTCCGCTGTTCGCGCAAACGCTTGCCCGGAGCGGGAAATACGACGCCATCATCGCCTTCGGCCTCATCGTCGACGGTGGCATCTACCGGCACGAGTTCGTCGCCGATGCCGTGATCTCGGGAATAATGCGGGTGCAGCTCGATACCGGCGTGCCGGTCTTCTCCTGCGTGCTCACGCCCCAGCACTTCGACGAAAGCGAAGAGCGCATCTCTTTCTTCCGCGATCACCTGATCATGAAAGGGCGCGAAGTCGGCACCGCATGCCTGAAGATGCTCGCCACCCTGGCGGTGGTGAAGGGGTGAATCGGGTCGCTCCGTCTTGCTACCTCTTGGGCAGCGAGCCGGCGGCCTGATTCCGCAGGACCGGATCTTGGATCTGCTGGACAAACTTCACGGCGAGGTCGTTCTGATCCCGGGCGATCTGGGCGACGAAGTCGGCCATGAGCTGATCGCGCCAACTTTCCCGCGGCATCCGCGCCAGCCAATCGCCAGCCTGTTCGGGCGACTGCGTGGCCCATTCCTGAACGACATTGCGCACCGCGACTTCGCGCAGTTCCGGATCGGCGAACCCGCGGACCCAGTTGGCGGTCGAGGCCGGATCCTGACGGGCCCAGTTCATGACCACGTTGCCGACCGTGTCGAGATGGAGCGGCACGTTGCCGAAGCGGGTGAGGATCTCCGCCGCCTCGCGCGGATCGTCGTTGGAGACATTCTCCAATAGATGGGAGACGAAGGAGGTCTGCAGCTCCACGGACTTCAATTGCTCCGCTTGGGCGATCGCCCCCTCAAGGTTGCTTTCGCTCCACTGCTTCACAAGACTGCCGATGGCAGTGTGCAGGCGTTGGGGATCCGCGCCGCCTTCGGCGAGGGCCAGCTCGAGGCCCTTCTTGGGATCGGTGTAGGCAAGGGCTTCCACCGCGGAGGCTAGGGCCCTTGATTTCACCTCGGGATCGGAAATCCGGGCCAGCCAGGCGACGGCGGCTCCCGGATCGCGTTGCGCCCACTGATTGGCGATGCGCTCCTCGATCCGCGCGCGGCCGTCGGCATCGGCAAGCGAGGCCGCCCAGTTGGCAGCCGCCGCGGGGTCGATTTCCATCAGGCTGTCGGTGACGACAAGCAAGGCATCGGTCCGGGTGCGGCCTTCGGGCAACCGTTGCGCCCATGCCTTGGCCGCCTCGGGATCCTGAGCCGCCATGCCAAAGGCGAGAGTCATCGCGGCATCGGTTTTCGCCTGGCCGTCCGGCAGAAGTCCCAGAAGGCCGCTCGCCGCGGAGGGCTCGATGTCAGACAGGGTGCGGCATACGGCGAGGATCGCATCGGCCCGCTCTTGGCCCTCGGGCAAGCCGGAGATGAGGGTGACGGCTTCGTGCGGGCTTCGCTGGGCAAGGCCATCGATGGCGGCAGCCATGGCCTCCTTGCGCGACTTGCCGTCCGGGAGCTGCGTCCGGGCGAACTCGATGGCGGCCTTCGGATCGCCAGCCGCCATTTGCATGGCCAGCGCCTTGATCGCCCGCTGGCGGAAGGGACCTTCGGGCAGTTCGTTGATCCGGGCCTGCGCTTTCGCGGGATCGATCCGGGACCACGACTCGAGCGCCGCGATCGAAAGGCTGTCGCGGTCCATCGCATTGGCAATGCCGGACGCGAAGTCGAAAGCCTCGCCCACCCGGTCGGGCGGCCAGCTGGTCACGATGGATTCGAGAAACCGCTTCTTTTCCTCACCGGAAGCAATCGTTTCGGCATGGCGGATGGCAGCCTCCGGATCCTTCTCGGCCCAAACGGCCGCAAGGGTCTGCATCGTGTCCAGGCGTTGCTTGCCAGCGGGAAGAGACGATGCCCAAGCGAGCGCACCTTCGGGGTCCGAGACCACCCAGCCGGCGGCGAGGGCACGCTGCACGGCGACCCGGTCGCGGTGGGGAAGCTCCATCCCCTCGAGGGCTTTGGTGGCCGCCTTGGGATCGGCGAGGACCCAGGAGGAAAAGATATCAACGTAAGCGGAACTGCGGAAATGGGCCGGCAGCTTGGCGGTCAAGCCGATGGCGCTTTCGGGATCGAGAGCGACAAGTTGGGGAATCGCGATGCGCACCGCCTCGTGGAGGACAGGCCCGTCCTTCTGGGAATCCACCCAACCGAGATAGCCTGCCAGATCGGCGGCGGCCCATCCGAGCAGGATGCCGGCACGCATCTCCTCCTTCATCGCGGACGATGCCTGGCCTTCGACGAACGCGAGCGCGGCGTTCGGGTCCTTGGCAGCCCACGCCCGGAAGAAGGCGTCGCGCATTTCCTTTTGATAAGGATGGAGCAGGTCGTCCTTCAGTTCGCTGGCCAAGGATCCGAGCTGCCCGGCCGACAAGTGAGCCAGAGCTGCGAAACTGGCATCGTTGGCGCGCCAGATGCCGGAGGCGGCCATGTCCTTGAGCAAACTGCCGGGCGAAAGGTTCCTCTGCCGGTCATCCTCGGGTGTGATCCGCCAGCGGTTCTTTGATGCCGTTGCGGCATCGTCTTTATCATGAGCAGTGGATCCTCCGGCCATCCGGTAGCTGGAGGCCAGTCCGACTGCTAAGCCGCAAAGGGCAGGAAAGATCGGTCGAAAGTTCATCTCAGAGATGGATCGGGCCAAGGAAAAGGAGTGCACCCGCAACGCGAAGCACCGGGGCACCTCGCCAACAAGGACGGCGGGTTTGTTAGTGTCACGCGAGGCCTTGCCGCCAGCAGGCGACAAGGCCGTGGAATACCGCGTGGCAACGATCAGGGCGTGTAGGTCACATTGATGGAGCTACCCGGGGAATTGGTGATCACGGGACGGGGGCCGCCCGTGACGGTGCCGGAACTCACACGGTCATTGCTGCCGTTCTGGATCCAAATGCTGTCCGTCCGGCAGTTGTTGATGGTCACCTTGTTCACCGTCACGTTGGCGCTGTTCAAGATGAACAGGCCGCGGGCGGAACTCGACGAATTGCAGTCGGACACCGTGGCGCCGGCGCAGTTGTTGGCGAAGCGGAGTCCGGCGTAGGTCGTGCCCTTGCCGCAGTCGTAGCTTTTCGCCGTGCCGATTGTGCCGCTGCGGCCGTCGTTGATGAGGACACCGCAGCCGCCGAGGCTGGAGCCATCCATTCCACTGAGGTCGTAGCCGTCGATGCTGTAGGTCTCGAAGCCCTGCTTGTCACCGGAGACCATGTTCATGACCTTGACCGTCCGGGCATAAAGCCCCGTCGTGCGGGTGCTGCCTTCGGAATCGATCCGGATGGCCACCGCCGGTGCCGTGGTGTTGCGGCAGTCGACCGTGGTATTCGTGATCCGGGGGCTGCCGCAACTGCTCAGGCGAATGCCGAAGGCCGGATAGCCAAGGAGGATCAGCCCGTTGATCTGGATGCCTCCCGATTTGTAGGAATACAGCGCTGGACCCGTGGTCCGTGCATAGGAATAGCTCGTGGTCAGGTAATTGAACGACGAGGTCGTGCGCATCCGCACCTGGCTGTTCCAATCGCCTTGCACGCGGACGTTCATGGTCCGGTTCCCGATGCCGGCCGCATCCTGCAAGGCCGCCGCGTAGTCCGTGGTCGAAAGCGTCTGAACGCCGTCGACCCTCACGATGTAATTGCTTCCGCTCTTGGTGACTTCCGCCGTCGCACCGTGAACGGATGGGGCGAGCAACAGCGTGCCCAAGGCACCCGCTTGAAGGGTTTTTCTGGGATTCATGTGTGTGTGGGTTTGTGGTTTTATCTCGTTTTTCAGCGACATGTCTTCTGTCCGGAACGGCCGGGACGCTTTCAAAATGGGTTGACCCCGCTGACCCGCATGGGACATCCGCCTAAGATATAACTACACATGAAAAATCCGGCGCGAAGTAACCTAACGGGGTTATCTCCATGGCATCTGGACTGATGTCACTCCCGGACTAGCACCCGCTCGATCTCGATCCAGGCACCAAGCGCGGAAACTCCGGAGGACGGCACGAAAGAAAGCCCTATAGCGTTCTCGCCTGCTTTTCTCGCTATCTGGCCGAGAGGGGAAAGGAGTTGAGAAAGGACATTGAATCCTGCCGGCGCAAAGACGGGCAAAATGCAATCGGGTAGACAGCAGCAGTTACTCCAATTGCAAAAAACATCCCTTCAACAGCACCAGCTCGGGCTAATCACCAACACGCTCGAAGCGATGGAGAAGGATGGATCGGGACACCCGCACAGGCAGAAGCTAATTCATGCGGCCATTGTCGGCCACGGCAAGGCGATGCTGCGTCCACTGGGAGGCTAAGGAACCCATATAGCTACGCCGCTGACTTTCTTCGTCAGGTGGCCGGTTGGAACCGCGGAGGCATTGAAAAAGCCGTTCGAGCTGTAGCCATTCACCAGCACGGCACCATTGCCGTCTGACACGTTCTTCAGAATTACCCCATTCGCCCCCAACTCCGCGCTCCGCTGCTTCAGGCGGAAGATCGCGGCATCAAGCCTTCCCTGCTGAGTCCACGCTGCCTTACCCACGTTGTCGGCGTTCACCAGGGCGATCTCTTCAAACTTCGATGGTGGCGTGTTGTAGAGGACGACCTTCATCGGGTCCGTGGGCGTGCGAGCCTGTCCGATCATCACGTGGCTGGATGTGCAAGACGCCAGCACGAGGCAAAGAGGGAGGATGAGTTTCATTACGCCATTCCTAACACGCCGGTCAATCTGGCGCGGGAGTTTCAGCCTGCAAATGCAGCCTACACCATCCCTCCAACTCTCCACAAGCTACTCAGGCTTATGGCTCCGGCGGTAGGGATCGAACCTACGACCTAGTGGTTAACAGCCACCCGCTCTACCGCTGAGCTACACCGGATTTTGGAAGACCAACCCCGGAAACCGGGGCGGGCGGAAGATGTGACGAGCCGCGCTTCGCTTGCAAGGGAAAAATCGAAAGTTCCCTGCGACTTTTATTCGCGGCCGTAACGTTCGCGGAATTGGCGCAGCAGGTCGTCGATGCGGTCGCCACCGGAGGAAGCGGACACGGGTTCGGGTGTTTCTTCCGCAGATCCGGGCTCGGGCTCCACCACCGTGAAAGGAGACGGAGGGAGGTCGAATTTGCCGTGTTCCTCGATTTCAGACTTCGGTACTTCAGGCGCTTCGGCGGCGAAAGGTTCCTCGTCCTTGGACGAGAACGCCGATGGGGATTCCGTTTCGATCTCCCGCTCCCCCGTCGCAGGAAGGCGGGGCGGGATCACCTCTACCGCCGCCTCTTCGAACGAGGTTTCGGCGGCGAAATCGGAGGAATGCGATGCAAACTCCTCCTCCAGCGGTTGATCAAAGGGCGTCTCCGGCTCGAACCGGGCCGACGTCACGGCAGCGGATGCAGCTCCTCCTGCCGCAGAGATGTAGGCCGGGACGAGAACCGGCACGTTCTCCTCTTCCTCATTGAGTTCCGCAGCCTTTCGCAGCACTTTGCGCGCATAGAACTCACCCGGAGCAAGCGCCAGCCTACGGCCGAGGACCGCAGCCCTATCGGGAAGACGGGCTTCCAAGAGCGCCGCGGTCCCTGAGTGATCCAGCGGCTCCAGACGGATCTCGATTTCACTCAGGCGATCCAGCAAGCCGCCGCTCAAGGCGGGGACGAAGGCACTCTCCCAGATATCGTCATTCAGGGACACGACGACATCCACCCGGGGTGCATCCTGGCGGACGGCGGAGAGGAAACTGGCGAAGCGCAGCGCGGCGGTGGGTTCGGCATGCATGCCTTCCAGATCATCCGCCGTGACGGTCACGCGGCCAATGAGGGAAAGCAGGGCGAGCAGAGCCGCATAGCGCTCCACGCCGGCATCCGCGGTGGCGGATTGGATGATCATCCCGGTCCGTCCCGGGTGCTCCGGCACCGCGACGGCGAAGCGGAAGAGGGAGGCCAACCAGAAGGAGGCTTCATTCAGCGAGATCCCGGTGCGCCGGCTCAGCTCGAGCGCGAGCCGCGGCCCCAGCACCTCGAAGTTCTCCTTCGTCCAATGCGCGGTAACGGCCTGGGAATGGTGGAAGTCGAAGGTTTCCACCGGCCGCTGGCGCAGGGCGGCAAGCGCGGCTTCCCGGTCCTGGCAGGGCACCTCTCCGGAATTCACCAGCGGCTGCAGGGCCAAGGCAAATAGACGGCGGGAAAGAAGGTCGAGATTCGTGAGGCCGCCACCGGCCGGCAGCGGACGGGTAAGACGGCGCAGCGCGCCCTCGATCGCTCCGGCGGCATCCGTCCGGGAGCCATCGAGCGGGCTGAGCGGCAGGAATTCGTGGGTCGTTCCCAAGCGCTGCTGCACGTAAGCGAGCAGGTGGGTCTTTCCGTAGCCCGCGCGCGGGGCGCGCAGCAGGATTCCCCGGCCGGGAGCATCCACCGGAGATTTCAGGACCCGCTCCATGCGGGCCGTGGCGGCGGCATTCACTCCGGCCGCGTGCGGGGCCGTCGGCTGCCCGAGAGAGTCAAAGAAAGGTTGGAGGGTCAGTTGATCTGCCATGGGGAGAAAACCGGATACGAAAATCATGGGCAGCTCGCCCTTTTCCCACAAGGAAAGAAAGGTTGCTGCCACGTGCTGGGGAGATAAAGGGAACAGCACCTCCCGTGCCTCCCGCACCGGGTCAATCTCCGGGAATCCGCCACCGGGTGCCGTGGAACACGGAAAGTTCCCGCGGATTTCCGATTGACACCGTTTGGCACGCTCACTAGCTTGCGCGCCCCTCCGCCTCTGGACGCCGACTCCGGGGAGGCCAAGGGCAATTCCGGTTCCATCATGAAGACGTTTTCCGCCAAGCCGACCGACATCGAGCGCAATTGGTACGTGATCGACGCCAAGGACAAGGTCCTCGGCCAGGTCGCGGTCGAGGCCGCTCGCCTGCTCCGCGGCAAGCACAAGGTCATTTTCACCCCGCACATCGACACCGGCGACTTCGTCGTGGTGATCAACGCGGACAAGGTCGTTCTCACCGGCACGAAGGAGAACGACAAGATTTACACCCGTTTCACCGGCTACGTCGGCGGCAAGAAGGTGGAAACCCCGCGCATGGTCCGCAAGCGCCGCCCGGTGCTGCTGGTCGAAAACGCCGTCTGGGGCATGATCCCGAAGAACCGTCTCGGCCGCGCCCAATACGGCAAGCTGAAGGTTTACGCCGGTGACCAGCACCCGCACGAAGCCCAGCAACCGAAGGCCTACGAAATCGCCTGAACCGGTAGCCAAGAACTCTTTTTGACATGAGCGAAGCCAAGAATCTCAGCGCGACCGGCCGCCGCAAAAACGCCGTCGCCCGCGTCCGCATGACCGAAGGCAGCGGACAGATCGTCATCAATGGTCGTTCCTTTGAGGAATACCTCCCGACGCTGCCCCTCCAGAACACCGTTCTGGCTCCCTTCCAGCACGCCAATCTGCTGAACAAGTTCGACGTGACCGTCTCCGCCTCCGGCGGTGGTGTCCACGGCCAGGCCGGTGCGATCCGCCTCGCTGTCGCCCGTGCGCTCACGATCTTCGACGCCGAGCTTCGCAAGGTCATCAAGCCGCACGGCTTGCTCCGCCGCGACCCGCGCATGAAGGAACGCAAGAAGCCCGGCCGCCCCGGCGCCCGCAAGCGCTTCCAGTTCTCCAAGCGCTAATCTGCTTCCGCTCTTTTTCAAGAAGCCGCACTCCGCTCCGGGGTGCGGCTTTTTGTTTTCCGGGGAGAGCGGGTTTTCAACCCGCTTGGCCAGTAGGCTTCGCGATCAACCCATCAGGAACCGGGATCGGCGCAGGCAGAAACTTTCTCGATTTTGTTAGGCGGCGTGATAAACGGGGACGATGAAACAGTTCCTCCCGATCGTGGCTCTAACCTTGGTTTTCGCGTCTTGTGCGCCTTCCGGGCCCATCCAGCGTATGAGCGAGAGCACGTCCCATTTCAATCCGCCGCCAACCATCATGAGCCACAATTACCCGGATAAGGACGTTTATCGGGTGTATCAACGCGGAGGCTCTGGTTTCGTTCCGATCAATGCCGTTCGGAGTGCTGCCGAGCAACGGGCGGAGGATTTTGCGAGGCGCCAAGGCCGGGGAATGGTGGTGCTAGGCGACAAGATCGCGTCACCTCCCTACATCCTTGGAAACTTCCCACGGGTGGAGGTGATTTTCGCACTGACGGACAAGCAGTGATCATCGACGTGGTCAGGTAGGCGGCTTTGCCGCTCACACTCTTGCCGGGCGCTTTTCCCTTCCCCCACCCCGCCCTCACTGGCTTTCCTAACCGGCATGAAGCTCGTCTCTTGGAATGTGAATGGCATTCGCTCCGCGCTCGGCAAAGGCCTGCCGGAATTCGTGATCTCGGAACGACCGGAGATCCTCTGCCTCCAGGAAACGAAGGCCCGCCCCGAGCAGGTCGCCCTGCCGCTGGAGTTCGGCGGCTACCATTCCTTTTGGAACTCCGCGGAGAAGCCCGGCTATTCCGGCGTGGCGGTTTTCTCCCGCGAAGAGCCGCTCAATATCCGCAGCGGCATGGGCATTGATCTTCACGACAAGGAAGGCCGGGTGCTGACCCTGGAGTACCCGGATTTCCATCTGGTGAACGTTTACACGCCGAACTCTCAGGATGAACTACGACGCCTGCCGTACCGGATGGAGTGGGATGAAGCCTTCCGCCTCTACCTGGGGGAACTCGCAAAGACCGGGAAGCCGGTGATCTTCTGCGGCGACCTGAATGTGGCGCATCAGGAAATCGACATCGCCCGACCGAAGGAGAACCGAAAGAGCGCGGGCTTCAGCGATGAAGAGCGTGCGGGCTTCGGACTCCTGCTCGGCAGCGGCTTTCACGATACCTTTCGCCATTTCTATCCGGACAAGACCGACGCCTACTCGTGGTGGAGCATGCGCGGCGGTGCCCGGGCGAGAAACGTCGGATGGCGCATCGACTACTTCGGCGTCACCCCGAACCTCGTCGGGGGCATGAAGAGCGCCGAGATCCTGCCGCATGTCATGGGGTCGGATCACTGCCCGGTGACGCTGACGCTGGGCTGACGTCCTTCCAATCCCCCGCGGGATTTCCCATTCACCCGAGCACTTCGAGACAGTAAGCTCTGCGGTGATCGACCATGCGCCCAAGCAAGACAGCCGCTGACGACAATCAGGGTTCGATGCTCGCCCCGGCGGGGCCCACTGGTTGAAGTGGATGATGGGAATTCCCTCATGGCATGCTGCCACCCATGCCTACATTGACAAATCTCCCCGGGCGGGCGCGCCCCGGCAAACAACAAGTTCTCCTCTCCTTAAGGCTTCGCCGGATGCGGGAGCGTAAGGAGCCGCGACACTCTTCTCGCCGGGGGGACGTGTCTGCCGGGAACAGCCAACCCCAATGGCACCCCCGGGCCATGAAGCTTCACCTGTTCCTCACCTGCTTATCAGGTGAAACAGGTGAAGAACCAGGAGCGCAAGCTCTCCGCACTCCCTGCTTCCGCGAAGCGCACTCTGATTGATGATTGGCAGATGGCTGATTGGTGATTCTGCCCTTCAACCTAGACCCAGTCGCCCCGCTACCTTTGAGCTGAAAAAATCTCTTGCCATCTCGCCCCAACTGTATCAGTCATACTGATACAGTTGACACGATCAAGTGATGCTCCCCTTCCGCTTCCACCTCCTCGACGGCGTGCCGGTGTCCGACCAATTGGTCAAGGCCGTGCAGCGCGCCGTGCTGACGGGCGAGATGGCACCTGGGGAGAAGTTCCCCTCCGTCCGTGTCCTCGCCCAAGAGCTGAAAATCTCCCCCACCACCGCACACAAGGCGGTGCTGGAACTCCGCGACGCAGGCTTCCTCGCCACACGCCCCGGCGCCGGAATGGTGGTGGTGAAACCCGCTGGATCCTCGCGCGAGCAATTGATCTCCCAACTCGCCCCCGCCTGCCGCGACCTGATCCGCCAGGCCGGACTGCTCGGCCTGACCGCGGAGGAAACCCAGAAGGCGCTGCGCCGTGCCCTTTCCGAAGACTGAACCAAGAACTCGCATGAACTCTTTGCTCGAATTCCATCAGGTCTCCCGACGCTTCGGGCGTTCACAGGCACTGAAGAGTGCCAGCTTCCGCGTTCCGGCGGGCTCGATCACCGCACTGCTGGGGCCGAACGGAGCGGGGAAATCCACCGCCCTGAGGATCGCTCTCAATCTGCTGCGGCCGAGCTCCGGCGAAGCACGCGTGCTCGGCGCGGACTCGCGGAAGCTCGGCCCGGCGGAACTCGCGCGCATCGGCTACGTGGCGGAGGGCATGGAGCTGCCAGACTGGATGACCGTCGATCAATTCCTCGCCTGGTGCCGGCCGCTCTATCCAAAGTGGGATTCCGATCTTGAGCGCGAACTCCGCAAGCAATTCGCGCTGCCTGGCGATCGCAAACTGAAGCACCTCTCGCGTGGCCAGCGGATGAAGGCGGCCCTCGTTTCCGCGCTCGCCTATCGACCCGAGTTGCTGGTGCTCGACGAGCCCTTCTCCGGACTCGACCCGCTGGTGAGGGATGAGTTTATCACCGGGCTGTTAGAACTGGCGGGCGGCGAGGGATTCTCCGTCGTTCTTTCCTCCCACGACATCGAGGAGGTCGATCGCCTGGCGGATCACGTGGTGATGCTGAATCATGGCGAGGTCCTGTTGAACGAAAGCACGGAATCGCTTCTCGCCCGCCATCGCCGCGTCGAGGTCCTGCTCCCCGAAAACTTCGGCGATCTCCCCGCGCTGCCCCCCACCTGGATCGCGCCGCAATCCTCGGGCCGCGTTCTTCGCTTCGCGGATACCTCGCACGATGCAGCCGCCTTTGGCCAAACGGCAGCAAAGGTCTTCCCCGGCTGCCCGCCGCCGGACGTGCGTCCCTACAGCCTGCGCGAACTTTTCGTCACCCTCGTCCGCGCCGGAAAGGCGGATGCCGGACTCTAACAAGACAAGGCCATGAACTTCCAAATCGTACTGCATCTCCTGAAGACCGATTGGCAGCGCCTGCGCTGGCTGATCCTCGCCTGCTGGGTGCTCATGCTGATCGCGGCGTGGCCAGCCCTGACTTTCTCGGCCGGAGAATTCCGGGTGCCCTTGGATCCGGGGAACATGTTCAGCCACGGGGCGGATAACGACCTGCGCGAGGCGTTGGAAGCGCGGGGAGAGCTTTCACCGCTGCGGGACTGGATCTTCGTCACGATGAGCTGGCTTTTCACCGGCACCGCCTTGTTCTTCTCGGGCTGCCTGGGATTCCACGCCCGGATGTGGACGGAAGGCCGGCCCACCCGCAGGCGGGAAACCATCGTGGCGAAGACGGCGGGCCTCTTGCTCTTTGCCGTGCTGCCGGTCGTCCTCGTTCTAACAGCGATCCCCCTGCTGCAGGGTTACTCATGGGATCAGGCCACAACGGCAGGGATGAATGCCGCAGCAACCTTGGTGCCGAGGCTCGCGGGGGTCATGCTCTTCGGCGTGCTGTGCGGTGGCTGGTGGAGCTGGCTTGCCGGGATGTTCGCGGTGGCCTTCGCCTTCCTGGTGCTGCCCCGCTTGCTGCAGGTGGGCGGCGGCCTCTACTGGTGGGGGAGTCCGCTGAAGCTTTCAGATGTGACCTTTCGTGAGGTGCTGCCGCTTTGGATCGGGGTCGCGGTGCTTTCCCTGCTGCTGGTGTTCGTGCCCCGGCACGTGGCAGTGATGCGGAAGATCGCCACCTCCATCGTGGCAATCCTGATCGCCACCCATCTCCTGAAGTTCATCCCGCCCCCGGCCCTTCCCAGGTCGCTCGATCCGCTGGCGGACCTGCCCGACTGGAGCAGCGAGGTGAAGCCGGTGCTATTGGACCAGGAATTGGCCGGTAGCATCTCGGAGGGCGTCCGCTACCGCGGGCCTAACAGGAATACCTCCACCTCCGCGGGAGAACCCATCCTGGACA
>Ga0307414_10000918_pt1 | contig 15065 bp, 12 predicted proteins | sample DK1Ometagenome_FD_203804 | JGI IMG/M metagenome (GOLD analysis project Ga0307414, IMG submission 203804) | Maize rhizosphere microbial communities from greenhouse at UC Davis, California, United States - DK15-O-3 | ecosystem: Host-associated > Plants > Roots > Rhizosphere > Soil | place: USA... | reverse complement strand
CGACGTGGGTCAAATGGACGCCGTTCACGGTGATGGCGATCGGCCTGTTCCTTGCGTGGAACAGCTATATCCGGAACACCACGCTGCCGGCGCGGTTCGTGGCGCAGTTCAAGCTGCTGCACCAGTTCCTCTACAACAAATGGTATTTCGACGAGCTGTACAATATTCTCTTCATCAAGCCGGCGTTCGCGATCGGCCGCTTCTTCTGGAAGCGCGGCGATGAACAGACGATCGACCGCTTTGGTCCTGACGGCGCCGCGGCGCTCGTTCAGGGGGGAACGCGGCTCGCGGTACGACTGCAATCGGGTTATGTTTATGGATATGCGTTCGTGATGCTGCTGGGTCTTGTCGGCCTCGCCAGCTGGGCCATGGTGAATTTCCTGTGAGCGGCTTTCCCATCCTTTCGCTGATGCTGGCGGTCCCCGCGATCGCTTCCATCGCCTGTCTGTTCGTCGGCGACAAAATGGCGCGCTGGGTTGCGCTGGGCGCCACCTTGGTGACCTTTGTCCTCGGCTGTGTGCTGTGGGCCAATTTCGACATCGGCGGCGCCCAGTGGCAGTTCCAGGAATTGCACGAGGGCATCTTCGGCCGCTTCGACTATGCGCTCGGCATCGACGGCATGGCCTTGATGCTGATCATGCTCAGCGTCTTCCTGATGCCGCTCTGCATTCTGGCGAGCTGGGAATCGATCAAGAGCCGCGTCGGCCTCTACATGTCGATGTTCCTCGTCATGGAAGTGGTCATGATCGGCGTCTTCATGGCGCAGGATCTGCTGCTCTTTTACATCTTCTTCGAAGCTGGCCTGATCCCGATGTATTTCATCATCGGCATCTGGGGCGGTGCGAACCGCAAATATGCGGCGTTCAAATTCTTCCTCTACACGCTGCTCGGCTCGGTGCTGATGCTGATCGCGATGATCGCAATGATCGCGGAGGCAGGAACGACGTCTATTCCGGTTCTGCTGAACTATGACTTCCCGGTTCAGATGCAGACATGGCTGTGGCTTGCCTTCTTCGCCAGCCTTGCGGTCAAGATGCCGATGTGGCCCGTCCACACCTGGCTTCCCGACGCGCACGTTCAGGCGCCGACCGCGGGCTCGATGATCCTTGCGGGCGTGCTGCTGAAGCTCGGTGCTTACGGCTTCATCCGCTTCATGATGCCGATGTTCCCCGATGCGTCGGGGCAGCTGATGTGGGTCGTCTTCGGCCTGTCGATGATCGCGGTGGTTTACACCAGCCTCGTCGCGCTGGTGCAGAGCGACATGAAGAAGCTGATCGCCTATTCTTCGGTTGCGCATATGGCGATCGTCACTGCGGGTCTGTTCGCCTTCAACCAGCAGGGTATCGAAGGCGCGCTGATCATCATGCTCAGCCATGGCGTTGTGTCGGCCGCGCTCTTCTTCTGCGTTGGCGTGATCTATGACCGGCTGCACACGCGCGAGATCGACCGTTACGGCGGGCTTGCGGTGAACATGCCGGCCTATGCGATCTTCTTCATGCTGTTCACCATGGCGTCGATCGGCCTTCCGGGCACCAGCGGTTTCGTTGGCGAATTCCTGAGCCTCGCGGGCATTTACGAAGCCTCCAGCTGGGTCGCCTTCGTCTGCACCACCGGGATCATCCTGGGGGCCGCCTATATGCTCTATCTCTACCGCCGGATTGTGTTCGGCGAACTCACCAAGGACGATGTGAAGGCGATGCCCGATCTCAACCCCCGCGAATGGGCGATCCTGGCACCGCTGGCCGCAGTGGCGCTGTGGATGGGTGTCTATCCCGAAAGCTTCCTCGCGCCGATGCGCGGTGATGTGACCACCGTCGTCGCGCGCCTTGCGCCCGCGAAGCCCGCAGGTGACGCGCATCTGGCCGCTGGCAAGCCCAAGGCAGCAGAGGCCCATCACGGCGAAGCGCATCATGCGGGAGGCGTCCAATGACCGCCGATCTCATGCTCATCTGGCCCGAACTGATCCTGACGATCGGCGGGCTCATCACGCTGATGCTCGGCACCTTCATGGGGGACCGTCAGGTCGGGGTTTACCAGCTCAGCGCCTTGCTGACGCTGGCCGCCGCCGCGGCTGCCGTGGTTGCACTGTTCGGGGTCGAAGCGTCGGTCTTTTCGGGAACGCTGTCGGTGGACAGCTTCGGCGGTTTCGCCAAGCTGCTCATTTACGCAGCCAGCTTCGTCTCGATCCTGATCGCACCGCGCTTTTTCGCTGGCGGGATGCGCGCCGAATATCCGGCGCTGATCCTGTTCGCGACGCTGGGCATGGGGATCATGGCATCGTCGCGCGACCTGATGACGCTCTATGTCGGGCTCGAACTCAACAGCCTTGCCGCCTATGTTCTCGCCAGCTTCATGCGCAACGACGACCGGTCGAGCGAAGCGGGCCTGAAATATTTCATCCTCGGCGCGCTGGCGTCGGGCATGCTGCTTTACGGCATTTCGCTGCTCTATGGTTTCTCGGGCACCACCGATTTCACCGGCATCGCAAAGGCGATGGGCGGCGAACTCAACATCGGACTGATCTTCGGCATCGTCTTCGTGCTCGCGGGTCTTGGCTTCAAGATCAGCGCCGTGCCGTTCCATATGTGGACGCCGGACGTCTATGAAGGCGCACCGACCCCGGTGACCACCTTCTTCGCCAGCGCCCCGAAAGTGGCAGCGATGGCGATGATGACGCGCGTCGTGATCGAGGCGATGGGTCCGGCGGTTGGCGCGTGGCAGCAGATCGTGATCTTCCTCGCGCTCGCTTCGATCATCCTCGGTGCGGTTGGCGCGATCGGACAGAAGAATATCAAGCGCCTGCTTGCTTATTCGTCGATCAACAACGTCGGCTTCATGCTCGTCGGCCTCGCTGCCGGAACGCAGCAGGGTGTCGAGGCGGTACTGACCTATTTGCTCGTCTATGTCGTGACGACGCTGGGCGCTTTCCTTGTCGTGCTTCAGTTGCGCGACACTGCGGGCAACCAGATCGAAAGCATTCCGGCACTGGCAGGCCTGTCGCAGCGCCGCCCGGGAATTGCTGCCGCGATGACGGTGTTCCTGTTCAGCCTTGCCGGCATCCCGCCGCTGTTCGGCTTCTGGCCGAAGTATCTGGTGTTCGAGGCTGCGGTGAACGCGAACCTCGTGCCGCTGGCGGTTGCAGGTATCGTCGCCTCGGTGATCGGCGCTTTCTATTATATCTCCATCATCAAGACGATGTATTTCGATGACAAGTCGGACACCGAAATTCCGACGGGCAGCGGCGCGATCGTCGAGGATGCGGTGATCACCGCGAGCGCGCTGTGGCTTTCGGTCATCGGCTATCTCTTCATCCCTGTGCTGGCGGTGATTTCGGCCAGCGCCGCAGCGGTGCTCTTCTGATCCCGCCCATCGAGCGGATCGCGCAGACAGGTTCGACCAACGCCGACCTGCTGGCGCGGCTGGCAGGCGGAGAGCATGTCGGGGAAGGGCATTGGCTGGTCGCCGATCGCCAGACCGCCGGGCGTGGCCGATTGGGGCGCGCCTGGGGCGACGGGCACGGCAATTTCATGGGATCGACCGTGGTGCATCTGACCGCAGGTGATCCGTCGCCGGCGGGGCTGTCGCTCGTTGCCGGCGTCGCGCTGGCGAAAGCGGTGGGCACGCTTGCCCCCGGCGTCGACGCGAAGCTCAAATGGCCCAACGACCTGCTGATCGAGGGCGTCAAATGCACCGGCATCCTGCTCGAGCGCGTCGGTGACAGCATCGTCATCGGCATGGGGGTCAATCTGGTGTCGTCGCCCGAATTGCCCGATCGCCCGACGGTCTGCTTCGCCGACAAGGGCGTGACGATCGACCGCGATCGCTTTGCCGAAGTGCTGGCCGTCGCATTGACCGACGCGCTGTGGACGTGGCGGCAGGGTGGAATTGACCAGATTGTCGCGGCATGGACGACCCATGCACACCCCATCGGAACGCCGCTGCGCGTGTCAGAACAGGGGATCGACGGGACATTCGACGGCCTCGCGCCCGACGGTGCGATGCGCTTGCGCCGCGCGAGCGGAGAGATCATGCTGATCCATGCGGGCGATGTTGAATTGCAACGGCCCGTGTCGGGAAGGAATTGACGATGCTTCTCGCGATCGATGTCGGCAACACCAACGCCAAATTCGCGCTGTTCGACGGCGCCAACCTTCTGACACGCTGGCGCATCGCAACCGACGACCGCCGCACCGCCGACGAATATGCGGTCTGGCTCGACCAGTTGCTGCGGATCGAAGGTTATGAGCGCGGCGATGTCGATGCGGTGATCATCTCGACCGTCGTGCCGCGCGCGCTGCACAATCTGCAATTGCTGTCGGTCAAATATTTCGGCGTCGACGCGCTCGTCGCCGGTCGCGCGCCCGTCACATGGGGCATCGCATTAAAGGTCGACGAACCGCAGTCGGTCGGCGCCGACCGCGCGGTCAACGCGATCTCGGCGCAGGCCACCGCACCCGGCACCGACAAGCTCGTCATCAGTTTCGGCACCGCGACGACGCTCGACCATATCGGGCCCGATGGCGCCTATATGGGCGGAATCATCGCGCCCGGGGTCAATCTCTCTCTCGAGGCGCTCGTCGCTGCCGCGGCCAAGCTGCCGCGCATCGCGATTGAAGCGCCCGCCACGAACAGCGTTATCGGTCGCACTACCGAGAGTCAGATGCTGATTGGCGTCTATTGGGGTTATGTATCGATGATGGAAGGGCTGATTGGCCGTATGAAGGCCGAGATCGGCAAGCCGCTGACGGTGATTGCCACCGGCGGTCTGGCGACCCTGTTCCAGGAACAGGCGCATCTCTTCGACCGGATCGAACCCGATCTGACACTCAATGGTTTGATGCACCTCTATGCGCAGCGGGGTGCCGCAGCATGACCGTTCCCGGCAAAGAACTTCTCTTCCTCGCGCTCGGCGGATCGGGCGAGATCGGGATGAACGCCAATCTTTATGGCTGCGACGGCAAATGGATCATGCTCGACCTCGGCGTGACCTTTGGCACCCATGATTATCCCGGTATCGACATCATCATGCCCGACCTCGAATTTATCGAGGATCGCAAGAAGGACCTGCTCGGCATCATCCTGACCCACGGGCACGAAGATCATATCGGTGCCTTGCCCTATCTCGCCGCCGACCTTGGCGTGCCGCTTTATGCCAACCGCTTCACCGCTGGGCTGATCGCGCACAAGCTCGCCGAAGAGGGGCTGGAGAAAGAGGTCAAGATCAAGACCGTCGATATCGACGCGCAGTTCCAGCTTGGTCCCTTTGGCATCCGCCTGATGCCGCTCGCCCACTCGATCCTTGAAATGAGCGCGGCGGTGATCGACACCCCTTATGGCCGCGTCTTCCACACGGGCGATTGGAAGCTCGACGCCGATCCGGTGCTCGGCACCCCGTCGAGCGCTGCTGCACTGACCGCGATCGGCGACGAGGGCGTCGACGTCCTCGTCTGCGATTCGACCAACGCCTTCAACGCCGATGCATCGGGCAGCGAGGGCGACCTCCACGACGGCTTGCTGAAGGCCGTCGGCGAGGCGCGGGGCCGCGTGATCGTTACCACTTTCGCTTCCAACGCGGCGCGCCTCGCAACTCTCGGCCGCGTGGCGGTCGAGACCGGACGCACGCTGTGCGTTGCGGGGCGTTCGCTGGACCGCATCCTCGGCGTTGCACGGGCGGCAGGCTATCTGAAGGATTTCCCGCCGACGGTCGATTTCGACGAAGCGATGCGTCTGCCGCGCGAAAAGCTGATGGTCATCGCGACGGGCGGGCAGGGCGAAGCCCGCGCGGCCCTCGGCCGCATGGCGTCCGACGGACACCAGATCAAGCTGCAGGCCGGCGATACGGTCATCTTCTCGTCGAAGCAGATCCCCGGCAACGAGGTCGCGATCGGACGGATCATGAACCAGCTCGCGGCCCGCGACGTGCTGACCGTCACGGAGAAGCAGGCGCATATCCATGTCAGCGGCCATCCGGGACAGCCCGAACTTGCGGCGCTCTATGGCTGGCTGCGCCCGAAGCTGGTGCTGCCGGTGCATGGCGAGATCCGTCACATGCACGAACAGGCGCGCTTTGCGCTCGAACAGGGCGTGCCCGGCATGCTGGTTCAGGAAAATGGCGACCTTTGTCGCCTGTCGCCCGGCCCGGCCAAAATCGTCGAGCGTGTTCGCGCCGGTCGTCTGATCCTTGACGGCGATGTGATCATGCCCGCCGATGGCGAGACGATCAACGAGCGGCGCAAGATTGCGCTTCATGGCCATATCACCGTCGCGGCGATCTTCTCCAAAAAGCGCTTCGTCGAAAGCTCGGTCAGCTATCGCGGCGTTCCGGTCGAGGATGAGCGCGAGGCATTCATCGACGAAATGCGGGAGGCCGCCGAACAGGCCGCAAACGGCCCGGCGAAGGATATCGACCGGCTTCGCGAGGCGATCCGTCTTGCGGTGCGCCGTGTGGCGACCGACTGGACGGGCAAGAAGCCTATCGTCGACGTGATGCTCGTCGATATCTGAGGACAGACGCAATGAATGTGACTTCGGCGTTCGCCATCTATCTGCTCTTCTGGGCACTCAGCGCGTTTTTCGTGCTGCCGTTCCATGGCCGCCGCGCGAACGATGACGCCGTACCGATGGTCAAAGGACAGGATGTGGGCGCGCCCGCCAGTTTTCGCCCGGGTCGGGTTCTGCTCCAGATCACAATCGTCGCCACTGGCCTGTTCGCGCTTTACTATGTCGCCTTCACGAGCGGCTGGGCCGATCCTGAAGTGTTCAGCGGACGGGCGTAAGGCGACGATAAAACTGCGTCCATTTGATATCTAGCGGCCTCTCTTTCATCGTCTCCCTGGGGCAAGCTCGGGACGGCGAAAAAGGGAAACGACGAAATAGGGAAAGCAGCACCCGGAAAATTCTGTCCTACAATATCCCGCGGGCATAACCTGCCCTTTGTGACGCTTTTTCCCCTTTCCCGCGTGCGCGCTGCCCCCGCCATCCTGTCGTACGAAATCGTCGTGGGGAAGGGGAAGCAAGGGGGGACGCACCCTGTACTTCCTATACTTTGGAATAAAATTACACGCAATATTCCGGGGCATGAACCGTCGCTCGCGACCCGAATCGATCCTCCCTGTCGCGCAGCGATGGGGAGGGGGCAGCGCCGCCGCAGGCGGCGGTGGAGGGGCCGCGACGGCAGCATTAATGCCCCTCCGTCAGCGCTTCGCGCTGCCACCTCCCCATGGCTTCGCCACAGGGAGGGTCAGAATGCCCTCTCGGCCTGGTCAGTTCCGCAGGCGGTCGATCGCCTGTGCCAGCGCGACATACAGCTTGCCGATATCCGACGACAACAGCGTCACACTGATCGCCGATCCGTCGCGCGCGCCAATCAGCACGCGCAGCATCGCTTCGAAATCATGGATGAACTGGTTGACCGCGGCGTGGAAGCTGTCGTCGCTTTGGTAAAGACGCAGGATTTCCTTCGCCTCGCCATTTTCGATCAGCTTGACCGCGCGCCGCGCGAAGACGCCGCGGTCGCCCTTCAGATAGGCGTCCCATGCGGCGTCGCTGACTTCGCGCGACAGGATCTTGGTCACGTCGATCGCCGTCGATTTCAGCGCTTCGGTCAACAGCCCGACCTGCTTCGCGAGCGAGTCGCGGCCCGATGCCGCGAGCGCCTGTTCGGCCTCGGCAACGCGTGCCTCGACGCTCGCGCTTGTGTCCATCACCGTGATCAGCTGGCGCATCAAACGGTCGGCCGCGCCGTTCGCGGCGGCAACTGCGCGCTGCGATGCATCTTCGATCGCGGTCAACTGCGCCATGATTTCGGTCTTGAATGCAGCGTCGATGGCGTCGCTCGCGGTCGCTTCCATCGTTTCGCGCGCGCCGGCGACAAGCCGGTCAAGCGTCTGGCGCGCTTCGTCTGCGGCGGCTTCGGCGGTGGAGCGAACCTCGTTCAGCGTCGCGATCATCCGGGCTCCGCTCTGGTCGGAGAAGTCGTCGGCACCGCTGCGCAGCTTTGCCAGCGCGCCGTCGGCATCGGCCAGCGACGCGTTGATCCGTTCGACCAGCGCCTGTTGGCTGGTCGCCTGATCGGTCATCTGCGCTTCGTTCGTCTGGAGCGTCGCGTGCACGGCATTGACGTGCGACAGCGTCGATTGCGCAACCAGTTCCGAGGCATCGAGCAGCGGGCGGAGCTGAGACAATGCGGTCTGCGTCGTCGTCCCGTGTGCGGTGATGCGGTCGAGTGCGTGAGGCAGCGTTTCGTCGATTTCGCGGGTCACCGCATCGAGCGCCAGCAGCAGCGATTCGGCGTGGGTGATCAATTGGTGCGCCGACTCATTTCCGCTCTGCACCGCGCCGGTAAAGGCGGTGAGCTGGGCCTTGGTGTCCTCGATCGCGCGGCCGATGACGCCGGTGCTCGCCGAAACATTGACGTCCAGCGCTTCGAGCTGCTGTTCGACCTGCGTGACATGCGCGGCGATACGCGCCGCCAGCGCTTCGCTCGCCTCGCCATGCGTCGAAAGCTGCACGCTCATCGCATCGCCTGCCTCGCGTGCTGTCGCCAGCCGGGCGTCCATCAGCGTGGCGGCATCGTCAACGCCTTCGCGGAATTGCTGCCAGGTCGCGCCCATCTGCCCGGTGAGCGTTGCGACGGTCGCATTCATATCGTCGCGCGCCGAGGCGGCGAGTTTCGTCATCTGTGCGAGCGCCGCTCCATGGGCGCCCGTAACCTGCGCCGACGCGGTGAGCAGCCCGGTTTCGGCCAATCTGGCCTGTTCTTCGAGCGCATACATGGCTTCGTGCAAGCTGGCCGCCGATGCTTCGCCGGTCTGGGCGGTCTTTGCGGCTTCCTCGGCGAGCGACGCCAGCTGGGCTTCCAGATTCGCCCCTTGCTGATGCGCAACGAGCCCGGCCTCACGGAAATTCACAGCCAGCCGCTGTGCGACATCGTCGATACGCGGCAATCCGGCGAGCAGCCCGTCCATCCGCTGCAAAGCAACATCGCCCGAACGCGCGAGCTGGTCATGCGCATTGGCGATGACCGAGGCGTTGCTGGCGAGCTTGTCGCTGCTCTCGTTGAGCCGTGCGACGGTGTCGAGGCCCATATTCTGGATCAGCTTCGCCTGGTCACCGAGCTGGCGCTGGGCATCGACCAGATGCAGTCCCAGCGAATGCATCGACTGGTTGAGCGCCATATTTTCGTTACGCAGTGCCGTCGCGACACGCGCGAACCGCGCCTGCTCGGAGCGACTCGAGCGGAGCAGCGCCATCCACAGCACCACGAGCAACGTCAGCGGCATGGCGATGACGGCAAGCAGGCCGGGCCATTCGGCAAGCACCGGGCTGTGTGCGAAATTTCCGGTCGATGCCGCCAGTGCAAAGATCGTCCAGCCAAGGCCGAGCAGAAGCAGCAAAATCGGAGCGGTGCGATCGCGCCACTGCGACGGTTCCGCGATGTCGGTGCTATGGTCCGTCACCCCGGGGTCGGCCAGTGCCGACATGTCGAGCCAGTCGCGTTCGGCAGGGACTTCGGCCTCGGGCGCCGACGCGGTATCGGGCGCGCCAGCTTCTACCGGCGCCTGCTGGCCAGCTTCCTGATTTGTCGCGGAATCCCGCCACAATCCAACGATTTTCTTTTCTCCGGTCATCCCGACATCTTAGCATCAAATGCTTCCCGCGAAACGGAAACTTAACCGCGCAATGTCAATCCTGTGGAATGTCGTTCGATAGTGGCCCCCTGGACAGATATCTTATCGCTGCGATCGGGGACGATCCGGCGATGGCGATGGATTTGCGCGGCGTGTTGGCAGAGAATGCGCGCGATCTCACCGATCTGATGCGCCGGGCGCGTTGTGACGCCAATTGGAATGTCGCGGCGCTGCGTTTGAAAAGCCTTGCGGCAACCTTTGGCATCATATCGCTGATCGAACTCGCCGAACAGGCGATGGCCGGCGTTCCCGGCGATCCCGCTGTGCTCCGACAGATCAACGCGGCCATCGACACTATCGTCTGAACCCGCCGATACGGGTTCAATTTCCGTTCAGCCGTTCGGTGCCAGGGAAATATCAACAGCCGCTGTCTTGCCATGGCAACGCGAGGCGTTTAGCCGCGTTTAGGAACCGCGGCCGAACCCGAATTGCGTCCAGGCGAGGCGGCCGATACAAAGGAGAGTATTCGATGTTCAACCGTTTCCGCCTGATGCCCGCGACGGCCATGGCTGCCGTGCTCGGCCTCGCGCTGATGGCGCCTGCGACCCCCGCCGCCGCGAAAGAAAAGCCGAAGAAGCAAGAAACCAAAAAGGGTGGAATGAGCGCCAGCAAGGAGTTTTCCCCGGCGGTCAAGAAGATGATGGACGCGACGACGGCGAAGGATGCGGCCGCGCTGCAAGCCGCGCTGACCGAAGGTCAGTCGACCGCGACGACCGCAGAAGACAAATATCTGCTCGCCAATTATCAGCTGCAGCTTGGCATTTTGAATAAGGACACCGCGCTGCAGGCGCAGGGTCTCGACGCCATGATCGATTCCGGAATCACTCCCCCGGAGAATGTCGCGGTCTATAATTTCTTCTCGGGCAATTTTGCCTATGGCGCCAAAAATTACGCCAAGGCGATCCAGCGGCTGGAGGCTGCCCGCACTGCAGGCTCGACCGAGGCGGCGTTGCCGGCGATGTTGATGGATAGCTATCTCAACGCCGGACAAGTCGATCAGGGCTGGGCGCTTGCCAAGGCCGCGATCGAGGCCGATCGTGCCGCGGGCAAGCGTCCGTCGGAAGAATTGTTCGTCCGCCCGGCGCAGGCTTTCCAAAAGGCCAAGCGGACCAATGACATGCTCGAAGCGCTGTCGATGCGCGTTCAGGATTATCCGGCCCCCGCGACGTGGCGGAACCTGCTCTATATCATGTTGCAGCAGGCGGGTGGGGACAAGGACCTCAACCTCGACGTCCTGCGCCTGATGCGCGCTACCGACTCCATGACCGATCGGCCCGAATATGCCGAATATGCCGCGCTGGCGATCGATGCGGGTTATCCGAGCGAAGTCGTGGCTGTCGTGAAACAGGGGCAGGCCAAGGGCGTCATTCCGAAGAGCGATACCCATTTCTCGGGTATCCTGAGCTCGCAGGAACCCCGCGCGGCCAGCGATGCTGCCGCCGTCACCGCAGACGCCGGCAAGCCTGCGACTCTCAGCAATCCCAAGACCGCACGCGCCACAGCCGATGCGCTGGTCGGCAATGGTCAGGCGGCGCAGGCTATTCCGCTCTATGAAGCGGCGCTGAAGGCTGGCGGCGGTTCGGATCCGCTTGTCGTATATCGTCTTGGCGTCGCTCAGGCGCTCGCCGGGCAGAATGACGCGGCGCTCGCCAGCTTTGCCAAGGTGCAGGGCCCCCGCCAGCGGCTTGCCCAGCTCTGGACGATTCACGTCAAGAGCAAAGCGGCTCCTGCGGCGGCACCGGCAACGGGCGGCTGATCCGCTTCGTTTCGACGCAAATGAAAAAGGGCGCCGCTCCGTCGGGAGCGGCGCCCTTTTGTTTTGCCCGCGGGTCAGGATTCGACCGGAATTCCCGCGAGTTGCTTCGCGGTGCGAATCGTCAGTGATGTCTTCACGCTGGTGACATTGGGCGCCGACGTCAGATGCGCCGTCAGGAACGACTGGAAACTCTGTAGATCGCGCGCGACGACCTTCAGCAGAAAGTCGATTTCGCCGTTGAGCATATAGCATTCGCGGACTTCAGCGAGTTCGCCGACATAATCTTCGAATGCCTTGAGGTCCGCCTCGGCCTGGCTGCGCAGACTGACCATCGCAAAGACGGTTATGCCATAGCCAAGCTTCGCGGCGTCGAGGTCGGCATGATAGGATCGGATCACCCCCGATTCTTCCAGCGCCCTCACCCGGCGAAGGCAGGGGGGAGCGGTCAAACCGACCATCTGGGCCAGCTCGACGTTGGTCATTCGTCCATTCTTCTGGAGTTCGCCGAGTATCTGTAAATCGATCTGGTCGAATTTCTGGCTTGCCATCTTTGAAACATCCGCCTTCTAAAACTGCGGTGACCATAATATTATTTCAGCCGATTGCAATTGTCCCACAATGTGACGTGCGGGGGGAAGGCACTTTCACGACAGGGGGTTTCGCGCTAGCCACTAATTTTACGCTAACCAACGTTAGCAGGTGTGGGGCCGGCTTTGCGTGACTGCTGACACGATGATCGAGACTATTTTGCGCGAAGCGCCGGCGGATCGACGCGCTGGCATCGCTGCGTGGCGGCAACTGACCGACATTCTCGCCCAGCGGGGCAATCGACTGGGCGACGATGATATCCGGCGCAGTTTCCATGCGCTCGCCGTCCTTCGCCCCCAGGTTCCCGAAAATATTCGCCGCGATTGCGCTCTGGCCGTTGCTCGGCACGGCCGTTTCGCGCCGCTTGTCGCTTTTTACGCCAATGATGTACCGGCGGTTTCGGCCGCTATGCTGCGTCAGGCGCGGCTCTCCGACGCCGACTGGGCTGCGCTTTTGCCGGCAACCGGGGCCATGGCGCGCTCGATTCTGGCGGGACGTAATGACCTTTCCGATGCGGTCCGGCGCGCGCTGGTCAGCCTGGGTGCGGGATCGGTTGCGCTGCCACAACCTGAGGCGATGCATGAGGCGGCTTTGCCGCCAATCGCGCAGCACGTCGCCGCGGCTGCGCCCGCCGGGACGGGGCCGAGCCAGATCAGCGAACTGGTTCGCCGCATCGACAAATATCAATCGACGCGCAGCCAGCCAGCAGCCTGTACTGGCACTTCGCCGGATTCTGGCGCACCGCGCGCGGTCTTTCTGTTCGAAACCGGCGCCGACGGCGTCATCAATTGGGTCGATGGTGTCATGCGCGGCGCCGCGATTGGCCTGTCGATCGCAGAGGCGACGTTCGGGGATGAGCCGGGCACCGACGGCGTCGCTGCGGGCTCCTTTCGCCATCGCGCAGAAATCATCAACGCGCGGATGGTCCTGGCGGGCGCGGCTGCAGAATCGGGCGAATGGCGCTTTTCGGCCTTGCCCTGGTTTGATCCGGCGACGGGCCAGTTTCGCGGTTATCGCGGCAGCGCGCGGCGTCCGCGCGGCAATGAAATTCCCTATGGCCGCCCGGCTTCGGTCGACGCCGTCGACCCGGGCGATTCGATCCGCCAGCTGATCCACGAATTGCGTAGCCCGCTCAACGCAATATCGGGTTTTTCGCAGATCATCTCGAGCCAGATGTTCGGGCCGGTCAGTGGTGCCTATCGCGCGATGGCAGAAACGATCGTGGCCGACTCTGCCTCGATTGAAACGATTATCGACGATCTCCACACGGCGACCCGCGCCGACCGAGGCCCGCTCGACGTCCCGGAGACGGGCGAAATGATCGATATCAATATGATCATGGCGCATGTCGAAAGCGATCTCGCGCCCTTGCTGGCCGAAGAGCGCATCGACCTTAGCATTTCACGCGTGGGCGGACCCTTTCTCGCCCGGTCGGACGACGCCAATTCACGGCGGATGATCGGCCGTCTGCTGACCGCGCTGGTCGATATATCCGAACCGGGCGCGATATTGGTGGGACAATTGCTGATCGAGCATGAACATGGCGACATGCTGCAACTGCGCATTGTTCGGCCTGCCGCGATTCGCTTTGCGACCGCGACGGACCTGCTCGATCCGGGGTTCAGCCCTGACGGAGAGGCGCCGGGCGCCGCGATTCTCAGCCTCGGCTTTTCGCTGCGGCTGGTCGACAGCCTCGCGCGCGGCGTCGGCGGTCGGCTCGATATCGGGCATAACGCCTTGACCTTGCACCTGCCGTCCGCCAACCCGAAGGACCATGTCGAGCTGGACGCCCAACTCGGCGAATAGCGGGGCCGATGGGCAGGGCCAAGGGGTTAGGCGCGGTGGAGTCTGCGGGCAGTTTCTTTGCATATCCGGCCGCGCGCGATCGCGTCGTGTTGGCTGAGGGCGAACGGCCGCGCTTTTGGGTTACGATCGATACCGAAGAGGATTTCGACTGGGACGCGCCTTTTGCGCGCACCGGCCATCGTCTCGATTCGGTCCCCGCGCTCGCCGAATGCCAGGCCTATTTCGATCGCGCGGCGGTTCGGCCTGTCTATCTGGTCGATTGGCCGATCGTTGCCGACGACCGTGCGGTGGCGATATTGGGCGAGGCGCGAGCCGCCGGCGGCTGCGAAATCGGGGCGCAGCTCCATCCTTGGGTGACGCCGCCGCACGATGAAGATGTAAACGCATATAACAGTTACACCGGAAACCTTCCGGCGGATCTGCAGCGCGCCAAAATGACGGCACTGCACGGCGCGATTCGTGATCGATTCGGGGTCGCCCCGACCGTCTACCGTGCCGGACGCTATGGCTTGGGCATCGACACGGCTGAAATGCTCGCCGAACTCGGTTTTCGCTGCGACACGTCGGTGCGGGCGGGATTCGATTATCGCGGCGGTCATGGCCCCGATTATCGTGCGGCGCCGCTTCATCCGTGGCGCGTCCGGACAGCCCATGCGGCGGTGCTCGAAGTGCCCGTGACAACATTGTTCGGCGGCTTGCTCGGCCGTGCGGGACCGGGACTGTATCACCGCGTTGCACGACCGGGATCACGGGCTGGTGCTGCGCTCGCGCGCTTCGGTCTGGTCGAGCGGATCGCGTTGACCCCCGAAGGCATCCCGGCCGAGCGCGCGTGCCGGGCGATCGACATCGCCATCGACTTGCGATTGCCCGTGCTGACCTTCTCCTTTCATTCGCCTTCGCTGCAACCGGGCAATACGCCCTATGTCCGCAGTCAGACCGATCTTGACCGCTTCTATCGCTGGTGGGACGTTGTGCTCGACCATCTCGCCCTCCGGGGCGTCGAAGCGACGACGACGGCAGAGATTTTGGAGATGGCCGAAGGCAAGGCTGCGATCAGCTGATCGTTGCGCTTGCCAACGCGCCATAGCCTCCGCTATCGCCGCTCATCCCCCACGGGGGCCTGTAGCTCAACGGTTAGAGCTGGCCGCTCATAACGGCTAGGTTGCGGGTTCGAGTCCTGCCGGGCCCACCATTTTCCCTTGCCTTCCAGGGACTATGGCGTTCCA
>Ga0307414_10000917_pt1 | contig 15067 bp, 8 predicted proteins | sample DK1Ometagenome_FD_203804 | JGI IMG/M metagenome (GOLD analysis project Ga0307414, IMG submission 203804) | Maize rhizosphere microbial communities from greenhouse at UC Davis, California, United States - DK15-O-3 | ecosystem: Host-associated > Plants > Roots > Rhizosphere > Soil | place: USA... | reverse complement strand
GTCGGCCTCGGCCAACTGGTTATCTTCATCGACTTCATCACCCGTCCGGGCAAGAAAAAACGCCCCGCCGCCGCTCAGGCTCAGGTAGACGCTGCCGCGAAAGATCTGACGCTGTATCAGTTTCACGCGTGCCCGTTCTGCGTGAAAACCCGCCGTGCACTGCATCGCTTGAATGTGCCAGTGGCTCTGAAAGACGCGAAGAACAACGAGCAGGATCGCCAGACTTTACTGAACCAGGGCGGCAGGATCAAAGTGCCTTGCCTGCGCATTGAAGAAAATGGGCAGACTGTCTGGATGTATGAATCGAAAGCGATTATCGATTATCTGGATAGGCGATTTGCTGCGGTGTGATGTTGGTGCAGCGATAAAAAATATCAACTCGCTTCAAATCCGAATTTAAAATAAACCGGCCCTCGAGCCGGTTTTTTTTTGCACAAGGTTACCGACATGACGCAATACCGACTTACGGTACCCCAAACCTTTTATGAGATTTAACTTGCTGTTATAAAAATTCGACACTGTGCCCAACCCAACCGGTGCACAATCAACGGCAATGGATTCGCCAGAGCGAAGTGATGTCAACTCCAGATTTCAGCATGTATGACCACTGCTGCAAGTAATGAGCATGTCGTACTGAAAACCGCGAGCTTGAACATAGCCTTAATATCAAGCCTCAACACAACAAGTTCTTGCCCGCATTAAAGAAAGTGCTATTTCTTTCAGAACACCGCTGCGCAAGTATCAATGAAACCGAACAAGGAAGTTCTAATGTCCACACCCTTTGTAGCCAACAACACCTATGCCGACGACGACACCATGGTGGTATCGTACATCGGCACGCAACCTGTTGAACGTACGGCTACAACAATAGATTTTGAAGCGATAGAGGATGACAAGTCAGGAAAAACGTCTGCCTCTTCCGGCCAGCGAAAGCCGGGCCAACTCAAGATGCTCGACGATCTGTACGGCCCGCTCAAGATAGGTTCGTACACCGTAACACGCCGAGCTCTGGACGCCTTGGGAGCGACGATTGATGGCCAGCCGCTTACCGGCCATAACACTCAGTTCCGCATACCCAGGCGATCTTTCACCAACTCTCTGCAGCTCAGTTATGCCGAAATCGAAAAGCGCATGAAGGTCTCGACTTTCGGTGACGATTATCTGCTTCCTTCATTTCTGTTCGAACTCGCCAACCTGCGACCGGCAACTGCCCCGCCAGTCCTCAGAGAGGAGATCGGGACAAGCGTCGAGGACAGCGGATACGCGAAAAAAATGACTCGCCTGTTGAGATCGGCCCAGACCCTGGATATACGCTTGACCTATTCAACCAAGCGCAAGAATCCGAGCTGGCTCATCGTCAAGAACAACTCCATGGTCGGCGCCAGTGTCGGCATTCAGGCGTTCGGCATCTTCATGGGAATCCGTGGGATTCACGACGCCGTGAAGAAGGATGACAAGACTGAAATCCTCTTCAACAGCCTTGCGCTCGGCTCGGAGGGAGTGTCGATCGTCACAGACGTAGCCATCACCAAATGCGGTCAGAACATGATCGAAAAAGCCGGTGGCGCAATGAAGGATTTCACCAAAACCCGCACCGGGCTGCGCCTCAGTCGTTCGGGCGGGCTTATCGGCGGTGCAATCACGTTGCCGTTCGACATCATCGGCGCCGTCAAAGAATTCAATGCCGCCAGCAATACAACCGGCAAAGAAGCCATGGATCATTACGTCAGTTTCGGTTTGAACATCGCCAGTGCCGCCATGACCGTCATTCTCGGCAGCGCTGCAATGGCGGGTTTCTCCTTCGCCGGTCCGGTCGGCCTCGCGGCGGGTGCGATGATGGCGTTAGGATCTCAAGTCTACGGTGCCGTGCGCATGGTCGATGAAATCGATGACTATATCGAACTCACCGTTGAAGAGCGGTGGCGCACCGGATGGTTTTCCTTCGTACCGTTCATGGACATAGACCAGGACATCAAGAACCGCTACGAACTGGCCAAAGCCAAGATCGAAACCGCCAGGCAACTGCAAATAAACGCGAAAAAGCTGCTCGAAGATACGCGCAAAGGCACCCCCGAAGCCATCGTGCACGGAAGCTATGAACATCGCATGAAGAAAACACGCCAGCATGTGAAGCATTGGTGGGGGCTTCAAAGCATGCCGATTGTCCATGTTCCCGAAGTGGTCGGCCTTGACGACACGATTGATGCTCGGGACGGGGTAACGGCTCAGACACCCGGCGCCATATTGGGGACGGCGGGCGAAAACAAAGGCATTCGATGGATGTTGGGCAGTGGTAAAGACACGATCACTGGCGTCAAGGCAAAGCCCAATGATTTTTATTACACCGAAGGAATAAAGAACATTACCGGAGGTGATAAAGACGACAAGTTCATTGTCCAGAATGCAGCGGACGACTTGGTAAGACACATTGCAAGCAGTGAGTTTTCCCGACTGAAAGGTGGCACCGGCAACGACACCTTGATAATGGAAGGCACACAGTGGCATCCGATCACTGGCCGCGGCTACGACATCGATCTTGCGGCAGGAACCTTGCAAATCTACACGCCGAATCGGGACCCGTCTGTGGTGGATGGCGAGACGTACTCTTTCAAGGCACTGCTCGAAAGCATTGAAAACCTGCAGACGTTGCAAGGGGGAAGAACTGTCGTCACAGGCACCGGGGCCTCCAATGTGATCAAGTCAAGGGGGGCGGACATTATCGATGCCGGTGCCGGTAACGACTTGATTTATCTGTACAACGCAAACGCCAAGGCATCGGGGGAATCTGGAGTGGATTACTACCATGTGGAATTGGCGGAGGGCTCGGTCATCATCTCGGAAGATGGTGCAGATGAAAGTGAAATTTCGCTGGGCTGGCGAATGGACCAGATCGAAAAATGGGAAGTGAACGAGTGTCGGCTGGTGGTCACATTGAACTTTGACTTTCCATACGGCCGTACAAGCACCATAGCCCTTGAGAACATATATAAAGTCGAGGATGGCCGTCGAGTTTTGCACAATGACAAATTTACCATCATTACCGGGGATCATTATCAACTGAGACCGGACTTGCCTGAAACAATCGAACATGACAATCCGCTCAGGGTAAACACATACAAGATCAAGGACGGATACCCTGGACCAATGACTATTGTCCACTCGAGTGACTGCGAGGTACCCACCCACAAGAACACCCATTACTATGTTCAGCGTTACAACCAGAGCACTCGATTCATAACAGGCAGACTCCCCCACCCCAATTACGGCACCCGCATCTTTCTTGATTACGACTATGCCGAGATGACCAGTGCACATGTTGCCTTTGCCACGACTCCGTCGATCTTGATGAATGAAGCGGCAGACAAGAACAAGGTCAATGTCTCTTGCGATTTTCTGTTCTACTTCGGCGAGAGCCTGTTGCAGATTGCGGGCGTCAGCCAGCACGCAGAAACAACGCTGGATGCTGCCCTGAAGAGCGCTGCCGCCAACGTCTCCACCCATGGCTATATTCTGATATTTCGTGATGGCATATCCCATAGACTCACTCTTGAAGAGAAGTACGCCGTGCCTCCGACACACTACGAGCACAGCGTGACCGCCAATACGCTGACCAGTCACACCCTGGACTTTCCGCTCAAGACAAACCCCGATGCAGTTTTTGAAATCCCCTTCACACTCCCCAAGGAACTGGACCTTCGCGAAAGTTGTGTCAATGTGCAGCCTGTAGCCGAACAAATTGCCATCGACTCGCTTGAAGGTAAAGGTGGTATCTATTTAGTGCATTTGCTTGAGAACAGAGTGTTGCGTATCTCCACTCCAGACGGTTTGGCAACTGCGAAAGTTCGGTTGAACAATTCGTCCACGTGGCAGATCGATGCCACCCAGATCAAAAACTTCGCAATCGAGCTGGCCGGAAACAAGCTGTACATCGGAACGGTCACAATTCATTTGCCCGAGTACGGCCCTGACGATCTCATCGATCAGATTTTCGTCATAGGGCCAAAAGGTGTGGTACATACCGTGGATCTGGCGTTCGATCGGGTTTATGTCGACAGCCTCGACGCCTCATTCTTTGAGCCGCCTACTACCGCAGAGCTGCCCGAAGAGTTTTCTGCGATTGCTCAACGCGATCTGTACGTACGCAATATTGCAATGGCCGACGGCACTAGAGGCAGGTTGAAATACAACCTCACGAACCGCAAGTGGATTCTGGACAATAACAAATCTCGAGAAATATCTTATTCGCAACTGGTACTGAACCTCTGCGATCACAGGAAACCACCGGCGCCACCATTAGACTTCCCCGATAATTGACCGCTGGCCAATCGGCATCAGTGCTGAACAAACCGGCCCTCGGGCCGGTTTGTTGTTTTCAGGCCACGTTCTCCAGATTCGCCTGCCGCACCACGGCGGCCAAGCGCTTCAACCCTTCGTCCAGCCGCACCGGATCAATGTGGCTGAAATTCAAACGCAAATGCCCGTGATGGTTGTCCGGCTCTGGAAAGAACGGCTCGCCCGGCATGAACGCTACGTCATTGGCCAACGCCTCGTTGAGCAATGTTCGCGTATCCAGCGGCTGCTTCAGCGTCAGCCAGAAAAACAGTCCACCCTGCGGCATGTTCCAGTCCGCCAGATCAGCAAAATGTCTTTCCAGCGCTGACTGAAAAGCATCGCGACGCTGCCGATAGAAATCCCGCAGTTGGCCCAAGTGCTGTTGATATTGCTCTGTGCCGATCCATTGCAGCGCCTGCCACTGACCGATGCGATTGGTGTGCAGATCCGCCGATTGCTTGAGTTTGAGCAGATGCGCAAACAGATCCGCACTGGCAATCAGATAACCGACACGCAAGCCAGGGAGCAAGGTTTTCGACACGGTGCCGGTGTAGATCCAGCTGGTTTTCTTCAATCGCGCGGCAATCGGTTTGGCACTGCCGCCATCGAAGGTCAGTTCGCGGTACGGCTCGTCTTCGATAAGGGTGACGCCGAATTCGTCGAGCAATGCGGCGACCGCTGCGCGCTTGGCCTCGCTATAGCGCACCGCAGAGGGATTCTGGAAAGTCGGTATCAGGTAGATGAAGGCTGGGTGATGCTGTTCCAGCCGACTGCGCAATTGCGCCAGGTTGGGGCCGTCGGCTTCCTGCGGCACAGTCAGGCAATCGGCGCCGAACAGCTGGAAGATTTGCAACGCGGCCAGATAAGTTGGCGCCTCCAGCAGAATCTCCGTGCCCTTGTCGATGTACAGCTTGGCGGCCAGATCCAGGGTTTGCTGGGAGCCGCTGACCACCAGTACCTGACTCGCCTCACAGTTGAGACCGAGCGCCCTCGCCTCTGCCGCCAAGGCCTCGCGCAAAGCCGTCTCGCCTTCGCTCATACCGTACTGGCCAAGGGATAACGGCATCTCGGCCCATTGCACTTTGGGCAGCATTGCTTCAGCAGGCAGACCGCCGGCGAATGACATCACCTCCGGACGCTGAGCGGCGGCAAGGATTTCTCGGATCAAAGAACTTTTCAGGCGCGAGACACGTTCGGAAAAAGCCATGGAGGTCACCGTAGCGAGGGATGCGAAAAATGAGTCAAACTGGTTGACTGAAACTACGACAGCCTGAGCGAGTACGTCAACATGCTTGACCTTAAAAACCCGTCCATTCAGCAACAGGCCATGGAAGCGTTTTTCTTCGGCTATCAGGCGTTCACCGCCAAGGCCGATGAAATGCTCGAGCGCCGCGGCCTCTCACGGGTGCATCAGCGCATCGTGTTTTTCATCGCGCGCTATCCGAACCTGAGCGTGAAAGAGCTGCTGGCCCTGCTCGGCGTGAGCAAACAAGCGTTGAACATGCCCCTGCGCCAGTTGCAGGAAATGCACCTGGTCGACAGCGTCGCTTCGCAGACGGACAAGCGTAAACGTCTGCTGGAGCTGACGGCGGAAGGCGCGAAGTTCGAGCAAGCGTTGCGGCGTGAGCAGGTGAAATTGCTTGAGCGGGTGTTTGCCGAGGCTGGGGAAGCGGCGGTGAATGGCTGGCTGGCGGTGAATTTGGCGCTGGGGAACGGTCAGACACATCTCGATTGACTATTCGGGCCTCATCGCTGGCAAGCCAGCTCCCACAATGATCTGTGGATGTCCACAAAACCTGTGGGAGCTGGCTTGCCAGCGATGGGATCCTCAAAGTGATATATCCCTATCGACGGAATTTTCGGAAACAAAACAAAAAACAATATTTGCTTTATTTGTACACAAAAGCATAATCCACTGCGTGCGAGTTCCTGACTACACGGTCAACAAATTCGCGTATGCCTCAAAGGGCCGCTGCCACCCCTCATGGGTCCGGCCTTGGAAATAACAATAAAACTCTTGAGGAGTACTCGCTGTGGAAAGCCGCAAATCCGAAGCACCGCCGCTCGAGCTCACGCCGCCATTACGCAATGGCCTGCTGGAGCGTCTGTTCAAACTCAGCTTGCATGGCACCACGGTGAAGACCGAGCTGATTGCCGGTCTGACAACCTTCATCACCATGGCTTACATCATTTTCGTCAACCCGAACATCATGGCCGACGCTGGTATCGATCACGGTGCGGCGTTCGTCGCCACCTGCATCGCTGCCGCATTGGGCTGCCTGTTGATGGGGCTCTACGCCAACTGGCCGGTCGGCCTCGCACCCGGCATGGGCCTCAATGCGTTCTTCACCTACACCGTGGTCGGCACCATGGGCTACAACTGGGAAACCGCGCTCGGCGCAGTGTTCGTTTCGGGCGTGCTGTTCATGTTCCTGACCTTTTCACGGATTCGCGAGTGGCTGCTCAACAGCATTCCGGTCAGCCTGCGTTTTGCGATGGGCGCCGGTGTCGGTCTGTTCCTGGGCCTGATCGGGCTGAAGACTGCCGGTATCGTCGTCGACAGCCCGGCGACGCTGATCAAACTCGGCTCGCTGCGTGAACCTGGCCCGCTGCTCGCCGCGATCTGCTTTTTGATGATCGCGATCCTCAGTTACCACCGCGTCTTCGGTGCAATCCTGATCAGCATCATCACCGTCACTCTCGCCGGTTGGGGTCTGGGCCTGGTGCACTATGAGGGCATCATGTCTGCCCCACCGAGCCTGGCGCCGACCTGGATGGCGATGAACGTCGCTGGCGTGTTCAACGTCAGCATGATCAGCGTCGTGCTGGCCTTCCTTTTCGTGCATATGTTCGACACGGCGGGTACGTTGATGGGCGTGGCCCAGCGCGCCAATCTCGTCGCCGCGGACGGTCGCATCGAGAACCTTTCCCGAGCCATGAAGGCCGACAGCGCATCCAGCGTATTCGGCGCCGTGGTCGGCGTGCCTCCGGTGACGAGTTACGTGGAAAGCGCCGCTGGCGTGGCCGCTGGTGGTCGGACTGGTCTTACCGCCGTTACCGTGGGTGTGCTATTTATAGCGGCAATGTTTTTCGCCCCGCTGGCTGGCATGATTCCCGCTTACGCCACCGCAGGTGCACTGATTTATGTGGCAATGCTGATGATGGGTGGCATGGCCCACATCGAATGGGACGAAGCGACCGACGCCATTCCGGCAATCGTCACGGCGATCATGATGCCGCTGACCTTTTCGGTTGCCGACGGCATCGCGCTGGGCTTCATCACCTACGTGGCGTTGAAGGCCGGCACCGGCAAGTACAAGGAAATCTCCGTCAGCCTGTGGGTGCTCTGCGCGATTTTCATCGCCAAGTTCATCTTCCTGTAAGCGCTGCGCGGTTCAGGTTTCAAACCAGCCTCACCCTTACGGGTGGGGCTTTTGTGCATCTCGATAACAACAAAGGAGCAAAGCGATGAGTCTGGAAACCTGGCTGCTGTTCAGTGGCGCCGCACTGGTGGTGATCCTGATCCCGGGGCCACTGTCGTTGCTGATGATCAGCAACAGTCTTAATTACGGTTTGCGCCGCTCGTACCCCGCTTTCCTGGGCGGTGTGATCGCCTCGATCTGCCTGCTCAGCGCTTCGGCACTGGGGCTTGGCGCGTTACTGCTGGCCTCTGAACAGTTGTTCAGCGCACTGAAAATCGTCGGCGCGCTGTACCTGTTCTATCTCGCCTGGCAGAGCTGGCAGCAATCGCGCCAGCCGTCGGTGGGCGCCGAAGTGCCGCAAGCTGCCCCGGTACCGCGCTTCCGTACGCTGTTCGGGCGCGCCTTCGTATTGGGCGCAAGCAATCCGAAGGACATCCTGTTCTTCGCCGCGTTTCTGCCGCAGTTCCTCAGCGCCAACCAGCCGTTTTTGCCGCAACTGCTGATCATGATCGTGACCTGGGTGGCGCTCGATCTGTGCTGCAAACTGGCTTACGGTCTGGGCGCGCACGGTGCCGCCCGCTATCTGCGTAGCGGCAAGGGCCAGAGCTGGTTCAACCGCATCAGTGCAGGTCTGTTCGGCGGGGCCGGCGCGGCTTCTCTACTGAGCAGTCACTGATCGGTACTGCGATCTCCATATCAAGCCATCCCGATCGAATGGATTCGAAAAAGGCTGGCTTTTATGCTCCAGCAACTTTCAGACAAGTTGATCAACGACACGCAATACACCGCAACAACCCTGCGATATACAGCCCATCAAACTTCGCCGTAAGATCCGCATCTGCTTAAATGATTTCACGCCAGAACAAGGATGTTCAAATGGCCAGTCTTATTAAAAAATCAATCATCCTCACTTCCGTACCAGAGCCGAACAATAATCCCCGCGGCGACCGAGCCGTGATCACTGACATGGTTTTCGCAACCAATGCCCACACGGATTCGACCATCGACATTTCGGCCACTGCAGCAACTCAACTGAAACTTGTAGACGATCTGTTCGGGCCTTTGCAACTGGGTGAAGTTTCAATAACACGAGTGTCGCTGAACGCGCTCGGGGCGACCTTCGATGGCCAACCGCTAAACGGTAAAAATACGTTCTTTCGGCGTCCGCGCCACTCGTTCATCAATACTTTGCAGTTCAGCGCTCCGAATATAGAGCGCTATATAACTTCCTATACGGGGCGGGACAGTTATTTACTGTCCACGCTGCTGTTCGAAATGGCCAGCCGGCGACCGTTGACCGCCCCGCCTCTCATTCGCGATCCCGCGCCGAGCGACACGGATCAATTTCCATACCGAACAAAACTGGCAAAGCTTTTGAACTCGGCGCAAAAACTCGACCTGCGTCACGCACGATTGCCAAAACACCACCCGCGCTGGGTAGCAGCGATCAAGAGTTACACCACACTCGGCTCAAGTGTGGGTATTCAGGGATTTGGCATCTTCATGGGCCTGCGCGGGATCGTTGATGCCATCAAGGCCGACAATAAAACCGAGGTGGCGATAAACAGTGTCGGTATTGCTTCGGAGGGCGCCTCCATTGCAAGTGATGTGGCGGTTAACCGTATCGCTACTCAAATGCTCAATGCAGGCCAGAACGCCTACCGCGACTTTGCCAAAACCCGATTTGCCGTCAGGCTCGGGCGCTCCGGAGGCCTGATTGGCGGCGCGTTTACCTTGCCCTTCGACATCTTCACCGCAGTCAGATCGTTGAACGCCGCCGAAAACGCAACCGGCAAGGAGGCCATGGATCACTATGTGAGCGCCGGTCTCAGCGTTGCGAGTGCAGCCATGACGATCATTCTGGGCGCGGCGGCGATGGCCGGATTCGCCTTCGCGGGCCCTGCCGGACTCGCAGCCGGCGCCATTCTGGCGATCGGTTCACAAATCTACGGGGCCGTGAGAATCGTTGACGAGATTGATGACTACATCGAGCTGAGTGTCGATGAGCGCTGGCGCTCGGGCTGGTTTTCGTTCTGCATGATGGATCTCGACGAGGATATTCAGGATCGCTACTCTCGGGCGACAGCCATGATCCAGCACACTCGGCAGGCAAAGGAAACCGCCAGGAAATTGCTCGATGGCGCGCTCAAGGACAGTATCGAAGCCATCGTCAACGGCACGGTTGACGTTCAGCTCAAGCCAACACGGGTGTGGAAGCGTAACTGGTGGACCAAACAGGATGCCTGGGAATGGATCAATGTCCCGGTGATCAAGGGCGGCGATGACTCGATTGACGCCCGCGCCGGCGTCAATTCTGACACTCCCGGCGCCGAGCTCGGTATTACGGCGCAGAACAAGGGTGTTCTGTGGCTTATAGGCGACGGGCGCGACTCGATTCGTGGGGTCGAAAACAAACCCAACAGTTTCCATTACAGGTCCGGAAGAAAGGAACTGACGGGAGGCACCAGCGATGACCGCTTCGTCTTCGAGGGAGCTGCGGATCTGCTCCGCCAGCCAGCAGACGTAGCCGAGCATTCCACGCTCAGGGGTGGAGCAGGTAACGACACGCTGACGCTCGGCGGCATCCTGCATAATCCGCGCAGACCCGACATCGGCTTCGACGTCGACTTGCCCGCAGGTACGCTGCATACAATGCAGCCGGATATCAGCGCTGAAGACGGCGTCAGATACTCTTTTCACAGTTTGATCGAAAGTATCGAGAACGTTGAGACCGTGGACTCTGCCGCCAGCATTGTCACAGGCACCGACGACCGTAACGTCATCAAGTCACGCGGTTACGACACAATCAAGGCCGGTGCAGGCGACGACCAGATTTACCTGCTGCACCGCGGTGCAACTGCTTCGGGAGAAGCGGGTATCGACGAGTATTTCATTGAGCATCAAAGCGGTCGTTTCTCTATTGATGAAGATGGCAATGATCAGTCTTTCATTATGTTGAACTGGAACAAGGATTTGATCGAAAGCTGGAGTATCGACAAGGGCTCGCTGGTCATTACCTCAAAATTCGACTTCTTCGATACCCCGCAAAACATCGTCACCATTGACGGCGTATACAAACAAGAGCTCGCCCAATATCAGCTGAAGAACAAATTGCTGACGTTCATCACCCGTGATGCTTTCTATCTCCAGCCAATACTTCCCGAACAAATTGAAAGCGATGACCCCGTCGATATCGAGATAACGGTCATCAAACATGGGAACCCGCCAAAAGCAACCATTCTTTTTGACTCGCATTATCTGATCAATGATCAGAATAATCACAGTTACTACATTCCTCGCTCCGCGAAGAGCATCGATTTCTATTCGGTGAAACGCGATGACGCAGTGACCAGACTTTATCTTGACTATGCCAGCAATGAACTGACGAAAGTCGAAGAGCATTATTCAGCACGCCAGTCGGATGCCAAAAACGATCTGGTGGCCGGATGCAATCTGGTTTATCACTTCGGTGCAAAAACCTTGGGCCTGGCCAATTTTTCCTTCGCCAGGGGCGGTAGCGACCCCATGAACATGGAAAAAATCCTGCGCACCATGGCTTGCACCCCGAATCAGCGATATCTGCTTGTCTTCAGCGACGGGGTCGCTGCCAATGCGACTCTTTCGTCGCAGAGCCATGTGATACCAGAGGGCCAGACCTACCAACACCATGCTTTCACAAAATGGGTTCAGGAAGCTCCGCTGCCATTGACGATGCGCAAAGGCGACTACTTCTACGACCTGCCGGAAAACGAAGCTCACAACATGAGCGCGCACTCCGAATGTGCGCAGCTGTTCTCCTACTCTGGCCAGACTGCGATGGAATGTTTCGAGGGCCACGGCGCGACCTATCTCATGCATCTGGCGGCCGACATGATAATCAGGCTCTCGACACCCGGCGCTCTGGCCACGGCTGAAATCCGACTGCCTCGTTCATCCACCTGGGAGCTGGACGCGACGAAACTCGGCAAGGTCGATATCACCCTGGAAAATAACCAGTTGCGTATCGGTACCTGCGTTATCCACTTGCCCGTTTATGGAAGTGAAGACCTGATCGACCAGATTCAGGTGATTACCGAGTACGGGGTTGTGCATACCGTCGACCTGTCTTTCGACCGGGTCTACCTGGATGGACTTGACGGCCGTTTTTTTACCGAGCCCGACGCATCCAGAGTATTGCCCGAAGCACTGCTCGCCCTGGCAAACGAGGAGCTGCGCGGCCGACATATCGTCGCGGCCGCCGACGGGCAGGCAGTGAATTACAAATTCCCTGCGTACGGGTGGGTGCTGAGCAAGGACAGGTCGCGCATCGAGTCATCAGAACTGTGGGTTCTGCACCAGTGCGTCCATTTGCGCCCCGATCTCTTCAAACCACAACCGTCGATGACTGCGGCCTGAATCGGCATCAGGCCGACGTCATCGATTACTCCGAGGTTTTCGCAGCCGGGTCTCTCCGCCTGTGAACGCCTGTGCTCACTTGGCATTGGGGCGCCTCCTGGCGCTTCACGCCTTCATTTACACGAGTTTTTCCAATGGCCAAACCGCCCAAGAAATTCGCAACACCCCCAATAACCGATATATCTGCAACCACAACGACAACGACAACGACATCCACAACCACAACCACACGAACCGTAGAGACAACCTCCAGCCGCGCCATAACGGCAACGGTTGATGCTTTTTTGTCTCGCCCCGGCTCCACGGTTGCGCAAGTCACGCAAACCACACAAGGTCCGGAGACTCGCCAGGCGGCTGTGGTTGTGACCCCGATGCCTGACAGAGCTGTCACGTCCCCTGACGCCGCTAACCGGGCGATCGCCTGGCCCCAGAGTCGCCGCGACGAGTTGACTCCTTTTGGGGAAAACACGGGCTTGTTTACCGGGCCTGATCAACGCATTTATGCGCAAATCGCAGACGAGGGCCTTTTTGTTGTCGAGCGGAATCAGCAAGGCCGATATTACGTGCCGTTGACTTTTGCGCCAGGCGTTCCCGGCCCCCTGCTGGCGAAGATCGACGGCCAGGCGAGTTGGCGCATTCAGCGTCCGGGCTGGCAAACATCGCCCGAACAGGGTGAGACATCCGCTGCGGCGCAAACCCCGACGTACATTTCCATCGAAGATGCAAAAAGACTGACTGCGGCTGAGATGGACACCAATGGAGTGCGGTACAACAAGCTCAAGCAGACTTTCGTCACTACGGTTGACGGCACGGTCATGGTTCGCAAAAACCAAAACGGCGAATATCAGCAAGCATTTGCATCAACGAGTGAGGCGCCGGAGATATTTTTTGAACAGATTTACGGAACGGTCTTCTGGCGACGGAAAACCTTGCACACTGCATCGACCGAGACCGCGAATGCCGGCCATCCCGCCAGCGCTGAGCCCACCGAAGCAATAGCCGGCCCAAGCAAGCGGGCAAGAGTTGAAGAGCCAACCCAAGCGTCGTCTGGCACACAGGACGAAGAGGCTAAGCTTGCATGGATTCGCTGGGGTCTGTTGAACACCCCACCAGTGGCATCGGTGCAAATGGGCCATCTGCACTATCCCATTGTGCCAGTAGGCTCCAATAAGGCACCGCAGATCTTTTTCGTTCTTAACCCCGAGTTCATGCCAACCGACTTCAACTCCTTCGAAAACATGCTGCAAACCGCGCCCCACCTGCAACCGGTGGCGGCGTATCGATTTGGCGTCAACCCGGGAGAAGTTCATCCCGGTGACCTTCTTTTCCAACAGCCCTTATGGGCAACCGTCAGGCAAATGTTTCCCGGCTTGTCCGACCTCACCGCGCGAGCGGTGGCAATAAGGATGTACGAAACTGCTGACAATTCTTCAACCATCACTGGTACCGGGCTGGTCAACATTCACACCATTCTGAATCAATGGAAGTACCCTGCGTTTGCCAACGCCACAGAGTTCGCCGACCCGGTGAGCATGCTGGCGGTGGCACCTTATACCGAGCGCGCTGGAAAACGACTGATTCGATTGCCCTCGCAGACTGACGCCGAGTTGCTGCGGCTGACGTTCGATCCGCAGGGATCGCCGGTTGAATGGCATCACTACACGACCGACCCGACAGAGCTGAACCTGCAGCGCCTGCTCAGCGCGCTGCTGAGGCGCAGCGGGTATGACATCTATCCAGTGCCGCACGAACGCGGCGCGCCGACGCTGGTATTCAAGGGTGCTCAAAATGACCGGGTGTTCTTGCTGAAGGGCGCCGTCGATCATTCAGACCTTTCCCCTACGCCGGCCGATGAATTGACGCAGCCCGGTCTTCCCGCCAGAGTTGGCCCCGAAGCCTTTGAGGCCCTGACCGAAGCCGCGGCACAAAAAAAACTGACCTGGCTGCTCGGCGGTGTGCTGAAGGTCGACGGCGTTCCCGACTCGGTGTTCATCGTTCGCGAGCGCTAAAGGTCACCCCCGAGCGTCGTGATCGCAGACTCTGCGTTCACAATTGATCGGTAGGTAAAAAAACGCATAAAAAAAGCCCGCAGTGTGAGCGGGCGAAAGACCAAAGAAGCTATATGCGCAGTCGCTTCCCGGTGGGGGCAGCTGCTTGGGGGTCAGCTGCCCCGATAGGTGGAATAGCTGTAAGGCGAAATCAGCAGGGGCACGTGATAGTGCTCCTGCTCGGCGCTGATGCCGAAGCGCAGCACCACCACGTCCAGGAAGGCCGGCTCGGGCAGTTGCACGCCACGGGCGCGGTAGTAATCGCCGGCATGGAACTGCACCTGATAAACCCCGCTGCGGTAATCATCGCCCTGCAGCAACGGCGCATCGACCCGGCCATCGCTGTTGGTTGTCGCACTGGCGACCAATTCCAGCTGCGAGCCTTCAACGCGGTACAGCTCGACCTTGATCGAGCTGCCCGGGCAACCGTGTGCAGCGTCCAAAACGTGTGTTGTCAAACGTCCCATTGATTCTGCGCGCCTGGCCGCAACAAGCGGTCAGACTTCGCGCCTCCCGAAGTCAGTTGAAAAGGAGACCGCACCGTTTCGGAGCACGAAACGCTGCGGCGAGCGACTAATTAAGACACTTTTTAAAAAAATTGTACACAATAAAAACGACATTTTTCGCCTCACCCCCGCCATCCGGGCGTTTATCGCCGATCAACCAGCAAAGCGCCTGATCATTGAACCTTCTATTCATTAGCTGACTGGTCAGGCAGGTTTCTTGCAGGCTTGAACCGTTAGCAGCAAAAGATGACAGCCGGTGAAAAATGCGAAAATTCAGGCTTACAAAATGTAAATAAAGTTGTATACAATCAGCCCATCGCTGTGACGCCAGCCTGCCAGGCCGCCACACCAATCTGTCAACGTA
>Ga0307414_10000915_pt1 | contig 15099 bp, 4 predicted proteins | sample DK1Ometagenome_FD_203804 | JGI IMG/M metagenome (GOLD analysis project Ga0307414, IMG submission 203804) | Maize rhizosphere microbial communities from greenhouse at UC Davis, California, United States - DK15-O-3 | ecosystem: Host-associated > Plants > Roots > Rhizosphere > Soil | place: USA... | reverse complement strand
CAAACCAGGCCACGTTCTATAATATCTGCCTTTCCATCGGAAGTTACTTCAGCAGATCCCTCTGCTGCAATCTCCATCATATTGGCCATCTTAACATTACTTACTGAAGGCGGAATTGCAGGCGTATTTAAACTATCCAATGCCCCGTAGGCTGTGCCGACACTATTTGTAGCATAGGCCCTGAAATAGTATTTCGTAGCAATGGTCAGTCCGGTCATCTTACTTACAAAAATCCCTTTACCCAAACCATCATTCGTCTTCGTAGTCAGCAGGATGGTTGGATCTTTCAAAAGACTCCAGCAAATCCCGCGGGAAGTAACCGGTGTACCTCCATCACTACTAATCTCTCCTCCGCTTACTGCGGAAGCTGTTAAAATCTCCGTCGCAGGACTCGTCGTCAGCTTGGGAAGGTCTAATGTCGTTAAGCTATCCAGGTTTCCATAACTCGTGCCCAGGCTATTTGTTGCATAGGCACGGATGTAATATTTTGTACCGGTAAGCAGTCCTTTGATGTTCGTCGTGAATCCCGAAAGCCCTGCACCATCAACAGATTTTGTCGCCACTTCCGTTGTAGGATTTGTTTCTGTACTCCAGCAAAGTCCTCGTACCGTGACCGGCATTCCACCGTCGCTGCCCACAAAACCGCCGGAGACGGCGGAATTGCTCAGAATGGATGTTGGTTTATTTGTCGCTACCGTTGGCAAGGTTGGTGTGGTAAAGCTGGCAGGTGCCGGACTAAATCCTGTACCTGCTACATTGACCGCGTAAGCCCAGAAATAATACCTGGTGCCTTCTGTTAAATTGTTAATGCTCATGGCAAAAGGAGCAGTAGCGCCAACAGAAACCGAACTATCTGCAGACAAAGGCAAGACCGGTGTTTTTCCCAGTTTACTCCAGTAGAATCCACGGTCGGTGACTTCATCTCCTCCGTTTTTCGTTACGCTTGCCGATCCGTCCGTACCTGTCATTGTTGGTTTGCTCAGCGTCACCATGCTTAACGTAGGAAGCGCAGCAAGGGTCACAAAGCTTTGTTCATTCCCATACATTGTTCCCTTCAAATTGGTCGCATAAGCACGGACATAATATTTCGTTCCCGGCGTTAATCCTGAAAAAGGAATAGAGAAATTCCCGATCCCACCTGCAGCATGCTGCAGATATGATCCGGCCTGGATCACCGGATTCGGATTCAGGCTCCAACAAACTCCGCGTGCGGTTACCGGCATGCCGCCATCGTCGGCAATGTCGCCGCCAGCTACTGCGGCAACGCTGCTGATTCCAGTTACCGTATTCGTAAGGATCGTTGGCAACATCACTTCCAGACTACTGAAGGCCACTTCACTACCATAAGTTGTACCTACTGCGTTTGTAGCATAGGCCCGTACATAATAAGTTGTTTTATCCGTCAATCCTTTGAGTTGTGCAACAAACTTACCGATGCCGGTGGTGGTATTGTCTACAGTTTTAGTGCTCAGCGCAATGGTCGGGCTACCTGTGATATTCCAGGTTACTCCTCTGCTCAGAATCGGTGTTCTTCCATCATCGGTAATATCGCCTCCACTGGTTGCGGTGGTTGCTCTGATATCACTTGCCATCGTCGTCACTGTCAATGTCGGGTAGGCATTTGTGAGTAAGCGTTGTTCCAGTCCATAGGCAACCCCTATTTTGTTCTGTGCGTACGCCCTTACATAGTATAAAGTATTCGGCAGCAAGCCCGTCATCGTTCCGCTGAACGGATCCAGTCCGATTCCGTTATTTGTCCTGCTGTCGTTAATGGTAGGATTGGTCCGGATACTCCAGCAGAGTCCTTTCAGGGTTACATCAGCACCGCCATCGCTGGTAATGATCCCACCACTTTTAGCCGTGGTTCCTGTCAGCTCAGTCGCTTCATTTGTGCTCAGGATCGGTGCGGTTGGAAATAAGGTGACGGTGACCTGGTTCCCGTAAGCTGTTCCAACACTATTGCTGGCATAAGCACGCACGTAGTAAGCCATGCTTAAGTTTAAGCCGGTCACTTCGCTGGTAAAAATCCCCGTTCCCGTACCGTTGCTGGTTCTCTTCTGCGTTTCGGCATCCGGATTAAAATTACGGTCCAGACTCCATACCACCCCCCTTGAAGTGATTGCTGCTCCCCCATCTTTACTAATGTTTCCACCTGTGGTGGCAGAAGATTTTGAAGAAGGGGTAATATAAGTTGTCGTCAGCGTAGGCAGGATCGCAGGCGTGGTAAAAGTCAGTTCATTTCCATACGCTGTTCCCTGGTTATTAATCGCATAAGCCCTCACATAGTACAAGGTTACCGGTTCCAGTTTGGTGATGGAACTTCTAAAGCTGTTTTCTGTGCCACTATCATGACTCGTCTGCTGAGGTGTTCCTAATGCAGGATTTGGACTGGTGCTCCATACCACTCCCTGATTGGTTACCGGAGTTCCACCGTTACTCAGTACAATCCCTCCGCCTGTTGCCGTAATTCCCGCAGAAGAAACAGCAACCGCAGTAGTCGTTACCGTAGGAATAATAAATGAGGTAAAGCTCTGTTCATTTCCATAGGCGACACCGACACTGTTAATGGCATAAGCCCTCACAAAATAAGTTGTGCCAGGTTGTAAACCAGTCATATTGCTGCTGAAACCTCCATTTCCAATTCCCGGCAGCGTGGTTTTATTTCCGATTAAAGTATCCGGTCTGAATCCTGACTGTGTACTCCATACCAATCCTCTTGTCGTTACCGCTGCACCGCCATTATCGGAAATATCTCCTCCCGACCAGCCTGTAGTTCCTCCGATTCCGGTAATTGCTCTTGTGCTTAAAGTAGCCAGTACCGGAGGATCTGTGATAAAGCTGAGCAGGTTCCCGTAATTCGTTCCAGCCACATTAGTTGCATAGGCCTGAACATAATAAGTGGTATTCGCTTTTAAATTTTTAAGTGTACTCGAATATATGCCTCCCCTGTTGCCATTGCTTGTTCTGTTGACGGCAACCGTATCCGGATTAAAGACTGGCAGCTCAGACCATACCACACCGCGGGTATAGACATTTGAACCACCCTCATCAGAGATATCGCCACCGCTAAGACCGGAAGTACTTCCCGTTGGACGGGCAAATACGGTAGTCAATACCGGAAGCTGAGGGGTAATGAAACTTACCGTATTTCCATAAGCGATGCCGGCACTATTGACCACATAGGCACGTACATAATAGGTGGTATGTTGTTTCAGGTCCGTTAACTGGGCGCTAAAACTGCCCGTAAAATAACCTGTTTCTGCTGTTTTATTTAGCGTGATGGTATCTGGATTAAAATCAGGTTGTATGCTCCAATACACCCCTCTTGTGGTCACAACCGCACCACCATGGGTTAAAATCGTACCCCCGCTTTTGGCGGTTGTAATAGAAGTCGCTTCCGCTGCTCCGGTAATTACCGTTGCCAGAACCGGAGGAAGTGTGGTAAAGCTTTCGGTTGCCCCGTAAGTAGTTCCCACTGCATTTGTCGCATAGGCGCGGACATAATAGGTAGTACTTCCCAGCAATTCGCTGATTTTATTGGCAAAGCTGCCCATACCAATTGCATTCGAAGTATGGTCATTCGTCAGTACCGGATTTCCGGAGGTATTCCAGCAAAGGCCACTCGCCAAAACTTCTGTTCCGCCATTGTCAGAAATGTTTCCGCCAGCAAGCGCTTCTGTACTCGTAACCGTTCCCTGTGGGATTGCGGTGGTAGTCACTAAAGGCAGATTGAAAGTCGTAAAGCGTTCTTCATTCTGGGCGTAAGAAATGCCGGCACTATTCGTTGCAAAAGCCCTGACATAATACGTCATCCCAGGTAAAAGACCCTCCATTGTCATGGTAAAACTCTGGTTTCCAAGCGCTGTGATCCTCCGCGTAGCTGTAGCTTCAGGATCAAAGCCGCTGCTGGTACTCCATACCAAACCATGGTCCGTAATTGCCGCTCCTCCATTGTGCAGAATGGTCCCACCGCTAATTCCGGTGATTCCTTTCAAACCACTTCTGGCCACAGTTGTGTTCAGCTTTGCCAATACCGGCGGCGCGGTTACAAATGATTCTACCTGTCCATAAACGGTCCCTGCACTATTGGTCGCATAAGCGCGGATATAATATGTTGTACTTCCAAATAAGTCTTTCAAGCCATGAATAAAGTTCCCGATTCCAGGTCCGCTGCTGGTATGCGGATCTTCGATTGTCGGTAAACCCGCCGTGCTCCAGCAAATGCCGCTCGCAATTACCGGGGTACCTCCATCACTGCTGATGTTCCCACCACTGTTTGCGGTATTTGCTGTAATTGCTGTTGCAGGTAAAGTGGTCAGTGTAGCTGTCGTGGCCGTCGTAAAGATCAGTTCATTTCCATAAACCACCCCGATCTCATTTATCGCATAAGCACGGACATGGTATTTAGTAAGTGGGCTTAAGCCAGTCATGAAAGCGGAGAATGCCCCTCTTCCGGAACCGCTTTCTTTAGCACCGTCTGTAATCGTTGGATCAGCGCTGGTACTCCAGCAAATCCCTCTTGAACTTACCGGACTTCCCCCCTCGTCAGAGAGTGCTCCGTTAGCCATGGCCGTTACGCCACCAATCTGATCTATCGACACAGTGCTTACCGTTGCCAGCCCCGGAGGCGCGGTGACAAACGTTTCTGTATTTCCATAAACGGTAACTGAATTATTGCCTGCATAAGCACGGACATAATATTTGGTACTTCCCGTTAATCCGGTCATTTTGATCACAAAATTTTCCGAAGCAGATCCGCTGCTGATTAAGAAATCTGAGGTGGTCGGATTTGGGCTTGTGCTCCAGCACAGACCACGGTGCGTAACACCGGCGCTTCCCGAAACAAGGATTGCACCACCACTCTCTGCGGTACTGCTAGTAACGAGTGTAACCGGAAGCGTCATCAGACTGATGTTTAATGGCGTGATGAAACTCCTTTCAACGGTATAAGTCGTGCCTTCACTATTCGTCGCATATCCTTTTGCATAATATACTGTTCCCGGTGTTAAGCCACTCAGCTGTGTTCTGAAGTTTCCAATATCATTTGGATTTACCGTAACTGACGCTGCATTCAGGTAATTGATCCGGTCGATACTGTAAGCAATCCCTTTAGACCCGATTTTAGCTCCTCCATTGTTGAGCATAGTGGCATCTCCGATGGCTTCCGTATCAGTAACATTGAAAATAGAAAGCGAGGAAGAAGCCAGAACAGGTGGCTGAGGTGCTGAAGTATGGAACTCCAACAAATCCCCATAGGCAGTTCCAAACCGGTTTGTCGCATAAGCGCGGACATAATAGGTGGTATTTCCCATTAGGTTTTTCATGAAACTCTGGAAAGTTCCTGTGGCAGCACCATCATTGGTCATTCCTGCATCAGGATCATCTGCCGGATCTCCGGTGATGCTCCAATGGATTCCTCTGGCAGTAATATCTGCACTACCGTCACTGCTTACGATGCCACCGCCCGTTGCCGTCATATTGGTAATCGCCGTAACCGCTTGCGTGCTTACTAAAGGCAGCTCCGGAATCAGGCTAAAAGTCTTGTCTTCACCATAAGCAGTGCCGACTATATTCGTCGCATAAGCCCTCATGTGATAAACGGTATTGGGTAACAATCCAGTCAATAGGGTACTAAAAATCCCTGTGCCATTTCCATTGGTGCTAACCGACCCATTTCCAATGGAAGGATTTGGTTCTGTGCTCCAGCAGATTCCACGGGCGACCACCTGTGATGCGCCATCCTGAAGCACCTGTCCTCCGGCTTTTGCAGTATTATTAAAGAAAGAACCTGCAGATAAGGTGCTTACCACCGGATAATCTGCAGTGCTGAAAACTTCCTGATTTCCGTAAGATACGCCCACATCATTTACAGCATAGGCACGTACATAATAGGTTGTTCCAGGAACAAGGTCCTTCATTGGGAGACTAAAATAACCGATTCCCTCTCCCGACATGACTTGCTCATTTTTTGTCGGAAGGTCGATCGTTGGAAGCGCTTCTTTACTCCAGCAAATCCCACGCAGGCTAATCGACGAACCTCCATTATGAATAATCAATCCGCCACTAAAAGCAGTGATTCCGGTAATCGAGTTTACTTTTTCAGTCGTAATTCTCGCTAAGGAATTCGTAATAAAACTCGTTTCACTTGTATAAGAAGTTCCGGCGCTATTGGTCGCATATCCTTTGGCATAGTAGGTTGTTCCCGGCAAAAGATTGGTCAGGTTTGCGATAAAAACCCCGATATCCGTTGGATTTACCGTAACCGATGTGCCGTGAATCCAGCTGATGCGGTCGGTACTCCATGCAAAACCTTTGCTGGTAACTATCGCACCACCGTTATTCAGGATATTCACACTTCCTTTTGCCGAGTTATTGGTCACATCGGTCACGCTGACCGTAGCAGAACTCAATAACGGAGGTACTGCCGGAGGTGTCGTAAATTGCAATAAATTACCATAAACAGTCCCCTGGATATTCACCGCATAGGCCCTGACATAATAGGTAGTATTTCCCAGCAGCCCAACAATTGAGCTCGGGAAGAGACCTACGCCATAACCATCATTCGTAATCACAGCATCCTTATCATCCAGCGGATCTCCTTTAACACTCCATCGGATTCCACGTGCAGAAACCGGACTTCCCCCATCATCCGTAATGTCTCCGCCACTGAAAGCCGTGATGCTCGAAATCTCAGTTATCGGAAGCGTAATGATCGTTGGAAGATCAAAGATTGTTTTAAAGATCAGGTCTTCACCATAAACGGTTCCCTGGCTATTCGTAGCATATGCCCTGACATGGTAAACCGTATTTGGCATCAGGTCTTTCATCGTACTGGTAAAAACACCCAGACCGGCACCTGTTACTGCCATACTTGTTTTTGTGCTCAGTGAAATATCCGGGTTGGCATTCGTACTCCAGCAAAGACCAACAACACTGAAATCTGAACCGCCATTACTAAGGGCATTTCCATTTCCAACGGCCGTAGTCCCCTTAATGTCTGTTACTGCAAGTGTAAGCACTTCTGCTGCACACCTTAAATCCTGCCAGGCGACCCCATCGTAATAACGGATCAGGCGCGATACTGCATTGATATAAAACGACCCCTTACTCACCGTAGCTGCCGCAGGGTCATTGCCCAGTACCGGAAGTTTGAACGCTTTCAGGTCTTTCCCTGCTGCGAAACCTTTATTTTCTGAAAAATTACTCTTTTGAAGATCCTGAATCTTTGTCCAGCCGGCCCCATCATAGATCATGGTTGCTTTATTCGTGGAAGAATAATAAATGACTCCTTGTTCCCTGGGCTGTTCAGGATGACTACTCATTACCGGCAAATAGGAAATTCCCTCTTTCACCATAAAATAATCCCCGGCAGTCACCGTGCCGATGGTATTGGTGCACAAGCTTTCCCAGGCAACGCCGGTATAGATCAATGGTTTTTCCTGAACCGTACTGTAAACGAGCATTCCCGTTTTTGGTTGCTGAATGCTCGTCTGATCCAAAACCGCCAAAGTCGGAATTCCATTTAAAACACTAAAATAACCTTGTCCGGAAGCAGAATTTCCGATAAACAGTAAACATAAAAAGGCAGAATAAAGGAAACTTTTCAATACGGTAGGCGGCTATTTTTAATTGATCAGGGCATTCTTATCTCTGTTTGTTGAACAGATTAATCTTTAAATTAAGCTCAAAATCAGCACCTGTCCGCTGGCGTTCTCCTGCAAACTGACTGGTATAGAGGCCCTGAATCAGGAATTTATCATAACTGAGACCAATACCAAAAGTGCTGCTCTTATCACTATGGTACATGCCCATAAAAGAGAGGATGTTGTTTTCCAGCTTCAGATTGGTGCCCAGATCCCAGATGTTATCGATGTCTTTGGCCCCTCTAAAACTGATCTTTGGTTCTATGGACACCACATCCAGTGCCGTTCCTATTTTGTAGGAAACCGCCATAAAGTAAGTAGATCCATCTACGGAATTCTGATCGTCCTTTTGCAGGAACTTCTTTAAGTTGGGCAATGCCGCCTGCAGGGTGAACCGCTGATCGGTATAAGCAATCCCGAAATCTCCATCTACAAAAGCCTTACGCTGGTTAAAGCGCTCTGCAGGCATATCATCCGGGGTAGCAATAATGTTTTGCATATCCAAACGTTCCTTCATCACGCCCAGGGAAATACCGAAATGTAAATTCCTGCTGTCGCCATTCAGTGGCAGGTGATACGCATAGGTTCCCATCACACGTGTCCGCCCGATCAGGCCGGCCTTATCGTTATAGACCGACAGCCCCAAACCTACTTTATCATACTTGTAATCTGCAGTCGCCACCATCGTTACCGGAGAACCCGGAATGGACCTCCACTGATTGCGGTATCCGATATTGATGTTTAGTCCCTCGTTGATTCCTGCGAATGCCGGATTGCTGAGGTATTGGTTTTCATAGTATTGATTTCCCATTGGCCTGATCTGTGCCTTTAAGGAGATGGTCATGGTAAGCAGGCTCATTGTCAGAAAGCCGGTAAGCAAAAATTTTTGCCCTGTTAATTTTGTCATTATCAATTCTTTTTAGCTGATTATTTTTCTTTTACGATGGAGATAAACCCCGTTTTTCTGGACTTCCCTGAATCGATGGTCAGGATATAATAATAAGTATCCTCTTTTAAGGGATTGCCGTTAAACATCCCATCCCAGGAGTTGTCATATCCGAACATGCTGAAGACCACCCTTCCCTCTCTGTCGAAAATTTTCAGTTCATTATTGGGATAGAGTTTTATATTTTTAACGACCCAGGTATCATTTACTCCGTCCCCATTGGGCGTGATCATGTTGTTCGCCAGCAGATCCACATAAGGGTTGATCAGCGAAGATTCCATGCTCACTGCTGTCAGGTCTGCAAAAGTAATGGCATTGGGAAACAGCTGACCGATAAACAGCTGCTCAGGATTCACCACGCTTTCTTTGACGAGCATAAAATCTTTCGCCGTACTGCTCGTCATTTTTGAATAAGCGAGCAATAAATTCTTAGCCTCGTTTCCATTCAGTTCGATATCTTCATAGTTCATCGCCAGCTCCCCCTGAAATACTGCCGGTCTGCTGAACCGATACATTCGCTGAATACTGTTGAACTTAGGAAAAATAACCACCGTCTGCTGTTTGTTTATGCTCAGGTTATTCAATACCCAATTGTTCGCAGGAACAAGTGTCAAACCATCAGTGCTGAAAACCGTTCCACCTTGAATAAAAAGGCTCTCTGAATTGATCCTTAACTGCGCTTGCAGCTCCGTTACGCCGAATAATAGGAGGCCGATGGAAAGGGAGGCAATTGTCTTTTTCATTTCTGCTGTTTTTTAATATTTTAGCTTTTTAAACTGTCTTATTTCATGGCTGATTCCAGCTGGGCTACTGTTTCCGGCATCGCCATAATCTTATTCGTTTTTGCATCCACCAGAATCATTGTCGGCGTAGAAAGCACAAAGTAAGCCGCTGCTTCCGGGCTCCGGATTCCCTGATCTGCCCTTTTATGTTTGAATGCAGGGAGCTTCAGTTTTGCCTTTTCCCAGGCCGGAATTTCCGTTTCTGTTTCGTCCAGGCTGATGGCAAAAACATCCATCATTTCTACCTTTGAAGGTTCCTGATACCAGGGGTGTAGCTTATCCATCAGCTCCTTACAATGCTGGCAGTCGGCAGACCAGAACAGCACGAGTTTAAATTTAGCCTCGGTCTTAAAATCATGAAAAGCAACGGTCTTTCCGGAACCGAGTTTCCAGTTAAAATCAGGCGCAACTGCACCGGTTACCAAAGTCTCCATTCCTTTCAGCCTTTGTTCAATGGCTTTTCTTTTGCTTGTCATACAAAGCGGATCATTCAGGTAAGGCTCCAGCATTTTTATTCCCGCAGCCATGTTAAAACTCTCAAATCCGTTATAGAAATAATCAACCATCCAGCCATATACTAAAGGATGACCAGTACGTGCTTTTTCTATCGCCCGCTTTCCGGCAAGGGTAAATAAGGAATCCCGGAGTGCTACTGTGGTAGACATTGCACCATAAATGTTGACGTATTTATTCATCCATTCCTTCATTTCTGTCGTCCTGATGACCATGGGATTTTTAAAGTCCATCCCATCGAAATAATGCGCAATCACACTTTTCATGCGATCGGTCTCTGTTCCTTTCCACAGAATCGGGGCAATGTTCTGAAACACGAAACTACTGCCCACAAAAGTATTTTTGTACTTCAGGATTTGTGTTTCTATCCATTTATTATAGTCGGTCCGCCTGCTTTCATATTCCTCGGCTCCCTGTAAAAAGAACCTGGATTCCGGCTGGTCATAGTTCATCATGAAATTCTGCAGCAAGCCCAATGGCTGTCTCTTTTTTGCATTGTCGGCAGCAAAACTGGAAAACGCTGCATTTTCTATTTCACCTTTTTGAAAGTAAGTGCTATCGGGAATGTTCAGGGCTTTCGGACGTGCCCAAAGTTCCAGATTCTGGCTGTTCACAAAAATCTGTTTTTCGGAAGGATAAGGGTTGCTGTCCTTCTTCTCCTGGTAGTCGAATCTTAGTACAAATTCTCCGGGCAGCTGGTCTTTTGGAATACTCAATACCGCAGTTTCTCCGTTGTTAATGCCCGGATTTTCTACCACGGTTTTAATCGAAGCCCCAGCCAGAGAAAGCAAGCTGATCTTACTCTTTGCAACTCCGGAGAGGTGTATTTTCAAGGTCAGGTCCTGAGCCTGTGCAGCAAAAGTCATCAGTCCCAAAATTGCATTGGTAAGTACTATATTTTTGAATGGCTTACTGATCATCTTTAACTTCTATTTTGTATTGTTGTATGCTTATTATTTTTCATGGATCTCCATTCGCAACATCATTCCTAGTATAACTGCAGCCTAAAATAATCCTGTGCCTTCAAAAGAAGGTGTATTCCTATTTATTCATTTTTTCAAGAATGCTGTTGATCTGCTCTTGCTGACGGTCCATGCGAACTTTCAATGCTTCAATTTCTTTTTGTTGTTCTTTTATGGCCTGAATCAGCATTCCGGTAAGCTGGGTATAGTCGACTTTCAAAAAGCCATCTTTCCCCTGAGTTACCATTTCAGGATATACTTTTTGTAGTTCCTGAGCAATGACCCCGATCTTGGCACCGCTTACATATTTATGCTTGTTTTTATATTCGAAGCTTACACCTCTGATCTGACCGATCTTGGCTAATACATTACCCAGTGTTTCGATATGGTCTTTCAATCTCCTGTCTGAAGGCGTAAAGAGGTTTCCGTTGATGGTCAGGTCTTGTCCTAAACTGGCATTTCCGGGTGTATCAAAACTTAAACCTTTTCCAGCGGCGCCATCATTGCTAATGGAGTTTACCGAAAGCATCAGGTTTTGTGTGGCGAGGTGATTTCCAAGGTTATCTTTTCCCGCAGCAATGGCTGAGGTTAAACCATCGTCTACATATTTTTTGTTCACGGCATCCTGCGCATTAACCGGATCAACGAGGTTGGTGATCTTAAAGTTCCCCATGGATACATCACTCTGCGCAGAACCAAAACCACTCAATGGAATTACATTCTTAGGCGTAGATATGGCAATACCATCGGGACTACCAACGTACAAATGTCCATCGGAAAGTTTATTGTCGACCGGCACCCAGTCTTTACCGTTGTAAACGTACTGACGGTTATCTGTGCTATTGTAATAACTATCTCCGGCAACAGGATTAGTCGGTGCAGTTGGACTTACCAGAGGTTTTGAAGCGGAAGATTTTGAATCTACATATTTTTTAGTCGCCGCATCCTGCGCATCGCCTGGGTCTGCAAGATTGGTGATCTTAAATGAGGTTGTCCCATTGCTGAAAGAAACATCCGCTTTCGGGCTGCCAAAATCACTCAGTGGAATCGCAGTTTTTGCTACTGCATCTGCTTTATTTTCTGCATTTCCGACCAGAACATGATCCGTCGCCAGGGCCAATGAACTTGGATTAGCGACCTTTTTGTCGACATAAGCCATGGTGGCTGCGTCCTGAGGTAAAACGGGATCTTTTAGAAAATTGATATTAAACTGAGTCGTCTCATCTCCCATTGCAATGTTTTCCGCTGCCTTGGCAAAACCACTTAAAGGAACATTCTTTTTTGGAGTAGCCATCGCCTTTCCATTTACATCTCCCAGAAACAGGTTTGCTGAAGGAAGAGATAATAGCGTTGCCGGTGTTTTGAAAAGATCATCGACATATTTCTTGGTTGCAGCTTCCTGATCTTCTGTAGGATTAAGCAGTGAGGTGATCTTAAAGCCTCCAAGCGCCAGATCCGCCTGTGCGGCACCAAAACCACTTAAAGGAATGGCACTTTTTAAAACATCTGCAGCTTTACCATTCAGATCGCCGACAAAGAGGTTTCCAGTTGTTAAACTGATGCTTCCCGAACCTATAACCTTACCATCAAGGTAGTTCTTAGTCACCGCATCCTGCGCATCTGTCGGATCAGCAAGGTTTGTTATTTTGAAAGTACCCATAGAGATCAGCGCTTTTGCTTCTCCAAACTCACTCAGTGGAATCGTGCTCTTTTTCACTGCTACAGCCGTACTTGCATCCCCCCCAACATATACCTCTCCTTTTGGAAGATTCAGGTTTGCCGGAAGCATAACCTTAGTATCTACATAATTTCTGGTTGCCGCATCCTGAGCAGCAGAAGGATCTGCAAGGTTGGTAATTTTAAAATTAGAACCTGGACTACCTGCACCCATGGAGACATTCGCCAGGGCTTTATCAAAACCAGAGATCGGGATCAGACTTTTGTGAATTGCTTCGGCTTTGCCAGAGGTATTACCTACAAACAGATTGTTATTAGGTAAGGCCAAAAGCATCGGATTTTTAAGCTGAGCATCGACATAATCTTTATTGGCCGCATCTGCTCCAAAAGAAGGCGCTTTCAGATTGGTGATTTTAAAATTATTACCGACACCATCTCCCATGGAAACGTCATCTAATGGATTCGCAAATCCACTGATCGGGATATTTAATTTATCCAGTTTTTCATCGTTTATTGCTGCAGGCTGAATCGTTAACTTCCCGATCGTGGTGACTTTAGCATCCCCGGATAAAGGTACCGAGGTGGCAACATTTGAATTGTTACCTACATAAATCTGTCCCGTTTTCAGTGAATTATCCAGGGGTGTCCATGTTGTTCCATTAAAAACATACAGTTTATGATCGGAGGTATTGTAGAATAAGGAACCTTCACGTATCGTTGCCGTTCCGGGATCAGGGCTTGTCGGCGCAGAAGGCGTAGAACCGTTGGTAGATACTTCTACCCATTTCCCGTTTTTATCGTAGACATAGAGAATATTGAGATCTGTATTAAAAAACATATCTCCTGGCTTGGATTGCGTAGGCAATTCCGTTCCCGGACCTCCCGGAATCGAAGAGCTGCTGATGACTTTCCATTTATTATCTGCGGCCATCATGTACAGTTTCATTTCTCCTTTCACAAAGAATACATCCCCGTATTTGGAGGAAACAGGAAGCGAAGATAAAGTGGCTGGTTCTGCCCAGGATGATCCGTCAAAAACGTAATACTTACTATCCCAGTAGGACATGAAAATATCGCCTTTCGCTCCCGGATCTGCAGCACTTGGCGGATTGGCATAATCCGTCCGGATGCTTCCCATTGAAATACTTTTCCAGCCATCGGCTGTCAGCTGATATAATAATTTGTCTCCTGAATTAAAGATAATGTCACCTACAGTCCCGGAAGAAGTTGGCAATGCATCACCAACGGTATAATTCGGGATTGCCGTATTAATGGCCAGAATTGCCGTATTTGAAGCGCTGGTCAATGCCGCCGCAGGTGTGTTAATTGTGGTCAGAGGAAAGCCCCGCTGACTAGGTCTGTAAATCAAACCCAACCCTATTCCGGGAGGAATCGCATTAAAGGCTTTGGACGTGGTATTGATATTTGAACCATCAATACTTACTTCCAGAATTTCAAATGTATTTCCGCTTTTGTCAATGATCTGATCTCCCTTACGCACCTGATCGGCACTAAACATATTGGCTGCATCAGCAAATGATCCATTGATGTAATAGACATTTGGTTCCGTCCCGGTATTGATAAACAGGATCGTAAACTGACCATTAAACTGGTTTATTGTTTGCGACTGACCACGGAAGGCCAAAACCATTAAAAATAAAACAAGGAGACAAATTTTATATGATTTCATATGTTTAAGGTCTTACTGTAATAAAGAAACCTAGTGAGCCGGTGTGGTTACTGATGTTATTGGTTTGCAGGTTAACAGTACCGTTGGCGTATCCCTGTAAAGTGAAACCGAAATTCCCTCCCCCCATCATGGTCACTGCATTGATTACAGGATTGGCAGAGTTGATGTCAATGATCTGAACAACAGGTACGACTAAGTCGTCGGGCCCGTTATTCCATAATGCATTTTTATCGATCAGCGCAATGTTCAGGAAGGCCTGGCTTCCTAGCTCGGCATAACTTGTTTTGAATTTGATGTAATCCAAAGTCACCCCTACCGGAACAGTGATCGTCACGGTATTACCCGCTAATGTTGCTGTAACGCCCGGGCCACTTGCCCTGATAAAATACTTTTTACTGCTCAGGAAATAAGTAACCAGAGAACTGCCTCCGCCACCTGCAGCGGGAGTTACCCAGTTTGCTTTTTTACCATCAGCACTTACGGTTAACACTTTATTGGCATCTGTCGCCTCAACGATATCCGTGATTTTATCCAGCTTTGCTTTATCGATTGCCGGCATTAATCCAGCCGCAGCATTGGTTGCACCTGAAACGGTTGCAGAAGTACCTGTGCTGGAAGTCATCGTTCCATCCGTTGGTCCAGTGGTAAAGCCCAGATTGGTCGCTCCGCCACCGCCACCTGCTGCAGGAGTGGTCCATACCGCCGCTGTTCCGCCGCTGTTTACCGTAAGTACTTTATTCGCATCTCCGGGAGCTGCAATGACAGGGATTTTATCCAGTTTCGCTTTATCCGCAGGCAACATCAGACTTGCATTTGTAGTGGATCCCGCCGGGATTGTTGCATCCGTACCTGTACTTCCTATGATACCATTTGTAGCACTGGCAGT
>Ga0307414_10000914_pt1 | contig 15107 bp, 12 predicted proteins | sample DK1Ometagenome_FD_203804 | JGI IMG/M metagenome (GOLD analysis project Ga0307414, IMG submission 203804) | Maize rhizosphere microbial communities from greenhouse at UC Davis, California, United States - DK15-O-3 | ecosystem: Host-associated > Plants > Roots > Rhizosphere > Soil | place: USA... | reverse complement strand
GTCGCGGTTTAACGCGCGCACAAAGGTTTCCGGCGGGATGCGTTCGCACCAGATTTCGTCGCCGCTGCGATAGTCGCCGACGCCGCTGGTGACGCGCACGGCGGTCAGCCCCGGCGAGGCAAGCGGCGGCACGACGTCCAACGCCTTGGCAGGAGCATGCGCGCCCTTTTGCCCCAGCAGCGCGGCCACGGGAATCGTCTTCTGGTCGGGCAGGCGAACCAGATCGGTCGATTGCACCTCCAGCGCCTCGGCGATGCGGTTAAGCCATCCGACCGACACCGTGCGCGTGCCCGTTTCCAGCCGCCCTATCGTCTGCGCCGTTGTCGGCGGGTTGCACCGGCTGGCCACATCCTCCAGCGTCAGGCCCTTTGCCTTTCGAATATCGCGGATGCAAGTGATCATGCGGCGCTCCAAATAACCAAATCGGTTTATCTCTTTCCTACAGATTTCCCGCTGTGGCAAGAGCTGATTCGTTCATCAACAGGAGACAGCATGGCCAGCAAGGCGCAAGCAGTGGCATCCAGACCGCAATATGTGGAGCAGGTGATAGAGGATGGCGAGGGCATTGCCCGCCGGGTGATGGTGCATCTGGGCGAATCCCCGCTGCTCTGGCTACGCGCGCGAAAGCTGCTGAGCGACCGGCAGTTTCTGGCGGGGGAAGCCTTGCGCCGAGACTGGGAAATGGCGGGGCTTGGCCCACGAGTCACGATGCGATGGGACGTGTCGCCGCCATCCGGCGGGCGGCGGGGCGCTCCGAACGCTCCCGACCCTACGCTGACGCAATTGTCCGCCAGGGACCGCTTTCATGCCGCCTTGAGGGATGCCGGGCCGGGGTTGGCGGACATATTGTGGCGCGTCGTGTGCGCGGGCGAGGGGCTAAGCCATGCCGAAAAGGCGCTGCAATGGCCAAGCCGCGCGGGAAAGCTGGTTCTGACCCTGGCGCTGGAGCGGGTTGCCGGATTTTACCGCATTGGTTGAAGTTTGGACCAATCTCAAGGATCTTGACTCATATCCGTCACCCCGGCGCAGGCCGGGGTCTCCAGTCTCTTGGCGGTACGTCATACTGATGGAGAATCCGGCTTTCGCCGGAATGGCGCCAAATTTGCGGATCCTACCGGAAAGGCGGTTCGTTGAACGCCCTCAGCTTCCGGCTGTGCAGCTTCGCGCCCTCCTGCCGCAACAGTTCGCAGGTTTCCACCCCGACACGCAAATGGCTGGCGATCGCTTCCTCATAGAAGCGGTTGGCCTGTCCCGGCAGCTTCAACTCGCCATGAATGGGCTTGTCCGACACGCACAGCAGCGTGCCATAGGGCACCCGGAAGCGATAGCCCTGCGCGGCGATGGTCGCGCTTTCCATGTCGATGCCGACGGCCCTCGACAGGCTGAAGCGCAGGGCGGAGTTGGAATAGCGCAATTCCCAGTTGCGATCGTCGGTGGTGACGATGGTGCCGGTGCGCAGCCGCCGCTTGAACTCCTCCTCCGTGCCGCCAAGCACATCGTGCGCCGCCTTCGCCATGGCCAGTTGCACCTCGGCAATGGCGGGTATGGGAATTTCTGGCGGCAGCATTTCGTCCAGAACATGGTCGTCGCGCAGATAGGCGTGGGCAAGGACGTAATCGCCGATCCGCTGGCTGGGGCGAAGGCCACCGCAATGGCCGATCATCAGCCAGGCTTCGGGCCGCACGACCGCCAGATGGTCGGTGATCGTCTTGGCGTTCGACGGGCCGACGCCGATGTTGACGAGGGTGATGCCGCTGCGGTCCGGCGCCATCAAATGATAGGCCGGCATCTGATGCTTGCGCCAGGCGCTGTCAGCGATCATCCGCGCCGGATCGGCGGTTTCCGGTGTCACAAAGACGCCGCCCGCGCCGGAAAGCGCAGTAAAACGGCCACTGTCCTTCAGTGCTTGGCAGGCCCAGGCGACGAACTCATCGACATAACGGTGGTAATTGGTGAACAGCACGAAGCGCTGGACATGCTCGGGCGGCGTGCCGGTATAATGTTTCAGCCGCGCGAGGGAAAAATCGGTCCGCAGGCCATCGAACAGCGCCAGCGGCCGGACCCCATCCGCATCGGGAAGGAAAAGGCCGTCGGCAATTTCGTCCCCGATATGCGCGAGGTCGGTCGTCGGGAAATGCCGCGCGAGCTCATTGGGCGCGATCCCGTCCAGAGCGGACATGTCGAGGCCATCGACCACATAGGGGAAGGGGATTTGCTGCGCGCTTTTCCCCACTTCCACGCGGACGCCATAATCCTGCACCAGAAGGTCGATCTGTTCAGCCAGATAATCCGCGAACATGGCGGGTCGCGTGACCGTGCTGATGAAGACGCCGGGTGCGGACAGCCGGGCAAAGGAACGTAGTTGCGGCAGGTCTTCCGACCCGCCCATATGCGTCACGCGCAGTTCGGGATAACAGAAAAGGCGCTGCTCAGTCGCCTCCGGGCCGGGGCTGGTGCCATCCGCGGCAAATCGCAACATGGCCGAACGCAGGTTCTGCAATGATGCCTGATAAAGATCGTCCAGCTTCTTGACGATGGCTTTGCCGTGAACCGATGGGGTCATGGCATTCAAGGTAGCGCTTTCGCGGGGCGGCGTGAAGGCTTTCCGGAATTTGCTGGAAATCGGAATTATCCATTCCCGTTCGCCCTGAGCTTGTCGAAGGGTATTCCCTTTTTCTTTCGCGTGGAGCGATAAGAAAAACAGTGCTTCGACACGCTCAGCACGAACGGAACGGGTCTGATCTAAAGCGCGACGCTCCCGGCTCAAACGAGCCGGCGCGTCTCAAACATCAAAGCTGTTCGAGCATATGTTCAGCCGATGACAGCTTGTAGTCGCCGGGGGCCTCGACAAAGATGTCCTCCACGACACCGTCGTTGACGATCATGGAGAAGCGCTGGCCGCGCGTGCCAAGGCCGAACTTGCTGCCGTCCATTTCAAGGCCCACCGCCTTTGCAAAGCTGCCATTGCCGTCGGCGAGCATGGTGACCTTGCCGTCTGCCTCATTTGCCTTGGACCATGCGCCCATGACGAAGGCGTCGTTGACGGCGGTGCAGGCGATTTCATCCACGCCCTTCGCCTTCAGCGCGTCGGCCTTTTCGATATAGCTTGGCAGATGCTTGGCCGAGCAGGTGGGTGTGAACGCGCCGGGGACCGAGAAAAGGGCCACTTTCTTGCCCTTGAAAAAGGCTTCGCTTTCGATGGCTTCGGGGCCGTTCTCGGTCATGGTGGTGAAGGTCACCTGCGGAAGCTTGTCGCCCTTGTTGATGGTCATGCGGGAAGTCCTTTCTGGTTGTGAATCGCGCGCCAGAGGTCGTGGTTGGGCCAGCTTAATTCAAGCGGCCCATGCGGCACGTGCAAAATATATGTTCAATGCTTCGCCTTGCGGGCAAAATATCGTAGGCGTGGTTGGACCGGACGGCGAAATTTCGGTATCGTTCCTGTCATGGACATAGCCCCATTTTATTCGGGAAGTTTGTTGCTGGCCTTTCCAGGCATCGGCGATCCCAATTTCGAAAGATCGGTGATCGCGCTGTGCGCCCATGACCAGAACGGGGCGCTCGGCATCAATATTGGCGACGAAATTCCGGGCTTTTCCTTGCGCGAGCTGCTGGAACAATTCGATTTGCCGGGGGATAAGGTGCCTGATGCGCCCGTCCTGCGCGGCGGGCCGGTGGAGCGCCAGCGCGGCTTTGTGCTGCACACGCTTGATTGGAGCGGGCAGGACATGGTGCAGGTGAGCGACCAATGGGGGCTCAGCGGTTCCCTGGATGTCCTGAAAGCGATCGCGGAGGGACGGGGGCCGTCGCGCTACGCCGTCGCGCTGGGCTATGCCGGCTGGGGGCAGGGGCAGCTGGAGGATGAAATGACGCGCCACGGCTGGTTCGTCGCTCCAGCGACCGATACCCTGCTATTTGAAACCCCGCCCCGCGACCGTTGGACAGCGGCCTGGTCGGCGAGCGGGATCGACACCAGCCTGCTCGCCAGCCAAAGCGGGCATGCTTAGTCGGAGGAGCCAACGTCCGCTCAACCCCCACAGGCATGGGTATGTGCGCGCCTCAGCCCTCCTTGCGCAGTGGAACGCCCGGCAGGTTCTTCGATGTACGGATGGTGAGCGATGTCTTCACGCTCACCACATTGGGCGCAGGCGTGAGGTGCGACGTCAGAAATTGCTGAAAGCCCTGCAGGTCGCGCGCCACGACCTTCAATATGAAGTCGATTTCGCCGTTCAGCATGTGGCATTCCCGGACTTCGGGAAGTTGTGCGACATGGTCTTCAAAGGCGCGCAAATCGGCCTCGGCCTGGCTTTTCAGGCTGACCATGGCAAAAACCGTGATGCCGTAGCCAAGCGTCGCCGGATCGACCATCGCATGGTAGGATTTGATGGCGCCGCTATCCTCCAGCGATCGCACCCGGCGCAGGCAAGGCGGGGCGGTCAGTCCGACCTTTTTTGCCAGTTCCACGTTGGTCATGCGGCCCTCGTCCTGCAATTCGGCCAGAATCTGCAGGTCGATATCGTCGATGTTGGGGCCGGCCATGGGTCTGTAACAACCTTTCCTGTTAGTGCGTGAGATAATAATAATATTTCAGGAAAATGCAATTGTCCCACTTTGCGACGTATCAAAGTGGAATATTCCCCTTTCGTCCGATCAGGCTTATTCAGACAGCTTAACGATCCGTTAGGACTCTCAGGGGACGGAAATTTGCGTTTCAACGACCAGTTGCACACGGTCCTGTCGGCCAGCCCGCGCAATGGCGGCGCGGCGGTAACCCGCTGGCGGCAATGCGTCGATCTGCTGGCGCAATATGATCGTGCCGGAATGGCAACTGGAATGACCGCAGGCGATCGGGACGCGCTTCTGGCGGAGTTGGCGAAGCTGTCGGGTCAGGTTGATGAGCGGCAGCGGATTTCCACGGTCATCGACCTGGGCCGCCGCCTTCGCTCACCCGCGCTTGTCCGCTTTTTCGCCGCTGACCGTCCCTCGATCTGTGCGGCCGCCATGGCGCGGGCGCAACTGCCCGATGGCGTCTGGGCTGAACTGCTATCGGAACTTTCGCCTACCGCGCGCGGGGTGCTGCGCCATCGCTCCGATCTGGGGCCGCTGGCCAGGCGAGCCCTTGCCAGTTTCGGCGCGCACGATCTGGTGTTGGCGAGCCCTGCGGCGGGCGTTGTGGAAGAGCAGGACCATCCTCCGGCCGAAGCAGGCGAGATTGCCACGGACGAAAGCCAGATCCGGCGCCTGGTCGATCAGATCGAGCGCTTCACGACCATGCGCAAGACGCCCTTGCCCCACGACATGGAGGGGCAGGCGGAACCTCCGGCCACCTCCCGGCAAAGCCAGAAGCTGCCGGAGGTCCGCGAATTCAGCTTCGAAACCAATGTCGATGGCGTCATCCACTGGGTGAAGGGCGCGTCGCGCGGCCAGTTGATCGGCATGTCCATCGCGCAGCCCCCGCCGTTCGCGAATGCCGGGCCGGACGGGCATGTCGCCGGCGCGTTCCGCCACCGCACCGCCTTTCGGAATGCGCGCTTCACCATTGAGGCGGGTTCGCTGGAGGGTGAATGGCGGATGTCGGCCATTCCCTATTTTCACCAGCAGACCGGCCGGTTTCTGGGCTACCGGGGCAATGCGCGCCGGCCCCATCTGCATGAAGTGACGGCGACCGCCGCGTCGCCCAACGGGCCATTTGGTCAGGGTCTGCGGGGCGATTCTCTGCGCGAACTGGTGCATGAGCTGCGCACGCCCCTGAACGCGATTCTGGGCTTTGCCGAAATCATCGATCACCAGCTGTTCGGCCCGGTAAGCGCGCAATATCGGGCGTTGGCGCAGGATGTTGTGGCGGATGCCCACCAGTTGCTCGGCACGTTCGACGATCTGGATCTGGCGAGCCGCATGGAGCGGGGGGATCTCGAGGCGCGGCCTGCGGCGGTCGATCCGGCCGAACTGCTGCTGGGCCTCGCGGCGCGGTTCAGCGATCACGGCGCGGCTGGCCGGCTTCAGATCGCGGCGGAGGACGATCTGCCGCCGCTTCGGCTGGACCGGGTGCAGGCGGAGCGCATGTTTCAGCATCTGCTGCGCGCCATATTGTCCGTCGCCGCGCCCGGCGAAGTGATCCGGGGCGAGTGCTGGCATGATGTCGGCCACGGGCGCGATGCCATCGTCTTTGCGGTGGACCGCCCGGCAGCGCTTCGGGGAATGGAAGAAACCGACATGTTCGATCCGGGCTATGGTCCGGACGGCGAATGGCCGGATGCCCCGCTTCTGGGCATCGGCTTTTCCCTCCGCCTGGTGCGCAACCTCGCGAAGAGCGGCAAGGGAAATTTCGTCATCGAGGATGACCGCTTCGCGCTGGTCCTGCCGGCGATGGTGGCCGCCGGCGAGAATGGAGCGGTCGTCTAAAACTTTCCGTCTTAGGTAGAACCCGTTCGTGTCGAGCGAAGTCGAGACACTTTGCGCCGAGCCAGCGTCCCTCGACTTGCCGTAGGCAAGTTCATCCTGAGCGCCCGCCCTGCGGGCAGTCGAAGGGCTCGGGACGAACGGTGTTGAATCGATCTAGACCAGAAGATCACCAAAGCCCGCCCCCGTTACGAAATTTTCATCCCGGAAGCCCAGATTGCGCCCGTAATGTGATTCGTCGGGCCGCATGAAGGGAATGAACGTGTCTCCTGCAGAAAGGGCGGCTGATCCGCTGGACGGCGCTTTCAGCCGCTATCCGCAAGCGCGGGACATGATCGATCTGGCCCCCGAGTTCGGCACCCGTTTCACCCTCTTCATCGACACCGAGGAGGAGTTTGACTGGCACCGCCCCTTTTCCCGCACGGGGCACAGCGTCAACAGTCTGAAGGGACTGGCCGAGGGGCAGGCCTTTCTCAATCGCGCCGGCATCCGGCCGGTCCACATGGTCGATTATCCGATCCTGGAAAGTCCGGCGGCGGTGGAATTGCTCCGTGGCTGGGTAGCGCAAGGCGCCTGCGATGCCGGAGCGCAGCTTCATCCCTGGGTCAATCCTCCGCATGAGGAGGAAGTGACAACCGCCAACAGCTATGTCGGCACGCTGCCCGAAGTGCTGGAACGCGCGAAAATCCGCGCCTTGCGGGACCGGATTACGGCGGAACTGGGCCAGACGCCGATCAGCTTCCGCGCGGGCCGGTACGGTGTCGGACCAAATAGCGCGCGGTTGCTGGAGGAAGAGGGCTTCCTGCTCGACAGCTCGGTGCGGTCGCTGTTCGACTATCGCGGGCAGTGCGGCCCGAACTTCTATCATCTGCCCCTTGTGCCTTATCGGGCGGGGCCGAACCGGCGGCTGGTCGAACTGCCGCTTTCAACAACCTTCACCGGCGCGTTTCGCCCGATTGGGCTACCGCTTTACCGGCTGGCGCAAAAGTGCGGGCCGGTGCCGGGCGCGCTGTCGAAATTCGGCCTGCTGACCCGCGTCGCGCTGACGCCGGAGGGCATCCCAGCCGCCGACGCCGTGGAGGCGATCGATTGCATGCTGGACGATGGCGTGCGCGTGCTGAACCTGTCCTTCCATTCGCCTTCGCTGGAACCTGGCTATACCCCCTATGTCCGCGATCAGGCGGACCTCAAGCGCTTCTATGGCTGGTGGGACGCAGTGCTCAACCGGATGGACCGGCGCGGCGTCAGGGCGGCATCGCTCGGCGAACTCCTGGCCGCGGTGCCGCCACGCAATCCGGCATAAGGGCTTGCAAAGGACCGGACCCCTCCGCTATTCGCACGCATCGACCGGTGGGGGCCTGTAGCTCAACGGTAGAGCCGGCCGCTCATAACGGCTAGGTTGGGGGTTCGAATCCCTCCGGGCCCACCAAATCGTCCAGCCCCCGCATTTCCGGTTGCCAGAGGCCGTGCCAGGGGGCTAAGGCCCACATCGACCTCGGGGAGTAGCGCAGCCTGGTAGCGCATCTGGTTTGGGACCAGAGGGTCGCAGGTTCGAATCCTGTCTCCCCGACCATTTTTCTCCTCGCAGCCTCTCAAATTCCTGTCGCGCCTACTCGGGTGCCTTGGTCAATCGATAACCGATGCCGGGCTCGTTTCGGATCAAGGACGTCTCGACACCGCCGCCTTCGAGCTTCCTGCGAACGCCTCTGGCGGCGACACGCAAATATTCGACATCCTGTTCATGCCCCGGTCCCCAGACCGTCCGCAGCAGATGCAGATGCGTCACCACGCGACCCGGATGCTTTGCCAATTCCGCGAGAAAGCCGAATTCTTTTGGCGTCAGGTGAACTTCCTCTCCGGCCCGATGCACCAGGCGCGCGGAAAGATCGATCTCAATGTCGCCGATCTGTACGATCGGCGCCTCGGCTTCGGCCGACAGCCGGTGCCGCAAGGCCGTGCGGACGCGCGCCAGCACTTCCTCCGTATCGAACGGCTTCGTCACATAATCGTCCGCGCCGAGATCGAGGGCAGCGACCTTCTGTTCGGTCGCTTCCCTGGCCGAGATGACCAGCAGCGCCGCTCCCGAACTCTTGACCAACGGAACCAGCTCAAGCCCGTCGCGATCGGGGAGGCCGAGATCGAGCAGCACCGCATCGGGCTTGTCGATCTGGAGGGCAGTGAGCGCATCTCGCGCGGTTCCGGCTTCGACCACGACGTAGCCCCCACGCGTGAGTCCGGTGCTCAAGAGCCTGCGAATTGCGGGTTCGTCATCGACCACGAGGAGTTTGACGGGCAGTGTCATTCGGCTTTCAGTTCCCTCACCAGCTTTTCCTCCGGAAAGCGGAGCGTGAAACAGGCCCCCTGGCGATCGGGCCGGTTGGCCGCATCGACGCCGAGCCCCATGGCCTCCGCAAATCCCTTGACGATCGCAAGACCAAGGCCGGTACCGCCTTTGCGGTCCGATCCCTCGATCCGGGCAAAAGTCTCGAAGATGCGGTTCTCCTCACCCGGGGGGAGGCCCGGCCCTTCGTCCGTCACGGCGAGCGTCAACCCGTTCGTCAGGCGTTTTGCAACGATCGCGATCGGCGCGTCCACACCGCCATGTTTGGCGGCATTCTCGATGAGATTGATGAGGCAATGATGAAAGAGCTGAGGATCGACCGAGACGAGCGGCAAGTCCGGCGAAACGTCGAGCGCGATGGCATGGCCCGCGACAATGCGCCGCAGGTCATGAACCGCCGCCGCCACGGCCTCGGCCAGATCGACCGGTTCGATCGACTGATGCAATGCGCCCGCTTCGATACGCACCATATCGAGCAAATTGGCGACGAAGCGATTGAGCCGCTCCGCTTCCGCCCTGGTGGCCTGAAGCTGGTCCTTCTGGTCGTCGGAGGCGGGCTGCATTTCCGCGAGCATGCCGAGGATGGTCGTCAGCGGGGTGCGCAGGTCATGGCTGACCGACGACAGCAAGGCGGCGCGAAGCCGGTCACGCTCCTTAAGTTGCGTGACCGCGGTCATCTCGACTTCCAGCGCGATCCGTTCAAGGGCCAGCGCTGCCTGGTCGATCAGGCTCAGGAGCAAGGGAAGCTGGTCCGAGCGGATCGGTGGACCGGCATCTGATTTCGCCAGACCAAACACGCCGAGCACCCGGCCGCCGGCTGCGAGCGGCTGGAACAGCCATTCGGATGCCGTAAGGGTATCCGAACCCCGGCCTGCCGGCTGATTATGATCGAAGGTCCAGCGCGACGCCGCCTGTTCGATCGCTTCCAGACTTACCTCCGGTGGCACAGCCGCGCGAAGCTGCAACTCGCCCTCCTCAGGCAGGAGCAGCACAGTATTGACGTCGAGCAACCGGCCCACTTCGGCGCAGAGGATCTGTCCAAGCTCACCCCTGTTGCTGATGCTGGTCAGCAGCCGGGCGAAGCCCGCAAGCGAGCTGTTCTGCGCTGCGCTGCGCTGGGCCAGAAGCGCCTGCTCCCGCACGCGTCCCGCGACCTGGCTGCTTACAATCGCCACGCCAAGAAGCATCAATACCGTCAGGATATTGCCCGGGTCCTGAATGGTGAAAGTGTGAAGCGGGGGGATGAGGAAGAAGTTATAGGCGAGTGACGAGGCGAGACTCGTCGTGATCCCGTTCCGCAGGCCATAGCGCGACGCCGCGACCATCACCGGCAACAGGTAGAGCAAGCCCACATTCGCGATGTTGTTCGCCGAAAACAGGCTGACACCGACCAGCGTGACCAACGCCACGAGGCCAAGCGTAATCCCATAGTCCTGCGGCTGCCCCCATTTTCCTGTGTCGGCCGCCCGCTTTTGCTCGCCGGCCGGCCGTTCAGCAACGATCGGGACGACATGGACGGTAATTCCCGGCGTTTCACGGATCAGGCGATCGACAACCGATCCGTGCCGGAACTCGAACCAGCGCGAACGGGCGGATTTGCCGACGATGAGCTGCGTGGCGCGCGCCTCGGCGGTGAAACGCTTCAACCCCTCGATCACTGATTCCGCCGGCACGGTCGCCACCTGTCCGCCGAGTTGGCTGGCGAGGTGAAGTGCGGCAGCAAGGCGCGCGTTTTCAGCGTCTGTAAACTGGCGCGCTCGCGGTGTTTCAATATGGATGGCAGTCCAGGGGCCGCGCAGCGCGTCGGCTAAGCGCTTGGCAGCGCGGACCAGTTCGGTTGAACCGGGAAGTTCGCTCACCGCTACGACGACTCGCTCGCCCGCGGCCCAGGTACCCGCCAGCGCATGCGCGCGCAAATAGTCGAGCATTTCGGCGTCTACGGCCTGCGCGGCACGCCGCAGCGCAAGCTCGCGCAAAGCCGTCAGATTGGACTTGGCGAAGAAATTGCCGAGCGCACGCGTCGCTTCCGCCGGGACATAAACCTTGCCCTGCTTCAGCCGCTCGATCAGCTCGTCGGGTGGAAGATCGACAACCTGGATGTCCGCATTCTCGATCACCCGATCGGGCAGTGTCTCGCGCACGCGCACCTTAGTGAAGGACGCGACAACATCGTTCAGACTTTCAAGATGCTGGATGTTGACGGTCGAATAGACGTCGATCCCGGCTGCGAGCAGTTCTTCCACATCCTGATAACGCTTGTCGTGCCGGCTTCCGGGTGCATTGGTGTGCGCCAGCTCGTCCACGAGGACCAGACCCGGCCGCCGCGTCAGGATCGCATCAATGTCCATTTCGGCGAGTTTGCGGCCCTGATACTCGACCTGTCGTCGTGGAACGATCTCGAAGTCATGGACCAGTGCTTCCGTCTCGGCCCGGCCGTGGGTCTCCACCACGCCGATCACGACATCGGTTCCGTCGCGCTTTCGCCCGTTCGCTTCGGTCAACATTTCGAAGGTCTTGCCGACACCCGGCGCCGCCCCGAGAAACACCTTGAGGCGTCCGCGCCCCTCCTGCGCTGCGGCGCGGAGCAGTGCCTCGGGACTCGGACGCTGGTCGGATTGGGGCTCGGAACTCATAAGACGCTTCCTGCGCCCTGACGGCTCCGTCTGTCGAGTGCTCGATCGATCAGAGCGAAAATGGCGGCCTTGCAGCAAGGCAAGGCCGCCCAGGGATCGGAAGTTGAATTACGCTCCGCGGCGCAGATAATCGTCGGATGGGCAGGCGTGGAGACCTCCGACGAACGGGATTCGCCGTCCACGAGACACGCCCGCCTCATTCTCCCAGCGGTTGTTGCATCGCGTCGAGCTGGCGATTGAGCAGCAGCACGTTGACGATGCGGGTGCTGGTAAGCGGACCGCCTGGCGAGAAGGCGTTGCGCTCCACCAGGGCGCGGACATCGGCTTCAGGCACGCCGCGCGCCGCAGCGACGCGGGCCGCCTGATACAGCGCGCCATCGAGGCTGATGTTGGGATCAAGGCCGCCGCCCGACGCCGCTGCGAGATCGGCCGGGAGCCGGTTATCCATCGTCGCGCCATATTGCGCGACCGTCTCTTCCGCCCGCTTCGTGAGGTCAGGATTGGTCGGCGACTTGTTGCTGCCGCCCGCGCCCGCGCCATTGTAGTCCACGGTGGACGGACGTGGCCAGAAATAGCGTGGCGTGGCGAACTTCTGGGCGATCAACTCGCTTCCGATCACCTTGCCGCCGGCGTCGGTGATCAGCGAACCATTCGCGGTCGCCGGGGTGAAGGCTTGCGCGAAGCCCAGGATGAGCGCGGCATAGCCGGCGACGCAGATTGCCATGGTGGCGATCACGACGCGGAGGCTGGCGATAAAGGATGACATGGACTGGCTCCTTGCCTCAATTCATGGAGAGGATGTGTTCGACGACCGGCCCGAGCGCGGCGGCCGGGAAGAAAGTCAGCGCGCCGAAAATCACGATGGTGACGATCAGCATCAGCGCGAAGGTGGAGTTCTCGACGCCGAGCGTACCGGCCGATTCCGCCGCCCGGCGCTTGCTGACAAACGAGCCCACGATCGCGATCGGGAGGATGATCGGGATGAAGCGCGCCAGCAGCATCACCAGCCCGGTCGCGATGTTCCAAGGCACGGTGTTGTCGCCAAGACCTTCGAAGCCGGAGCCGTTGTTCGCGCTCGCCGAGGTGAACTCATAGAGTATCTCGCTGAACCCGTGCGGTCCGGCGTTGTTGACCGTGCCCGCGCCCCAGGCCGTTGCCGCGAAGAGCGCGGTCGGCACGAGGATCAGGAACGCATGCGCGGCCAGCGCCATGATCGCGAGCTTGACCTCGCGTCCCTCGACGCGATGACCAAGATATTCCGGCGTCCGTCCGATCATCATGCCGGCCACGAAGACGGCGACGATGATGTAGAGGAACATGTTGATCATGCCGACGCCGACGCCGCCGAAGGTGGAGTTGAGCCACATGCCGATCATCGGGAACATGCCCGTCAGCGGATTGAGGCTGTCGTGCATTGCGTTGACCGAACCATTGCTGGTCGAGGTGGTCAGCACCGCCCAGAGCGGACCGCCGGCCGTGCCGAAGCGCAGTTCCTTGCCTTCGAGATTGCCGACATTGTCGGCGATCGGCAGGCTTGCGAACGCATGCGTCGGGGCCATCTCGAAATAAGCCGCGCCGCCGATCTTCACGAGCAGGAAGGCGAGCATGACGCCGAAGATCACCGCCGCGTGTTTCGTGCGCCCAATGATCCGGCCGAACATCCACACGGTGGCCATCGGGATCAGGATGATCGCCATCGACGACAGAATGTTGGTCCAGAAGCTTGGGTTCTCGAACGGCTGCGTCGAGTTCGGTCCGAAAAAGCCACCGCCGTTGGTGCCGATCTGCTTGATCGTCACGAACGCCGCAACCGGGCCGCGCGCAATAGTCTGCACTACGCCTTCGAGCGTCGTCGCGTCCACCGAGCCCTGCATGGTCATCGGCATGCCGCCAAGCACCATCAAGGCTGCGACGAAGATCGCAATCGGCAGCAGCACCAGGAACGACGCGCGCTGCACATCGACGAGGAAGTTGCCGAACACCTTGCGCCCGGCGAGGCCGCGGGCCATCGCGACGAGGCAGGCGATGCCCGTCGCCGCCGAGACGAACTGCAACCACATCAATCCGGCGAGCTGCGAGAGATAGCTCATCGATACTTCGCCTGAATAATGCTGCAGATTGGTGTTCGTCGTGAATGATGCCGCCGTGTTGAAGATCAGGCTCGGTTCGAGCGCCTCCTTGGCGTCCGGGTTGAACGGCAGGTAGTGCTGAAGGGCCAGGATGCCGAACGTCACCGTAAACATGAGCGCGTTGAACACCAGCATCAACAGCAGGTAGGCCTTCCAATCCTGTTCTTTTTTCGCGAGTGGGCCACCCACCCGTTCGAACAGGTTCGTCCAGCTATGGCCGCGTGCGGACCCTGGCAGCGGATCCATTGCCCAGCGCATATAGCGCCCGAGCGGGATGGAGAGGAGCGCGGTGCCGCCGACGATGACGGCGATGAGGAAGATTGCGTCGAGCATTTTATCAGCTCCGTTGTTTTAATCAGGCGCGCGCGGCGAGCAGGACGAGCCCGGCCATCGCGGCGATGGTTCCAAGACCCAGGGCGAGATAGAGAAGCGCCATTGTTCAGCTCCTTGCAGGCTCAGGCGAGGCCGAGCGCGTTGACGAGAATGTCGATCAGCTTGATGCCTATGAACGGCGCCACGAGTCCTCCCAGGCCGTAGATCGACAGGTTTCGGACCAGCAATGCCGCCGCGCCGACCGGCCGGTATGTCACGCCCTTGAGTGCGAGCGGCACAAGCAGCGGGATGATGATCGCGTTGAAGATGATCGCCGAAAGGACAGCGCTCTGCTGGGTGGCGAGCCCCATGATGTTGAGCACGCCCAGTTCCGGGTGGAGCACGGCGAACATCGCCGGAATGATCGCGAAATATTTGGCGACGTCGTTGGCGATAGAGAAGGTGGTCAGCGCGCCGCGCGTCATTAGCAGCTGCTTGCCCAGCCCGACGATCTCGATAAGCTTGGTCGGGTCACTGTCCAGGTCGACCATGTTGCCGGCCTCGCGTGCGGCCTGGGTGCCGGTGTTCATGGTCACGCCGACATCCGCCTGAGCGAGCGCCGGCGCATCGTTGGTGCCGTCGCCCGCCATGGCGATGAGCCGGCCGTCGGCCTGCTCCTTGCGGATCAGCGCGAGCTTGTCCTCGGGTGTCGCCTCGGCGAGGAAATCGTCGACGCCTGCTTCCGCGGCAATCGCAGCGGCAGTCAGTGGATTGTCGCCGGTGATCATGACCGTGCGGATGCCCATCCGGCGCAGCTCGGCGAAGCGTTCGCGCACGCCGGCCTTCACAATATCCTTGAGGGCGATCGCGCCGAGGATCCGGCCATCCTTGGCAACCGCGAGCGGCGTCATGCCGCTCCGCGCGATCTCGTCGGTCATGCGCTTGAGTTCATTGGCGGATGCGCCGGTGGCGGCGTTCGGGTTGGCGCGGAAGACCGAATCCACCGCGCCCTTCTGAATCAGCGAGCCGTCCACCTGCACGCCGGAGATTCGCGTTTGTGCCGTGAACGGGATGACATCGGCTTCGGCCGGCAGCGCGGTGTGCTTCACGCCAAACTGCTCGCGGGCCAGGGTGACGATCGAGCGGCCCTCCGGCGTTTCGTCCGCAAGGCTGGCCAGCAGCGCCGCTTCCGCCAGTTCGGAGACGTGGACGCCGGAAACGGGGCGGAACTCGCTCGCCTGGCGGTCGCCGATGGTGACCGTGCCCGTCTTGTCGAGGAGCAGCACATCGACGTCG
>Ga0307414_10000912_pt1 | contig 15157 bp, 9 predicted proteins | sample DK1Ometagenome_FD_203804 | JGI IMG/M metagenome (GOLD analysis project Ga0307414, IMG submission 203804) | Maize rhizosphere microbial communities from greenhouse at UC Davis, California, United States - DK15-O-3 | ecosystem: Host-associated > Plants > Roots > Rhizosphere > Soil | place: USA... | reverse complement strand
GGGTTACCAGTAGAAGAATATACTTTCGCATACGCCCAGGTTCTTCTAGCACCAAACAGAGGCTTGCGATTGCTTTTCATTAGCTCATTTACTTCATCAGGCATCATATCGCTGCTTATAATCACTCCATTTATTTTGATATATTTTGCTTTTGGAATCGATGCAGCATATGAATTTGAACCTCTGGTTTTCTTTTCAGTGGCTTCCTTTTTGCCTCCTCCCATCATAATTTGTATACTGATAGGGACAGTAGTATAGCTCGCGTTTGTCGCTTCTGCTTCAGCAGTGCTGACTCCTCCTTTAAATTTTCTTGTAAGCATTACAAACATAGGTACATCCTGATAGAACAATCCCCCCATATCATCGTCCTTATAGTTAACTCCTATTATTCGTTTTAAATTAGAAATCGAATCATGCAGCAGAATCTGTTTTCCATTATAGTACAACTTGCAATAATCAATCTCCAGGCGATGTTTTTCCTTGGCCCAAAGCTTTTGAAGTTCAGCCTGGGCTGGTATTTTAGTTACCCCTTCCTTTTTACCTTTTTCCTCTTTTTTACTTTGCCCACTGCAGGCTGTGAAGCAAAAAACGAGTAAGCAAGAAAAGAATATCTTGACATTTTTCATTTTCAGCAGATTCATTTTTTATTTTCTAAGGTTTAATTTCATCATTCTATATAAGATCAAAAAATCCCGATCAAATACGTTTATTTGCTTTTCATCGATCTCATAACCTACGCTCAAAGCTTAAGCCAGAAAAACAATATTTATTTTTAATTCTATCCTTCATGTTTTCTGATAAAACACGGCTCTTAATCATAATTCAAGATTTAATTTCCGCGTATCTATTAGAGTATTGATAGGTAATACTTGTCATGTATGAAGGCTCTATCGAATCATGCAACAGTATCTGTTTCCCATTGTAATACAACTTGCAATAATCAATCTCCAGGCGATGTTTTTCCTTCATCCAAAGCTTTTGGAGCTCAGCCTGGTCTGGCACCTTAGCTATCCCCTCTTTTTTACTTTGTCCATGGCAGGCCATAAAACAAAAAACAAGACCACACAAAAGATCGTTTTATGCCAACCTGCCATCCTTGCCTCGTTCTCATATTGATACGCGATTGAAATTCATTTCTGATCATTAAGGCAGTTGCAATTTATTCTGACTTCCCTCTATTTCTGTTAACGGGCTTTTAACCACAGCAGTTGATCCGGCAGTAGCACTGAATTCTACATCAGCAGAAACGGATACATTCTTAGCATAAGACTCATATGCATTCGTAGCCACCTCTCTAATGTTTTCAGCCCTAAGCTCGATGTCTGTTTTAGCCGTCTGCTTGAAAAACCCTTCCTTAGCGTGATAGGTAATATTTGTACCCGCGGTGGCTGTAATGGTTTCGGAGGCCTCCATAACAATATTTTTACTCCTTAGCGTTATCGTTTCCGGAGCGGTAATCAGGATACTGCTTTCTTTGGTATCCAGCAAAATTGTATTCCCTGAAGGATCTTTAACGGTAAGGCTTGTTCCTCCATCCTGGTCGTTAAACTCTATATGGTGACCTGATTTTGTGAAAATACTTTTCAGGTGATTATCTACCTGTGGATTACTATCCGCATTGTTTTGATGGTATACGCTTCCTATGACAATTGGTCTGGCCACATTTCCTTCTTCAAAAGCCACCAATACCTGATCCCCTTTTTCAGGAATAAACACAAAACCACGGTTTTTACTTACGGCATCACTACTTCCTGCGTCAGGCGTGACCACACGTAACCATTCTGTCGTATCATTAGTCAGGCATTTCCACTTGAATTTCACCTTGATTCTGCCTTGTCCCTGTGGATCCGCATTGTCCTGCACATCTGCCAGCTGCATATCAGGGCTTGGCTTTACATAATGTTTTACCGGCAGGCGTTCGGTAGTAGAAACCACCCCTTCAAAATTGTTTTTATAACGTCCGGTACCGTCAATGGTATGAACTACACGTGTGATTAAGAACTTACCAAGGCTATCCGTAACGAAGTCCAGCACTTCCCGTATACTCATGGTAATTTCGGCAATTTTACCAATCCCAACTTCCGGATTATCTCCAGCGGCTGAAATGCGCAATAAATTACTGATGCTGGCTTTTTCTTCATTTTCCACATGATCTTTCAGCTCTGAGTTACTGTCTACACGGATTAAACTAGGTTGATTAAAAGTTTTGCTATAAACTGCATTGGAAGCGTTCACTGCATGAATCAAATCATCGGAACCCTGGTCTGCAGCACCTTTACTTTCACTCTGCAACATCTCATTTTTCCGGGGATTATAGGCAAATCTGTTGTTCTTTATGGGAGCGACTTCCATTGCATACTGTAAAGTATGAAGATTACGCCCATAAAAGAGGGATATTTCTTCCTGCTCATCAGGTTTTCCAAAATTGAGATTTTCTCCATCATAGAAAAACCATTCATGGTATTCGGCAGATAGGCGGTTTAGGAATTCAAAATCGCTCTCTCTGTATTGGATCACATAATCGATTGGAGATTTTCGGGCTGCATTCACCACAATTTTCAAATCATTTGCAGGTGTATCTTTAGTAGCTAGCGTCACTATTGCATTTAGGTTTTTTCCAAGATAAGACCCTAAATCAGGCCCGCGGTCTATCAGAATTCCCGGACTATATCCACTAACCACCAGAATCCCATGATAACCATGGGTTTGGGCAAGTTCTACTTTAGTTACGATACCCGTAAAAGTTTGTAGTTTATCGATAGCATAACCGAAAGAAGCAGAAAGGCTTTTTCCGATAAATTCCCTGCTTTTTTCCAGGGTCACCATTCCCGGTGCACCATTCTCGTCGTGATTGAACTTTAACTCGAAGTAATGGTGTGTATTGAATTGCTGTTCCAAAGTAAAAGAGGCAAAATGAGAGATCTGTTTATCCTCAATATTGATCTCTGTAATCAGTTTGTTTTCCATTAGGCAAGAAGGTTAATATTTGGCTTAGTTATTTATGTTGAAGATCAGACGTTATCGTTCAACAATTATCCTAAACGGAATATACCCTATATTTTACAAATGGTATAAATTTTATCACAAAATAATTAATAAGACATAAAAAATATTTATTAACTAATAAATGTAACCTAAACCATAATGAACAAGATTAGAACAGTTATATCACTGTGTTATATTGCTTTGCGGACTCTTCCAGCCTTCTGCTGATTCGGGAGGCCAGGTTTCTTGGTCCCAGGACTTTCATACATTCTCCAAAACCTAGTATCTCCCGTTCCAGCTCAAAGTTTAGGACTACATCAATCCGAATGACAATGCCCTCGTGATCTTCTTTCAGTAAAACCTGACTATGGTGCAGCGGCTTGGTTAGAATATAAGGCGCATGTTGTTTATTTATCTTTAAAATCACTTTATGTGCCCGGTCCTTCTCAGATTTAGTCACCCCGAGTAAGTCCTCAAAATAGCGATCAAAATCTACCCCCTTGTATTCTATAAAAGGTTCTTTGGTCAATTCCTGAAATTCCAGTATCCGGTCAAGCGCCAGTGTAATGAGAATCCTCCCTTTCTTTGGTTTTACAATCAGGAACCATCGGTTCCGATATTCCTTTAACAGGTAAGGAAAGTAAATCATCTGCTGCGCCTTTAATGCCTTAAAGGATTTATATTCGATCAATAAAGGTACTTTATTCAGAATCGCGCTGTACAAGGGAGTGATGAACTTTAGGCCTCGTAGCTGCTTATTACTTTCGAACTGGATGCAGTTTCTACTTTGGTTGGTAGATTTATATAGGTTGTTTTCCAGCTTAGCGATCATATCACTCATCTCATCAAAATAACTAAAGCCGTTAAATTGCTTCAGCACTCCAACGATTTCCTTCATCTTCTCAATATCGTTGTTATTGATCGGCGCTTTTGTAATGCTATAATTAGGGTCGCTATAAGCATAATACTTTCGGTCGGTAACAACGATAGGTGCGTTGTAACCCAGCTTATCGCTCCTCATTATTTGGATATCAGACTGAACGGTCCGTTTGCTTACTCCTGAACTGATCCCTTCATATTCGAACAGCACCGCAGCAACCTTTTCAATCAGGTCGTCAAGGCTCCATTTCCTGAACCTGTTTTTTAAACATTCATCAATGGTTTTGTAACGTATGAGGGCTAGTTTATTGATCGACATCTGAAATTTCCTTTTTATAAAAGTAAGAAAAGCAACTGACTACGCAATAGAGCTGCGCATCTTAAAGTCTTTCAGGATTATTTTGGCGATAAAACAAAATTATTAATCTGATTAACAGCAAGATAAAACTATTACACATTATAAAATATAACTGCGCAATTGTGCTGCGTTATGTCCCATGCACCTTTGTAATGTCGATCACAACGACAAGTTCTTTGAATCATACAGTACGTAAGTACTTAAAAATATTCCCGAAAGGGAATGGCAACACTATATCATTAACGTCCGCAGTTGCGGGTTTCTGTATGGCCCCAAAGTATGAAACAATTATGTTTTCATATCCTGGCGAATTAGGATGATAGATTGTCAATATCATGTATGTGTCGTGGGTTCGAATCCCACTCCCGGTTTTCCGGGATAGCTCAGGGGTAGAGTAATACAAATTGCAGGTTCGAATCCTGCTTCCGACCAAAATAGGAATAGCAAAATGGAAATGCGATGGACTTAGGATCCGTGATGAAGAAGAGGAACTTCTCAAATCCTCTCCATTAAGCATTGGAGAAAAACATTCCGCTTAAAATCTGATCATCAGGAGATCGGTAATAAAGCAATCCAAAAGAGACTTTGAAAGTCCATAACGGTAAGAAGAAGGTTGATTGTCAAATATGCCATGCCTGGCGAACCACATCTGAAAAGAGCGGTTTGAATTGTGCAGCGCATCTTTAAAGATCAAAATATTCCTGCCAAACGGAACTTCCGTATCCTTTGGATGAATGTTTTTCAAAAATGCTTGTTAAAAAAGAGAAAAAAGCTGCCGGAAGAATGGTCAAAGAGCGCACCATTCTTCCTCCATGTCAGGAATAAATAAATATTAAACCAACCAAAATTTAAAATATATGAAAAGAGTAACCATTAATACCAACTCTGTGGGGTTGGTTTACAAAAACAGAGAATTTAAAAGAATATTAACAGCAGGAAACTACTGGTTAGGATTTGGAGAAACCATAGAAGTTTATGATCAGTCTAAAACTTTCATCGCTTCTACAGAGCTGGACGTCCTGTTACAAAATAAAGACTTCGAGAATATGGTGCACCTGATAGAAGTTAAAGACAATGCTTTGGTTTTAGTTTGCCAAAGCGGGAACTTCAAACAGGTGTTGACTGCAGGAAGGTATGCCTTCTGGATTGGATTAAACAAGTATACCTTCCTGAATGCGGACTTGAATAAATATGAAATCACGGAAAGCATTGATAAAAGCACTTTATTAAAGTCTTTGATGCAGCCTTATATCAGATCGTTCAGAATTGAGAGCTACGAAGCCGCTTTGATGATGGTTGACGGAAAGTTTGAGCGCGTATTGGAAGTAGGAAACTACATCTGGTGGAACAACAGCACGTTAATCCAGGTATTAAAAACCGATTTGAGGCAACTCAACATGGAAATCGCCGGACAGGAGATTTTAACCAGGGACAAAGCACAGTTGAGAATCAATTTCAGCGTTCAATACAAGGTATCAGATGCGATCAAAGCGTTGTTGGAAAACAAAGAATTTGAGAAACAACTGTACGTATTGATCCAACTGGCCTTGAGGGAATTCATTGGAAGGCTAAGTTTTGATGAGCTCATGGAAAGTAAGGAAAAGATTGCTCAACATGTATTAACCAGCTCCGCAGCGAATGCAGCACTCCTGGGTGTTGAATTAATCAACTGTGGATTGAAGGACATTATATTACCAGGTGATATCAAAGAAATCATGAATCAGGTGCTGATTGCTGAAAAAAGAGCACAGGCCAACCTAATCACGAGAAGAGAGGAAACCGCCTCTACCAGAAGCTTGTTAAATACGGCAAAACTGATGGAAGATAACGCCATGTTATATAAATTGAAAGAAATGGAATATGTAGAGAAGATTGCAGAAAAGATCAATACGATCAGCTTATCAGGAAGTGGACAAATGATCGATCAATTGAAGCAAATCTTTGTTAAATAACTAGAAAAAGGAAACCATCACAGGCAGACCATTTACAAAAAATAATGAATGATATGCTTATGATGGCTTCATGACTAAAAAAAAGACATACTAATGAAAACAACAATCGTAAATAAACTTAATGCAATAGAGAAAGCACATGGAATAAAAATACTCTTCTCTTGCGAATCAGGCAGTCGGGGATGGCAATTCCCTTCGATGGACAGTGATTTTGATGTGCGGTTTATCTATGTAAAGCCTGTTCATTACTACCTGTCAATATCGGAAAGGGCAGACCACCTGAGCTTCCCTATAAACGACGAGCTGGACATCTATGGATGGGACCTGCGAAAAGTTTTGCAGCTGTTAAAAAAATCCAACACCACTCCTTTTGAGTGGCTTCAATCTCCGGTTGTTTATGGAGAAGAAGGAAATTTCAAAGCCCTGTTATGGAATTTATGCCAGGGTTATTTCAGTCAGCGGATAAATGCACACCATTACCTGGGCATCGCCAAAGGTGCAATGGATACCGTCGTAAATGAGGATGAGATAAAAATAAAGAAACTGTTTTATGTCCTTCGCCCTCTGCTTTCGGCAAAATGGTGTTTAGAAAAGAATCAAATCGCCCCCATGGAAATAAGGCCTTTAATGGACCTGCTTCCAAAACATTTACAAACATTGGTAAGCGAGCTGATCGTCTTTAAGGCTACCGGAAAAGAAGCAACGATGATAAAAATACCTGCGCTGTTAAAGAATTATATAGATGAGGAATTTATAAATTGTACCGAAGCGGCAAAAGACCTGCCTAAAAATCAATTTGATATAGCAGGACTGGACCACTTCTTTATAAAAATAATAAACGAATATGACGATACAAGACCTAAAGGATAAAGGCCTGTTGCTTTTTGAATGCGTTAGCGGAAGCCGTTCCTACGGATTAGATACCGCGACGTCTGACACTGATCTTAAAGGCGTTTATTACCTTCCAAAATCCGAATTTTATGGATTGACTTATACCCCTCAGATCAGCAATGAAAGCAATGATGAAGTGTATTATGAATTGGGCAGATATGTAGAACTGTTGATAAAGAACAATCCCAATATGTTGGAAATGCTGGCCTCTCCGGAAGAAATGATCTTGTACAAACATCCGGTGATGGACAAGTTGAATCCTGCAATGTTTTTATCGAAACTATGCAAGGATACTTTTGCCGGTTATGCCATCACTCAGATCCGAAAAGCGAAAGGATTGAAGAAGAAAATCGTCAATCCGCTTCCCAAAGAAAGGGCAACGGTGTTAGACTTCTGCTTTATATTGGAAGGTTATAACGCCCTTACCCTCCGGGATTGGTTAAAAGCACAGGGATACCGGCAGGAACAATGTGGGCTGATTAATATCCCGCATTCCAGAGGTTTATTTGCTTTATTTTATGATCAGGAAGGAAAGCTGGGCTATAAAGGAATCGCAACAAATGTGCTGGCAAATGAGCTTTCTTTATCCTCCGTTCCTAAAGGAGAAAAAGAAGTGGCCTACCTGCAATTTAACCAGGACAGCTATTCCAGCTATTGCAAAGAATACCGGGAATACTGGGATTGGGTAGCTAAAAGGAATGAAGAACGGTATCTCAACAACCTGGAACATGGCAAGGATTATGATGCAAAAAATATGATGCACACCATCCGTTTGCTCCAGGTAGCTGAGGAGCTTCTACGCACAGCAGAGCTCAGGATAAAGCGACCCAACAGAGCGGAATTGCTCTCGATAAAGTCGGGTCATTATTCGTATGATGAACTGCAAAAGATGGCAGAAGAACTGATCGTACAGATAGACCTGGCTTACAAAAAAAGTGATTTACCGGAAGCTCCGGATGCCGAGGCACTGGAAAAAGTGCTCATCGCCATGAGAACAGAATTATACCATTAGAAATTAAACAATGAACAATATATTAAATGGGGACGACCTGATTAAAAGAGGTTATGCTCCCGGAAAAATACTCGGACTCGCATTAAGTCTGACAGAAAACAAGTTTGAAGAATTAAACAAAGAGGAGCTGATCAACCTGTTGGTTGAAGTAAAGACGAAAGCAGAAGATTTTCTGGATGATGAAATCCTTGGAGAACTGGCTACAGCCATTATAGAGGCGGCTTCTGCACCGGTAGATGAAACCATCGCCCTGTCAGAAGAAGCGGCAGCTTATACGGTTTATGGTAGTGATCAAATAGAAGAAGGCGCAAGGAAACAAATGAACATTGCGATGAGGCTACCTGTAAGTGTTGCAGGAGCATTAATGCCAGATGCCCATCAAGGATATGGTTTGCCGATAGGAGGTGTTTTAGCAACGCGTAATGCAATTATACCTTATGGAGTGGGTGTTGACATCGGTTGTAGAATGGCGTTGTCTGTATTCGATATTTCAGAAAGCCATTTCCATGCGCATGAAGCTCAGTTCAAAAGAGAACTTATCGCCCATACCAAATTTGGTGCAGGACATGGTTTTCATGGCCGATATAAAGCAGACCATGAGGTCCTGGAGCGGGCAGAGTTTAACCTCACGCCAATGATCAAAAACCTGCACGACAAAGCCTTTTCTCAATTGGGAAGCTCTGGCGGTGGAAATCACTTTGTGGAATGGGGAATCATTGAATTTGAGAAAGACGATGAGGCCTTAACCATCCCTAAAGGAAAATATCTCGCTTTACTGACGCATTCAGGATCACGCGGATTTGGGGCAACGGTAGCCGGATATTATACCAAACTGGCTAAGGAACTATGTAAACTTCCACAGGAAGCAGCAAACCTGGCTTACCTGGATATGAATTCTGAAGCCGGGCAAGAATACTGGCTGGCGATGAACCTTGCCGGAGATTATGCTTCCGCCTGTCATGAGGTGATCCATAAAAAACTGACTAAAGCCATTGGTGCAGAAGTGCTGGCTACGGTAGAAAACCACCATAACTTTGCCTGGAAAGAGGTCTGGAATGGAGAAGAAGTGATTGTTCACCGTAAAGGAGCGACCCCTGCCGGTAAAGGCGTAATGGGAATTATTCCGGGCTCTATGACTGCTCCTGGTTTCCTGGTCCGCGGAAAAGGTGAAACTGCCGCTATTAACTCGGCCTCTCATGGTGCAGGAAGATTAATGAGCCGGACAAAAGCCATTAAAAACATCTCCAGAGATCAAATGAGGGCAATTTTAAAAGAGCATGAAGTCACCTTGATTGGAGCTGGGTTAGACGAGGCGCCGATGGCCTATAAAGACATCAACCTTGTGATGGACGCTCAAAAAGAGCTTGTGGATGTGGTGGCCAGATTCAGTCCAAAGATCGTCCGGATGGCCGACGATGGGAGCCGCGAGGATTAAACAAAAAAGGTTCGAAACTCACATTTCGAACCTTTTTTGTTTATTTATGTTATTTAAACTTGTTTTTCAATGCTGCCAGCTTCAGTTGCAAATCGCCCTCTGGCTGCGCTTTTTCTTTTCGCTCCGGTTTAGGTGCAGGTTTTGGTTTAGCCGTTGCTGGTTTACTGAACGTCTTTGCCTTTTCTGCCGGTTTGCCAGTGTTTTTTGCCTTAGGTCTCGCTTCCCCCGTTTTCATGGATAAGGAAATGCGCTTGCGTGCCACATCTACTTCCATTACGGTTACTTCCACCTTTTGGTGCACTTTTACCACATCGTTAGGATTGGCGATAAAACGGTCAGACATCTGACTCGTATGCACCAGACCATCCTGATGAACACCTATATCCACAAAAGCACCAAAATTGGTAATGTTAGTTACAATTCCAGGAAGTTTCATACCGATCTTCAGATCTGAAACTTCATTCACCCCATCCGTGAAGCTAAATGCTTCGAATTGCTCCCGGGGATCTCTTCCTGGTTTCGCCAATTCACTCATGATATCATTTAGTGTCGGTAAACCGATCTCTTCACTCACATATTGCTGCAATTTGATCTGTTTCCTCAATTCTGTATCTTTCACCAGCTGAGCAACCGTGCAATTTAAATCTCTGGCCATTTTATTCACCAAAGCATAACGCTCCGGGTGAACACCACTGGCATCCAGCACATGTTCTGCATTTCTGATCCTAAGGAATCCCGCAGCCTGTTCAAAGGCTTTATCACCTAAACGAGGAACTTTTTTCAGACTTTCTCTGTTTTTAAATGCACCATTCTCATTTCGATAGGCCACAATGTTTTGCGCCAATTGAGGGCCAAGACCAGAAACATACGCCAATACTTGTTTCGAAGCGGTGTTCAACTCCACTCCTACTGCATTTACGCAGCTCATTACCGTATCATCTAAAGATTGTTGTAATTTACTCTGATCTACATCATGCTGGTATTGTCCGACTCCGATAGATTTAGGATCGATCTTTACCAGCTCTGCTAATGGATCCATTAACCTTCTGCCAATGGAAACTGCCCCACGAACCGTAATGTCCTGAGTTGGGAACTCTTCTCTTGCCACATCTGAAGCAGAATAGATAGAGGCTCCGTTTTCATTTACCATCACCACTGTGATTTCCGGCAGTTGAAGTCCGCGGATAAACACTTCTGTTTCTCTTCCTGCGGTACCGTTACCTATGGCAATGGCTTCTACTTCATGCTTTTTACAAAGCTCAATAATTTTATCTGCGGCGTTCTTCACATTTCCTTGTCCGGTATGTGGATAGATCGCTGTATTTTCCAATAATTTTCCTTGTCTGTCCAAACAAACCACCTTACATCCGGTACGGAATCCAGGGTCAATGGCCAGGACATTTTTTTGCCCCATTGGTGCGGCCAGTAAAAGTTGTCTGGCATTTTCAGCAAACACACGAATGGCCTCTTCATCTGCTTTGTCTTTAGATAAAGAGCGGATTTCGGTTTCCATTGCCGGGCCTAATAATCTTTTATAACAATCCTGTATCGCAAGTTTCACCTGTTTGCTGCCTGGGGAATTTCCTTTTACAAACTGCTCTTCTAAAATTGCGATCGCACCTTCTTCTTCCGGCATGGTCTCCAATTTTAAGATAGATTCGTTTTCTCCCCTTCTCATTGCAAGAACACGGTGTGATGGCGCTGCTTTCAGGGGCTCTTCCCATTCAAAATAATCTTTATACTTGATTCCTTCTTCTTCTTTACCCTTCAGCACAGAAGATTTGAAAGATGCTTTCTGTTGGAAATACTTTCGCATTGAAGTTCTCACTTCCACACTCTCGTTCACAATCTCAGCGATGATGTCTCTTGCGCCGGCTAAAGCTTCTTCTGTAGAATTTACACCCAGCTCCGCATTCAGGAAAGCTTCGGCTGCCGAATCAGGGTCGCCCTTCCCTTGTTCCAGGATCAGCAATGCCAAAGGCTCCAGGCCTTTTTTTCTCGCTTCAGAAGCTCTGGTTTTACGCTTAGGCTTATAAGGAAGATAAATATCTTCGATTGTCGCGATGTTTGTAGCCTCATTGATCTGAGCCTCCAGTTCAGGGCTCAACTTATCCAGTGCTGCTAAAGCTTTCAGTATCGCTTCTCTGCGTTTGTCCAGCTCGCGAAGCTGCTGAAACCTGTCGCGGACTGCCGCCACCTGTACTTCATCCAGGCTACCCGTCATTTCTTTACGGTAACGTGAGATAAAAGGAACTGTTGCTCCTTCATCTAACAATTCAATAGTCGCAATAACCTGCTTTTCAGCCACCGCAAGTTCGGCAGCAATTATTTTAGAATGGTGACTCATTTAAAGATCTTTTGGTATTCTAACGTACAATTGGGGCCAAAATTAATTCTAACAATTGACATCCTCAAATAAATAAAATGTTAATGAATTGTTGCGCCCTGGTTAGGATAAATAAAAAAAATCCCGCTGGTTTTTTGCCAACGGGATGATATAATAGGATATATTAAATAGCTTATTTTGCTACGTACATTACTTCTTTAACTGCTTTAATCACTTTTTCAGCATTAGGTAAGCTAGCTGCAATCAGTGTTGGTGCATATGGAAGTGGAACATCAGCACAAGTGATGCGCAATACCGGAGCGTCTAAATAATCAAAAGCATTCTTCTGAACATTAAATGCAATCTCAGAAGAGATAGAAGCCAATGGCCATGCCTCTTCAACGATCACTAAACGGTTTGTTTTCTTCACAGACTCAATGATGGTTGGATAATCGATAGGACGTACGGTACGTAAATCGATTACTTCTACACTGATTCCTTCTTTAGTCAACTCTTCTACAGCCGGGTTTACCACACGGGTTAACATTTTTCCGAAAGTAACGATGGTTACATCAGTACCTTCTTTAACCACGTTAGCTTTACCGATCGGCAGGTAATATTCTTCTTCAGGAACTTCTCCTTTATCACCATACATTACTTCCGATTCCATAAAAATTACCGGATCCGGATCAAGGATAGCTTGTTTTAACAAACCTTTAGCTTCATAAGGAGTAGATGGAACTACTACTTTTAAGCCCGGGCAATTTGCATACCAGTTCTCAAAGTTCTGAGAGTGCTGGGCTCCTAGCTGACCTGCATTTCCGGTTGGGCCACGAAATACGATCGGAATAGGGAACTGTCCGCCACTCATTGATAACATTTTGGCTGCGCCGTTAATAATCTGATCAATAGCAACCAACGAGAAATTGAAAGTCATAAATTCTATGACCGGAATCAATCCATTCATTGCTGCGCCAATACCAATACCGGTAAAGCCCAATTCGGCAATTGGGGTATCAATTACGCGTTTGTCGCCAAACTCGTCTAACATACCCTGACTTACCTTATAAGCACCATTGTATTGCGCTACTTCTTCACCCATCAGAAATACGTTCTCATTTTTACGCATTTCTTCACTTAGGGCTTCACGTAACGCTTCTCTAAATTGAATTTCTCTCATTGTATATTCAAATATTAACTGTGGGCAAATATAACTATTGTAACTTAATTATAAAGTAGTGTTTTAATTACACTTTGTTTTCTATGGATTCCCCGAAGTGAATGATGTTTCCGTTGTTGTCTAAAATCGAGAACTGACGCATTCCCCAGGGCATTTCTGCCAGCTTTCCATTAGGGTGAATCACGTCCAGAGGCTCATATTGTTGATATAATTGCTCAACTTTATTTACATTGATATAACAACCGGTATGCTTTGGAATGTCCGGATCTGTTGTTGGCCAGAAGTGTAAAGTGATGTCATCTTTACTGAAAATCAGGTATCCATCCCATTCAGAATGAAAAGTAAAGTCTAGTTTTTCGGTGTAAAAGGCGGTGGTTTCCGCTGAATTTACCGAGGCAAGAATAGGGACTGCAGAGACTAACATAGGCATCATTTAAATTATTTTCCACAAAGGGTGAGGTAAGGACAATACATACAATTATCGGCTACCGTTGTATGGGTAAAGGGAACATCAGGATTGAACAGCTCTTCCAGTTTTTGCTGTAACAGGGTTTTAAAACTCTCCTTCATTTCGTCCAGTTGCTCTGCCTGCAAAAGTACTCTTTTCCGGTTTTCCTTTAAATAGAACAAGGTTCCCTCTTCGCGCATTTTACGAATGATATATAGGTTGGGTTCCACTCCGGTAATTCCTTTTGCCTGCTCATAAACGTAGGTATAAAACAAGGTTTGAACCAGTGCCTTGTTCTGCTTATTGCTTTCGCTATCGAAGAGTTCTTCAATGGAAGAGAAGCCAATTTCGTCCCTTCCGGTTTTATAGTCGACAATTCTGGTTACGCCATTGCGCTGATCAACACGGTCGATAATTCCGAACAAGGTTAATGAGCGCTCCTCTCCTTTCACCTTAATCGGGAAAGGGATCACATAATCTTCATCATTTTCCAGCTCCACTAAGGTAAAAGGAGCTTGATTTTCATCGTGGTCCAGGATAACATTCGCATATTCTGCAACGATGGCCAGCATGACCTGCTGCATTCCGTTGTGTTCAAGAATCTTTTCTTCCTCTTTGAACATCACAAAAGCAAATGCACGTTTACACAATTCGTCAAGATTTTTTCGGTTCTCTACGATCCTTTCTTTAGTGATATATGGGCTTTCGGCCTGAAGTTTCTGGTAAAAGCGCTCCAGCACAAGGTGGAGGGTGGAACCAATGCTATTGGCTTCGAGATTTTCTGCCAACTCTTCCGGCTCCTCTACTTTAGCAATGTATTTATAAAAAAACTGTACCGGGCAATTCAGATAAGTCGTGAGTCTGGTGGCGGAAAGTTTAGCCGAAGGGCCTTCCTGTCCATCCAGATAGAGATTCAATCTTCGAAGGACTTCACCTTCCTTTTTTATGTCAACATTTACCTTAGATTCAATGGCAACGGATTGCGACTGGTCAAAATATTTAAAAGTATAACCACTTTCAAATTCCAGTTGACGAAGGAAACGGCTCGGTTCTCCGGTATTGTTGTCATCCCCCTGTCCATTATAAACCAGGCTTACTTTCGTTGAGCGCTGCAATAAACGGTAAAACATATAAGCAGAAATGGCGTCCTGGTTTTCAATTACCGGCAATCCATAGGCCCTTCGGATACTATCAGGAATAAAGCTTGGTGAAACATTTACCTGTGGCAGGATTCCTTCGTTTACGCCAAGCACATACACATGCTCGAAATCCAGGCTCCTGCTTTCCAGTAATCCCATGACCTGCACGCCCTGTAAAGGCTCTCCACTTAAAGGCACTGCAATACCTTGCACTGCTTTTTGCATGAGTGACAACACAAAAGAAAGGGGTAGCTGGGCCGCGTAATCCTCCAGCGTATCGTGTAACCGGTTTAACTCCTTTAAGGTAGCAGCAAATAAATCAGCTTCAGTTTGTTTTAAAGTTTTATCCTCCAACTGACGCTCCAGGATCAATCTGAATACCTTTTGCAGGTTATTTATCGCTGCTAAGCCCTTATGCACTTTTGTAAAAAACAACGTAGACAATTCATCGCTATGCAACGTAAGTACAGGAACTTCTATCAATTGTTCTTTTAAAATTTCCTGCTGCACCAGGTCTCTTTGTTCTGCAGATACCCCTGTTAATGGATGCGA
>Ga0307414_10000911_pt1 | contig 15167 bp, 13 predicted proteins | sample DK1Ometagenome_FD_203804 | JGI IMG/M metagenome (GOLD analysis project Ga0307414, IMG submission 203804) | Maize rhizosphere microbial communities from greenhouse at UC Davis, California, United States - DK15-O-3 | ecosystem: Host-associated > Plants > Roots > Rhizosphere > Soil | place: USA... | reverse complement strand
TTGGCTTGGCCTGAACAACGACGGGACGGCCCGCACGCAATTCCTTGATGATTTCGGGCGTCAACATGCTCGTCGCAGTGCGTTGCTCCGGATCGACCGTGGCAGCTGTGCGCGCTACACCGTCCTTGCCAATTTCGATGATGGCGGATCGATTGAGTTTGCGCGTAACTACTTGATAAATATAGCCCTCGGCAAAGGATGGGCTGGAGATGTTCGATTGTGAGAGATAATCGCGCAGGTCGCCCGCCATCGTCACGGTCTCGTCGCCAAGCTCCTTGAGATTGGACTGATAATAGCCTCGAGCAAGATCGCTGGCGTTCTGCAGCATCCCGCGCGCATCGGCCGAGAACCAGAATTGCACGCCATATTGAAACAACAGAGACGCGAAGATCACAACCAGCAGAACCGGCACGCTCGCGATCATCGAAAACAGAGCGACGAGGCGAACATGCAGTCGCCCGCTGCCGCCCACCAGGCTTCGGTTGGCCCGCCGTCTTGCAATCCGCTGTCCAACCAGCACCAGCAACAAGATTGCTGGAATGAGGTTGAGCACGAGCAGCAACGCGACAATCGGCGCGCTCAGTAAAGTGTCTGCTTGCTCCGGCCTGCTCACGATCCACCAGGTGAACCCGGCTATCGCGAGCACACTGATGCCAGCGAGTGGCTCAGCCAACCGGCTTAGCCAGCGCGATCCGAACAGGAGCGCGGTCGACTCATCTGGCTGTTCGGCTAAATTGACGCGCTGATCCATCGTGGCGACATTACAACATCCCCGTGGCTGAGGAAACACGCTTTACGATTGTCGAGCGTCCCGAAAGGGCATCGTGCCGCAGAAAAACCGTCCCAGGTCGTTGGTCAGCCCCTGCAATTGACTGCTTTATAGCGTGCGAAGAGGCATCGTCGGATCAATGTCGTAATGGTTGAGCTTCTTGCGCAGAGTGTTGCGGTTCATCCCCAAAGTCGCGGCGGCACGAATTTGATTGCCATCGAGCGCAGCCAGCGTTTCGCCAAGCAGCACGGGTTCGATCACCGCCAACAATTGGTCATGCAAATCACAGGGGCTCACGCCTGCTCCGACCGCGAGTTGCTCGCGCGCCCAGCGCCGTGCCGCATCGCGCAGTTCGACGGCGCCACTGCCTGACGGGCCAGCAACCGATTCGGCGAACGTGAGAATTTGCCGCAAATGCTGGACCTGAATCTCCTGATCGCGCGTGAGCACGGTCAGGCGCTTCATCAGATTTTGAAGTTCACGGACATTCCCGGGCCACTCATAACGCTCCAGTAACGCCGCAGCTTCAGTGGAAAGCAATTTCCGCGGCAGACCATCCAGCGCCGCCTGATCGAGAAAATGCCGTGCGAGCAGCGGCACATCGCCAGCCCGCTCGCGCAAAGCCGGCAAGCGGATGGGCACGACGTTGAGACGGTAAAACAGGTCCTCCCGGAAGCGCCCTTCGCTGATCAGCGTCGGCAACTCCTGATTCGTAGCGGCGATGATGCGAACGTTGACACGCACAGGCTTTGTGCCGCCAACTGTCGTGACTTCGCCTGATTGGAGAACGCGCAACAGCCGCGTCTGCGCATCCATCGGCATGTCGCCAATTTCGTCCAGAAACAGCGTGCCGCCCTCGGCCTGCTCGAACTTGCCCGCCGAGCGCGACACCGCGCCGGTAAAAGCGCCCTTTTCATAGCCGAACAATTCGCTCTCGATCAGCTCGCGCGGGATCGCCGCCATGTTGATGGCTACGAACGGGCTATTGCGTCTCGGCCCGAGGCTGTGGATCGCCTCTGCCACAAGTTCCTTGCCGGTGCCGGATTCGCCGAGCACGAGGATGTTAAGGTCATTGCTCACCACCCTTGCGATCGTGCGATACACTTCCTGCATTTGTGGCGAGCGGCCGATAAGCGGCAAGTCCTCGCCCGCGCTTTCCTCGCCGGGCGCGAGCGCCTGACTGTTCGATCGGACGCTGAGCGCCTCTGCCACTGCCCGGCTCAACTCGTTGAGGTCGAACGGCTTGGGGAGATATTCGAAGGCGCCCTGCCCTGTTGCGCGCACGGCAGTGTTTAGCGTGTTCTGAGCAGAAAGAATGATAACCTGAAGGCCCGGCACCTGCGTCAGGATCGCGCCGACATCATCCAGCCCATCGCCATCCGGCAGCATCACATCGGTAATCAACACATCCGGCGCGAACGACGGCAGCGCTTCTCGACGCTCGGCAATTGATCCGGCGATCCGTACGATATGGCCCTGCCGCTTGAGCGCCTCTGACACAACAATGCAGATCGCCGGATCGTCATCGACGACCAAAATTTTACCAGTCAGCCGCGTCATGCACTCACACCCATTGGAAGAAGCAACCGGAAAACCGAGCGGCCCAACACGCTGTCGCGCTCATATTGGACGAGTCCGTTCATATCGCGCACCAGCTTATCCACCAGAGCGAGGCCGAGCCCCTGCCCGCTGCGCTTGTTGGAGATGAAGGGATTGAACAACACGTCGCGGATGCTCTCCGGCACGCCCGGGCCATTATCGATCACCTGTATCTCGATTTGCAGCGGCGCGGTGCCTTTGCCCCTTGTGCTCAACACCGAGAGGCCGTGACGATAAGCCGTGGCGACCTGAACGGTACCGCCCTCAATATCATCAACTGCTTCAACCGCATTTTTTACAAGATTGAGCATGATCTGCACCAGAGCATCGCCATTGACCTGAGCGAACGGCAAGGACGGATCATAAGTTCTGGTGATTGGACAGTTTCTTGCAAAACCAGCAACCGCAATCTCCACGGCCCTGTCGATCAGCGGGTAGATATTCTCTGGTTTGCAATCGAGCGGCTGATTGCTGGTGAAATGCTGCATCCGGTCGATAAGGGCGGCGATCCGGTCCACCTCATCGCAGATCAACTTGGTGAGCGGGCGCGTTGCTTCGCTCACATCGCCTTCAAGCAATTGCGCGGCGCCACGAATGCCCGAGAGCGGGTTCTTGATCTCATGAGCGAGCATGGCCGCCGCGCCCGTCGCGGACCGCACACCAAGCGAGGTGCGGCGGGTGCCCAGCGCCTGAGACTGGCCATGCACATGCAGCGCAACGATGCGCCAGCGCTCATCTTCCAACAGTGGCGTGATCAAAATGTCCATGTCCACCGCTTCATTGCGGCCCGCATGCACCTGAATATCATAAGCCGAGAGTGGCTTGTCCGTCATCCAGATCGCTGCATCCATGCGCGAGTCAGCGATGCGCAGCACTCGCCCCACGATGCTGCCGACCAAGGCGGATCGAGCCATGTTCAGCAGCGTCTCGGCACGACCATTTGCCATCATGATCCGCCCGTCCGGATCGATCAGCAAAGTCGCTACCGGATGTGCGGCGATCAGCTCGGCGGCTGCGGGCATATTGCCTTTCATGGGCAGCGCGTGGCTGGGCAAGCCGACCCGGCCCGGGTCAGGCGGCATCGCGAACCAAAGCTGTCGGCACCTCCGCATCGAGAAGCGCAGGCTGCTCGATGAAGGGCGCATAGAAGCGCTCCAGCATATCGATGACCTGCGTGGCTTCCGGAACCTGATTGACCTTGTTGCGGAATTCGGCCGAGCCCGGCAGGCCCTTGGTGTACCAGCCCAGATGCTTGCGGGCCATGTTCACGCCGGTAACGTCACCATAATGATCGAGCATCGCGCGATAATGCTCGATAATCATGTGATATTGTTCTTCGATGCCGGGATCTGCGCGCACGTCGCCCGTCGTAAGCGCCTGCATGACCTGGCCGAGCAGCCAGGGCCGCCCATAAGCGCCACGCCCGATCATCACACCATCCGCACCACTCAGCTCAAGCGCTGTGCGTGCATCGTCTATCGAGCAAATGTCGCCATTCACGATGACCGGGAGCGTTACAGCCTCTTTCACCTTGCGCACAAATGCCCAATCCGCACTGCCCTTATACATCTGGTTGCGGGTGCGCCCGTGCACAGTGATGAGCTTGGCGCCCAAATCCTGCGCGATGCGCGCAAGCTCTGGCGCATTGAGCGCATCGTGGCACCAGCCCATGCGCATCTTCACTGTTACCGGCACATCGACGGCTTCCACCGTCGCCTTGATCAGGCTCGCCGCCAGCGGCAGATCGCGCATCAATGCCGATCCTGCATCGCCATTCACGACTTTCTTGACCGGGCAACCCATATTGATGTCGATCATCGCGGCGCCGCGGTCGGCGTTCAACTTGGCGGCTTCCGCCATCTCGGCAGGCTGGCAACCGGCAAGCTGAAGGGAGACGGGCTCCTCGACCGGATGCCATGCCGCTTTCTGCAGCGATTGCCGCGTCTCACGGATCATCGCAGGCGATGCGATCATCTCGGTCACGTTCAATCCCGATCCATAGCGCCGCACTAGCGTGCGGAACGGCATGTCAGTCACGCCAGTCATGGGCGCGAGGATCACCGGCGTCTCGATTTTCACCGGGCCGATATGGATTGGCTTCAGCGTGGTCATGGTCTCTATGCCTAAAAAACAGGCAGGGCCTTTAGCGCGAATGGGCTAGCCGGGCAAGCGAAGGGGCGGGATTGGCGTTCGCCTGCGCTCGCCCCACTGCATCAGGCGGTAGGTTTCGACAGAAAATTGAGCTAAGCGCCCTCCCCATGTCGTCCGCCCTCCCCAACCCCTTTCGCATCGCTGCAATCCTTCTTGCCGGTGGCAGCGGATCACGCAGTGGCGCGCAGCAGCCCAAGCAGTTTCGTCTGCTCGCTGGGCGTGCCGTGCTGGCCCATTCCCTACAAGCGTTGCTCGATCACCCGGATGTGAGCGATATCGTCATCGTGACCCCGGAGGGCATGGAGGATGAAACGAGGACCGTCCTTGGCGACCTTGCTCAGGGCGTCAGGTTTACAGTCGGCGGAGCAACCCGGCGGCTCTCGGTCGCAAACGCCATCACGGCGCTTGCAGAGAGCGATTCGCCGCCCACGCAAATCCTCATCCATGACAGCGCTCGCCCTATCCTTCCCGCGCAGGTGATCTACCGGCTGATCGCGGCGCTCGCTTCCGGCGCAAAGGGCGCGATGCCGGTGCTGCCTGTTGCAGACACTCTTGTGATCGACCAGCAAGGTGCCGCTGGCGACGTCGTGGATCGCTCGATCCTGCGCCGCGTGCAAACCCCGCAGGCCTTCTCATTTCAGGCTATTGCAGCCGCCCATCGCGATTGGTGCGGATCAGAAGAGCCAACCGATGACGCCCAGATGCTTAGAGCTACTGGCGCGCAGATCGCGTTAGTCGAGGGTGATGCTCGGCTTGAGAAAATCACCTACCCCGGCGATCATGAGAGGATGGAGCAGCAATTGTCAGCGCAACTAATCAGCTGCACAGGCATGGGGTTCGATGTGCATCGCCTTGTGTCTGATGAAGCGCTTTGGCTCTGCGGTGTGCAGGTTCCTCACACGCATGGCCTCGCCGGCCACAGCGATGCTGACGTTGCGATCCATGCTCTTGTCGATGCGATTCTCGGCGCGCTTGCCGAGGGCGACATTGGCAGCCATTTCCCGCCGAGCGACCCCCAATGGCGCGGTGCGCGGTCCGATCGCTTTCTTGCCTTTGCGATGGAGCGGGTGGCGGCGCGCGATGGCCTGCTCGATCATGCAGATGTCACAATCATATGCGAAGCGCCTAAAATCGGCCCGCACCGGGATGCCATGCGTCAGCGCCTCACTCAGATCATGGGCGTCGACCTGTCGCAGATCAGCGTGAAGGCCACCACCACCGAGCGCCTTGGCCTCACTGGCCGGGGCGAGGGAATTGCCGCTCAAGCCATTGTAACGCTGCGCTTGCCCGAAAACCGAGGCTGAGCCTTTTGAGATTTGCCTCTTGGCGCACAGTTTCAATTCGAGACGGGCGCGATAGCGTTAAAACCATTGGCATTTCATCCTGACAAGCCCATGCAAGGTCCATCATGACAGGGATTTCTCACGATAATCAGATGCTTCTGCCACAGGAGCTTGTTGATATGGCGCGCAAGGTCATTGAAGCCAACGCAGCTATCGGGCGCCGCTTTGCCGTAGCGGAAAGCTGCACGGGCGGATTGGTCTCAGCGGCACTGACGGAAATTCCGGGCTGCTCCGCCGTGTTTGAAGCCGGATTCGTGACCTACTCGAACGCGCAGAAAAACAGCATTCTAGGGGTCGCCAATGATGTGCTGGATACGTTCGGCGCCGTTTCCATCGCGACGGCATGGGCAATGGCGCAGGGCGCGCTGGATCGCACAGGTGCCGATGTTGCCGTCTCGATCACAGGAATCGCCGGGCCAGATGGCGGCAGTGAACTAAAGCCCGTCGGCACGGTCGTTTTTGCCCGTGCCGAGCAGGGCAATGCGGATGAAGATGCCGTCGCGGATATGCGTCATTTCGAGGATAAGGGCCGCGCCCATATCCGGCTTCAAGCAGCGCTATGTGCGCTCGAACTGTTGATGCCGGAATCGCCCGCACCATAAAGCTCGGCTGCGCGCGTCTCGAAGGCGCCGATCATCTTGCGCAGCGCGCGGTCGAACACCTGGCCCGCCAGCATCTCGAACATGCGATTCTTGAACGCGAAATCGACCTCGAAATCGATGATCACGCCGCCTTCTCCATCGGGTCGGAAGCGCCAATCGTTGGACAGGTGCTTGAGCGGGCCATCGACATAATCGACATGCACATGGGTTGGCCGCTCTTTGATGACGCGGGACGTGAAGGTCTCGCGCAGGCTTTTGAAGCCCACGATCATATCTGCCATCATTTCTGTTTCGCTGTTTGATCGCACGCGCATCGCAGCGATCCAGGGCAGGAACTGGGGATAAGAGCCAACATCCGCAACCAGATCGAACATCTGCTCGGGTGTGTAGGGCAAGTGTCTCGTTTCGCTATGACGGGGCATCAGATGCTCAATATATCGCGCGGGCGCTCGGCCTTCGCACCGTTCTTCTTCGCAAGGGCAGCTTCGCGTGACGCGCGCATTTCTGCGAAATCCTTGCCGGCATGATAGCTCGAGCGCGTGAGTGGGCTGGCTGCGACTTGCAGAAAGCCCTTAGCGCGCGCGATTGCGCCATAAGCTTTGAAGGCGTCGGGCGTCACGAACTCAGCGACAGCAGCATGTTTGGGCGTAGGCCGCAGATATTGCCCCATTGTGAGGAAATCCACATCGGCGCAGCGCATGTCGTCCATCACCTGATGGATTTCGAGCCGCTGTTCGCCAAGGCCCAGCATTACGCCGGACTTTGTGAAGATCGATGGATCGAGCTTCTTCACCATCTCCAGCAATCGCAGCGATGCATAGTAGCGCGCACCGGGGCGAATCGTTGGGTAGAGCCGCGGCACCGTCTCCAGATTGTGATTATAGACATCGGGCCGCGCCGCGACGATCGCCTCGACGGCAGCCTCATGCTTGTTTCGGAAATCCGGGGTTAAAATCTCGATCGTGGTGAGCGGCGTCGTGCGGCGCAGCGCTTCGATGACTTTCACGAACTGCCCTGCCCCTCCATCGGCCAGATCATCGCGATCTACCGACGTGACGACGATATGCTCCAGCCCCATCTCGGCGCAGGCATCTGCCAGATTCTGCGGCTCGTTCACATCGACGGCTCGGGGCATGCCCGTCTTGACGTTGCAAAAGGCGCACGCCCGCGTGCAGGTATCGCCCAAGATCATCACGGTCGCATGCTTTTTGGTCCAGCACTCGCCGATGTTCGGACAGGCGGCTTCCTCGCACACGGTCGCCAGGCCTTTTTCGCGCATGAGCTTGCGCGTCGCCTCATATCCGGCGCTCACGGGCGCCTTCACGCGAATCCAGTCAGGCTTGCGGAGCCCGAGGCCGCGGGGATCGGACGAAAGATCGTTCATCGAGCCCAGATAGCGATGAGAGAGACGGGTTGCCAGCCCCCACGATCTTGGGCAGACGAAATCGCATGGCAACATTCACAGACATGCTGGACGGGTACCGGCGCTTCCGTAATCGCGAGTGGGCAGAAGAGCGCACGCGCTGGGCAGAATTGAGCGAGGGCCAGAATCCCCGCGTCATGATCATTGGCTGCTCGGACAGCCGTGTCGACCCGACCCAGATTTTCGATACCAACCCCGGCGAAGTGTTTGTGGTGCGCAATGTCGCCGCGCTTGTGCCGCCGTTTGAGACGAACCCTGGCCGTCATGGCATTTCCGCCGCGCTCGAATTTGCCGTGCAGATTCTAGAGGTTAGCGAAATCGTCGTTATGGGGCATGGCTTATGCGGCGGCTGCAGCGCTGCGCTGACTCGCTCTATGCATGATGCGCCACATGGCGAAGGCGGCTTTATCGCCAGTTGGATTTCCCTGCTTGATGATGCGCGCGCGCAGGTCGTTGCGGAGCATGGCGAGGCTCCCAGCCCTGTCGCTGCCCGCGCGATGGAGCAGGCTGCCGTGCAGGTGAGCCTCCAAAATCTGCGCACCTTCCCTTGGATCAGCGAGAAAGAGCAGAGTGGGAAGCTGACGCTTAGAGGCGCATTTTTCGCAATTGCTGATGGCGCGCTGCACATACTTGATGAGCAGACAGCGACGTTCCACCCATTCGAATAGTCAGCGATGGCTGCGTTGATCGATCTATTCGTCTACGGGCTTTTGATGCCGGGCCAGAGCGGTTATGCCGATCTGGATCTTGCCCGTCGCGCGCAGCATCTTGGCGCTGGCCGCATCAGTGGCACACTCCATGATCTTGTCGATTATCCCGGCCTCATCCTTGGTGGCGCTGGAATCGTTCATGGCGAATTGTTGCGGTCCGACGAGCCGGATCTTCTGGCGGAGCTGGACGCCTACGAGCTCTATGATCCCGAAAATATCAGCGGATCAGAATATCAACGGGTGCGAATCGCGCTGCTTGATGGTGCCGAAGTAGCCTGGACCTATGTCTATTCAAGGCCGCTCGACGGGCAGCCTGTCATTGCATCGGGGGATTGGCGCAACCGTTAGGCTGCGCCTATCCCGATTTCAAAAAGTCAGCGCGTCAGCTTCTTGTAAGCGAGGCGCGTAGGCCGATCCGCAGCATCGCCCAAGCGACGGCGCTTATCTTCCTCATAAGACGCGAAATTGCCCTCGAACCATTCGACATGACTGTTGCCCTCGAACGCCAGAATATGCGTCGCAAGCCGATCGAGGAAGAAGCGGTCATGGCTGATGACCACGGCGCAACCGGCGAAATTCTCCAGCGCATCTTCCAAGGCACGCAACGTTTCCACGTCGAGATCGTTGGTCGGCTCATCGAGCAGCAGCACGTTGCCGCCCTGCTTCAGCATCTTGGCCATATGGACGCGGTTACGCTCACCGCCCGATAGCTGCCCCACCTTTTTCTGCTGGTCCGGCCCCTTGAAGTTGAAGGCACCGACATAAGCGCGCGTCTGAATCTCGTGCTTGCCGATCGTCATCAGGTCATGCCCGCCGGAGATTTCTTCCCACACATTGTGATTGGGATCGAGCGAATCACGGCTCTGATCCACATAGCCGAGTTTCACCGTCGGCCCGATATCGACCTCGCCCGAATCAGGGACTTCCTGCCCCGTGATGAGGCGGAACAGCGTGGATTTTCCAGCGCCGTTGGGGCCGATGACGCCCACAATGCCGCCCGGAGGCAGCAGGAATGAGAGATTCTCGAACAGCAGCTTATCGCCGTACGATTTGCTCACATTGCGCGCTTCGATCACCTTGCCACCGAGTCGCTCCGGTGTCTGAATGACGATCTGGGCCTTGCCCGGTGCACGGGCTTCCTGCTTCTCGACTAGTTCATCGAAAGCCCGAATACGCGCCTTGCTCTTGGTCTGCCGCGCTTTTGGCGTCTGGCGAATCCAGTCCAGCTCTTCGCGAATCGCTTTCTGGCGGCCGGCTTCGTCGCGGTCTTCCTGCTCCATGCGCTTAGCTTTCGCCTCAAGCCACGCAGAGTAATTGCCCTCAAACGGAATGCCACGACCACGATCAAGCTCAAGCACCCAGCCCACGACATTATCGAGGAAGTAGCGGTCATGGGTCACAAGGATGACGTTGCCGGCATAGTTGATGAGGTGCTGCTCAAGCCATTGAACGCTTTCCGCATCCAGATGGTTGGTGGGCTCATCGAGAAGCAGAATCTCCGGCTTTTCGAGCAGCAAGCGGCACAAAGCGATTCGGCGCTTCTCACCGCCGGAGAGATTATCGACAGCCCAGTCGCCGGGCGGGCACCTCAATGCCTCCATCGCGATTTCAAGCTGATTGTCGAGCGTCCAGCCATCGACCGCGTCGATCTTCTCCTGAAGTTCGCCCATCTCAGTCATCAGCGCATCGAAATCTGCATCCTCCGGCGGATCGCCCATGATGTTGCTGATCTCGTTGAAGCGATCGACAAGGTCCGCCACCGGACGGACGCCATCCTTCACATTCTCGATAACGTTCTTGGTCGGGTCGAGATGGGGCTCCTGCGGCAGATAGCCAACGCGGATGCCGTCTGCGGCCCATGCCTCGCCGTTAAAATCCTGGTCCATGCCCGCCATGACTTTCATCAGGGTGGACTTGCCCGCGCCGTTCACGCCGATCACGGCGATCTTGGTGCCGGGCACGAACTGCAGATTGATATTATTGAAAACAGGCTTGTTCGCGCCTGGGAAGGTCTTGGTGAGGCCCTTCATGACGAAACTATATTGGACGGCCATTTGGAACGGTCCTCTTGCGTATATCTTGGAGTTGGTGAGTTGCCGCCCGGTTAGCGGAGCCGACGGACATTGGCAAATGTCGTGCAGTTCAGTGTCGCTTGAATCGCAACCATCCGGGCGAAATCGACATGACATCATGCTGCACTGCACACATTTCTAATCGCTTTGGTTGATAAGACTATTGATTTCCACGCTGCAGACGTTAATTGGGCGGCTCGTGCCCTCGCTGGAGCACGTCCTTTGCTATGGGAGCCAAATAATATGAAGAAATTTGCTGTGGCCGGCGCCGCGATTGCGCTCATGAGCTTGGCAGCTTGCGGCGAGAAGCCTGCTGCTGAGACCAACAATGCCGCCAACGAAATGGTTGTGAACGAGCTGGACAACGCTGCTAACGCTGCGGACAACGCTGCGAACGCAATGGAAAACGTTGCTAATGCATCGAACAACGCCGTCAACGCAGCCGAGTAATCGGAAGCGAACGGCGCCTTCGGGCGTAATGGCAAGGGCGGCGCTGGCAACAGTGCCGCCCTTGCCTTTTATTGAACACTAAGTTTTGATTTTGATATCCTGGCCGAGGAAAATCATTCTTCGGTTGATTGCAAAAAAGGCCTCCTTTCTGCTTGCGTCTCAGGCGCAGCAAGCTAAGGCCTACATCCAGTCGGGGAGTAGCGCAGCCTGGTAGCGCATCTGGTTTGGGACCAGAGGGTCGCAAGTTCGAATCTTGTCTCCCCGACCACTTTTCAAAATCCCAATATGCTAAAAACGGTTTCGGCCTTATCGGTCGTTTTGCTGCGGCGCTATTGAGCGGGTGAGTCGCCTGATGGGCTATTGAGGGCCTCGTCCTGATCCGCGGTCGCGGTCATCGAAATCCAAATCATGTAGATTGTCGTGGGAAGCCAACGGGCTTTTGCTGCCTGAATCTGCGCGGTCAGCAAAACCGTCGGGAGGATGGTGGGCCCGGCAGGAATCGAACCCGCAACCTAGCCGTTATGAGCGGCCAGCTCTAACCGTTGAGCTACAGGCCCCACGCATCCACGACCGGCGCAAAAGCGACCGCTCGTGAAACGCCGTTAGCTTGCCCACCCCTCCATTGGCAAGGGGAAGCGATATAGCCAAGGTGATTGCCAGCGATCAAATGAACTGGGCTGTTGCACAAGCGCATGCCCAAGCGAGCCAGAGCTAGCGCGTATGCTCCTGCCCGCTTTGGGAAAGTGTCGCCGTTGGCAGGCTCAATGTGAAGCTCGTGCCGGTGATCGCAAGACCCCCGCCCAAATGTTTGGCGATTCCCGAGACGAGTTTGAGCGTGAAAGCCAGCCCCAAGAGCGGAGGCTCGCGCAGCTTCTGGTCGATCAGATAGCCATGATCCATGAGCTCTTGCTCACCGACGCCTCGTAGCGCGGCCGGGCGGTTCATGACGAGATTTACCGACTCCCCATTTGCACTCGCCGAAAGCTGGATTTCCAGGCGCTCGTCGCTCTCCAGGGCGACACAACCGGCGCGCACCAAATGGGTCAACATGCGTTCGATCTGACTGCGATCAGCCATGACCATCGGCAGAGCGTCCGCACCCATGATGGCAACGCGCTGTTGGCCAGCAACATCGAAAGCGCCGACGATCGCAGCAAGTGTCGATCCAATGTCGACGGCCTGAGCAGCGCCGCGCACATCGCCGCGTTCGATCCTGCTGGCGCTGTCCAGATCATCGAACGTCGCGAGCAAGGTGCGCGCATCCTTCATGATTGTGCGGGCCATTTCCCGATAGGGCTCGGCAACTGGGCCGAGCATTTGAACTTCAATCATTTCGCTATAGCCTTGGATGGCGTTCAGCGGTGTGCGAAGTTCGTGGATCAATTGCCTCGTGCTCGCAGCCGAAAGACCAGCCCAGCCACCTTCCGATGCTTCCTCTGCTGACTTGACGAGGCTTTCATGCGGATATTCGCGCCGAGCCGAACCAGCATAGCCAAGAAAACGCCCGCTTAATCGATCGAACTGCGGGTCGGCCGAAATGCGCCATTCGCCTTCCAGCGGGCCCTCGCCGATCATGAAGCGCGCATTTTCGAACGCAGCGCGACGCCGGAAAGCGCCGAGCGCAGTCCCATCAGCACCAAGACGGCTATCGAGCGCCGGAGCAGCGATGCTTAATCCGAAGACGGCACCGCGCGGCACCGGCTCAGCCAATTTGATGATGCCCGAAGCATCGGTCTCGAACTGAAACTCCATTAGAGCCGTGATGTCTTTTTCGGGCGTCGGCTCATCTGTCCAACGGGCATCGGCAGGCGCTTGTTCGCGCTCGTCTGCCTCGCTGCTCTCGGGCTGCTGCGCAACGGGAGGCAACTGGTGGCGATTTGCGCGCGTTTCCGCGAATCGTTCGATGCGTGCAACGAGTTCGCCGATCTGGCTGGGCGCGTCAGGCAGCGCATCGTTGGCTACTGCGCGGGGCATGCCCTTCCAACGGTCGAGCATGTCTACCTCCCCCGCCTCATTCAAATTCTGCGATGCCGGCAGCGTGGATGACGGCAAGGCAAGATCGGTCTCGCCAAAGCGGTGCAGTGCCATTGTCGCCATAGGTCCAAGATCCGACCGCCTGCGCAACACGCTCCGCGCGAGCGGGCCTAGTTCCGGGATGATATTCGCCCAGTCGGCATCCGTCAGCCGAACATTCGTCATCATGGCGACGACGAGCGAAGGATGATCCTGACTGAGCAGCCGCACCAGCCCCGGGGATCGCAATCTCGATCCCAATTCAACGATCGAGGCAATCCGCTGGTCGACAGCCACAAGCGGCCGCATATCGGCGACCAGCTCAAGCATTGCGTGCAGATCATCGTCCGGCAGGAGCTTTCCGCCGCGTGCGCCGGAGACATCATATTGCGCGATGATATCAATGCACTGTCGCCAACGCGTGATGGTGGCACCCGCGCCTTCTGCGTTGTTCGCAAACACTGTTCGCAAAAGGTCGTTAAAGCGCATTTCTGAATTGGTCCCTGTCGATCGGCTGATTAGCTCGCCCTGCCCCCCGAGGCCAGCCGCAAAAAATGGGACGTTGCATAGTGGGACAATTACGTTGCGGCCTTATTATCTTCTGTCGTAGCTAGCGTTCGCGAAAGGAAATGTCAGTAGATGCCCGGTGGAGCCTTGGACGAGATCGACCTCAAAATATTAGAGGCGCTGCAGGATGATGGCCGCATCACCAATGTCGATTTGGCGGCCAAGGTTGGGTTGACGGCTCCGCCCTGTTTGCGGCGCGTCCGCACACTGGAAGAGCGGGGCTACATCACATCCTATCATGCCCATCTCGAGCCGGTGGCGATGGGCTTCACAATCACGGTTTTTGCGATGGTCAGCCTGAAAAGCCAGGCTGAGGCGGATTTGCTGGCGTTTGAAGCCTATGTGTCCGCCTTGCCGGAAGTGCGCGAGTGCCACATGCTGAATGGCGAGATCGACTTCATCCTGAAAGTCGTCGCTGCAGATCTGCGGAGCTTTCAGCAATTTCTCACCTCGCGGCTCACGCAGGCGCCAAATGTTGCGAGCGTCAAAACATCGCTCACGATCCGCACATCCAAGAATCTTCCTGGCGTTCCGGTTTCGACCTGAGCAGCGTCAGAACAAAGAAAATGCCGGCAGAATCACTTCCGCCGGCATCATTCCTAAAAGGTTAAGCGTCAGGCTGCGCTGCTGACCCAGACCGCCCAAAGATCAGCGATCTTTTTACGAACACCGGTCCCACCGACCTTGGCGAAAGCAGCAGCAGCCCCAGCTTTGTCACCGGACCGCGCCAGCGCAATTCCAAGCCGGGTGTTCACCTCGTCGGCGTCCACGCCGCCCTTCTGCAGGGCGAGGTTGTAAAGCTGGATTGCCTTGGCATTGTCGCCATAGCCCATGAACGCATTGGCAGTGTTCGCGGCTGGCTTGCCAGTGGCGGCTGACGCAGCACTCTTCTCAGACGCGGGCAGGGATGCGCGATCTGCTGCAACCGATGCGTTGGCGACCTGATAGATTTCGCTGAGCGAACCCGCTTTCAACTTGCCAGTCGCGCGGCCTGAATCGATGATCGACTTCACCTCACCCGGCAGACCCGCGCGGTTCGCGGCTTCGGCATATTCATTATAGCTATAGTCGCCTTCAAGCGACTTTGTAGCGGCCATCAAACGCATGAGATCAAGATTTTCGTCACGCGTCATAGTTGGGTTCGCGGTCTGAAACTCACGAAGGACCAGGCGCCAATTTTCTGACGATCCGCCCTTGGCGAGCGAGAGCTTTGTCCACTCGGCAACATCTGGCGACTTTGCGAATACGGCCATCGAGAGGCCCTTATTATACCAGCTCGCGTCGACTGGCTGGCCGGATGCTTCCTGTTTCGCGATCGCATTTTTGAGATGCGGCAAGCCTTGCAGGACAAGTGCCTTACCCGTGTCGTTGAACTGATTGTTCACAACATAGCCGGTTGCCTCGTTGAAATAGCTGTTCGCCATAAGAACATCGGTCGTTGGGCCGCCATAATTGCCTTCGATAGCCA